>Ga0123353_10019167_pt1 | contig 10152 bp, 5 predicted proteins | sample TergutLab28metaG_3_FD_92763 | JGI IMG/M metagenome (GOLD analysis project Ga0123353, IMG submission 92763) | Labiotermes labralis P3 segment gut microbial communities from Petit-Saut dam, French Guiana - Lab288 P3 | ecosystem: Host-associated > Arthropoda: Insects > Digestive system > Gut ...
GTCTGGAACGGGGTCCACTCAGCCTCGTGAGGTCAATTGAGGAGCTACTTGAATGAAAAAAGTAGCGACTCCAGGTCTAGAAAACAGAGATTAACGGCTGTGGGGACCCGCTGCGCTTGACACCCCTCTATCCGCAAAAGTTGTCACTAACTTCGCCGACCAGCGGCGGCCGCTCTGTCGGTATAGTTCGCGTGCGGACTAAGGCCACGGAGTTTAGTTAGTTTAGTTTACGTCCACAAAGCGCAATCTTCTGGATCTGCGAATTGCCATACCCTATCCGTGTGTTTTGCAATATTTAAATTAAAACAAAAAAATTGGCAACTAACCCTAAGTAATCTGACTCTTCCTCAGCACAAGTCTTGTGGTAGTTCTTGGTTTTGTTGAATGCCCTGTAAACTTTACGGTTCGTGTTTCCAGTCTCAACTGTCTAGTCCTTTTGGTAGGTCGCTTGGATCGTCTAGAAAGGCTGTGAGCATTGAATTTGTTCGCGAGCCGGAAGGCCTTGTGCGTGCAAAGCGCATATGGTAATCCAAGAACACTGCTGAATACGTAGCCAGCACGCGGTCCAGTATCGAATTTCAGTACCTGGGCGCCCCATCTTAAGGACCTTTCTCCACGTACTAAGCAGTACTGTACAGAACAATACATCACACTTTTGCACCGACTAAAAATATTGTATATGTTCACACTCCACACCCAAACATGTTACAGGACTTAGCCTAAACATCGGTCTGTGTTCTCAACGAGATAAATGAAATTCATTACGGAGGGAGTTCGAACCCACCGGCGCACAGAGTGCACACAACACGCCACTGCAACATAAAATGTGTACGAGAAACCAACATCTTTCACCTCGTGTACATCTATAATTTGTTTCACTCTTACAGTTACAGTATTCTTTAAATCAAGGCCGACAATGTGAAATTCGGTAACAACGCGCCTTATTATTAACATATTTGCCTGGTCATGGTCAATATAGTGACCAGGCTACGGGCTGAACACCCGGAGGGAAGAGCCTGCAACCCCGGCAGAGGCAAAAGACTTTTCTCTTCCCCAAAGCTTCTAGACTGATTCTGGGGCCCACCCAGCCTACAAATCAACGGGTACCAGGGGCACTTTCCCCGAGAGTAAAGCGACCATGGCATTAAACCTCCCATTAATCTCCATGTAGTGCCGAGGTTAAGAATGAGTGGAGTCACACCTCCACCGCCCAACTGCACATGTACCGTTAACTTACTTAATGGAGGAGAGTCCTTCTTGAGAAGCTAACCGGTTTGCAGCTAGTCAAGAAATTCCCCGCATTTTATGGAAACCGATGATTCATTACCTCATTCACAAGTGCCCGCCAAATGTCCCTATTCTGTGCCACAATGATCCAATCCATGCCCTCGCATCCCATTTCCTGAGAAGATCCGGCTTAATTTAATAATTGTCCAACAAGATGCGACTTATTCAGTTTATTACATTTCTGTAGGCAGCTCTACATGTTTCGGGTGTTGACAGCCATCATCAGGAGCTGGTACAGCTGTAATTACAGCTTCTGGTATTGATTAACTTCAATGAATGAAATACACTGCTATTAATACTAATATATTGCAATACCAGAAGCTGTAATTACAGCTGTACGAGCCTCTGATGATGGGTGTCAACACCCGAAACATGTAGAGCTGCCTACATAAATGTAATAAACTGAATAAGTCATATCTTGTTGGACAATTATTAAATTCTATTCATGATGCACGGACCCATGTGTATAAAATCCATCTTAATATTACCCTCCCTTCTACACATAGGTCTTCCCAAATGGTCTCTTTCCCTCAGGTCTCCCCACCAAAACTCCACATGTACCTTACGTGTATGCGATCAGCCACCTGTCTTGTCACAAGCCGTTCTCTGCGTAACTGATCATGACTACGATCATTGGGACTAGACAATACGGATGTCAATTATCAGCAATTCAAATCAATGAAGCCACTGTTGCATGTACATGTACAGAACAACCCTTCTGTCTAGATCAAACCCCATAACCACAAGGAAACCAGCAGCAGAAGAAATTCCACTCACCCCAACCATTCAACCCTCTTGTATATTTTTTCACACCCCTTCACCTACTATCCTACAGCATCCCCCCCGAAACTGGTAGAACACCATCTGCCGTCTGATGCTACCACCGGATGCCCCCAAAAGAGTTCCAACACTTGCCACTGTTGCAGATAAGACGATAGACCTAAATAATCGGTATTAGAGAGACCAGAAATCTACCGTAATTCATTTGCTACAGATAATTTTAGAGCAATTACCTTCGATGACTTCAGGAGAAGGAGACCATCAGTAACGCTGCCAACATCTCATATCACAAAATGTAAAATCGTTCAGAAAGTAAGACGAAATGAACAAAATAAGCATCAAAAGCCTAATTCTCAAAATACCTTCCGCGGAACGTTACACAGAAGTCGGTGGCATTCATACTTAGCATTTCAGAGGTCCCGGGTTCAAATACGCCTAACGATCAGGTGACCGGTTACAGTCTATGCCAGAAACGTTTCAAGCAAATGTTCGATCCTTCAGAGCACATATCAGCAATAACACGTATTTAAATAACGGCGTGTTTCTAACTCACAACACACATTGAGTCTTCAGTGCAAACACCAATCGGTAGTACTGCTTATGGAAACAATGACTGCCTGTTTTGGGAATCATACAAACACATCAACCTATGCTGTGTGTGCAACGCGGAGTCGTTCTGTATTAAAGTAGCTGGTACATATTATAACCACTATAACTTTAAACAGTAAACTAAGCTACTATGTCTTCCTTCCAAATTCTTTCCACTCACTCGTTCACAAATCAAACTACTATTCGATGATACGCGGTTTAAAAAATGCGTCGTTAAATCGAGCATAATGAAAAAATAATAAACACTTTTGCAGAAAAACTGTTAACACTGTAAAATCAAATAAAGTTAATTTCGTTGTTACACCGTGCATGTTGTCGAGTTAATTATTATGCCAACTACTGCATATATATAAATTTTATACATTTAATATGTGCAGTAGTTGGTATAATAATTGAGTAAAGTTAATTTCAGTAGCGACAATATACAAGAAACGACTGGACAGGGAAGATTATTGTCATTCTGGCCCAGCATGCAAGTACATAAAGCTATCCACCCACCCTGGCGTTTGTCTCTCCACCTCCGAACACGGCAGCACACACTCCAGTGCCTACAGAATCACGAACTACCGCGCTGACCAATATTTTCATCAACGTCTATGATTTCTTTGATGAAATTCTGAAACGATCTGCTACGTGCATAAAGCAGTGAACTGAGGTCCACAGAACGTTACAGTCAACTACAAACCGCTAAGGGTATATGGAACACTGACGAATGCTGGTTTGTTTTGGTGCCCAGAAAGACGAAGACGAAACCGGCTCACGGTCAACAAACAAAACGCACATGCCGTCCACTGCGAGATGAAAAGACGCCAAATCTTTTTCAATCAAAGCGCAAGACTATTCTGCGATTGCACGAAATAGTGGAGGAAGTTTCCCTCTAAGATTTTAAACTTCGCATTCACTCTTGTACTAATTCCATACTGGACTGTACCGAACCAATACCCACATCTCAGACGATGGTCTTCTGGGGCCACACATCGTGCGGCATAACCTTATCATCCTTCGCAATGCAAGGACCGAAGAGACCGTGCAGAACCGAAAACTAAACTGGCTCGATTCATAAAAGGAAGGCCAAAGAGAGAGGAAAAGGAAGATAAGGACGACGAAAAGAAAAATGAAAAGAAACACGACACTAAGAAAAGTATAAAAAAAATTAAGCAGACAACAACAAAGGGCACACCGTAGGAAGATCATGACGAAAAACATGTTACATGATGGACATGGAACACTGCTTGATGTACATCACAATAACCCATTTTACAACTTCGTGGCACATTATGTTTGGTCATTATACGACTTAAGGTAGTTACAACACATACAAAACAATGAAAGTCATTAAAATTCATCACACACTTCTATTCTGCAAAGACGATACACTTTAAAAATCCAAATTTCATTATCGTTTCAATATGATAGGCTTTGGAACATTAGACAGAAGTGCTCTGTGGCATAAGAAAATTAATCCCTTTTTTACAGCCTACTAGCAAACCTTTTGTTACCGAACTACTTGGAAAACAAAGACACAAAATTCTGACAATCAAATGAAATACGTACATGACAGTACACATCACATCACATTACATACAAAGTAAAACAGAAAGTTAATCCTATTTAACACGCTGCATATCAGTACATATATACAGGCATCAGAAGGTGACGGAACATTCAACTTCCCTCTGCCATATGGTGCAAGAACGAAAAGAGCACCAATTGAAAATAAAAATCAAAGGAAGATAAAAACGAAGGGCAGTAACAGAGCTGTTAGGTGTGAAGTGACCAACTACTGTCAGACGCGGTGCGACTAAACAGCGCAGCTGCCAACGTTGATAGGCACAAGAGTGAAAAAAGTTGTGTGCCACCCTGTAGAAGGTGCGGAGGGTCTGCAGCTCCAACAGGTCTCCTGTTGCTACCGCTGCAGCCTGTAGGGATCCCAGCCACCTACGCTAGCCTCGTGACACTATTGCTGCTGCTTCTTCTACTGCACCAGTGCCTTCTAACTTGGTGTCACGAACTGCAGAACGTGGCAATTAACAGTTTAATTTTGAGTATTACCTGTTTGCTAATTTCTGCGCGCAATACTAATCCACCCCTTCCCCTCCCTGGCCCTTCAAGCCTATACATAACAACCCCATCTGAATTTTACAGTATTCCGGTACGTTTCTTCAGACTCCGAAAAAGTATCAGTTCAAAGAAAAGGAGACACTTTAACACCGATCGCACAGTAACAAGCTGCATCGACTTACTGTGCATATCCCGTCCGATATATATACACCTACATGATTTTCTGTCGGTTCTACATACCAGACCCGGTGTACTAGACAGTTGCCTTATACGACTTGTGGTGCTACCTGATGATGGACTAGTGAGGCCCGAAACATAAACACGTAGGAGCTGGTGGTCAGTGTAACAGTACTGTAACACTAACACAACTATGTGCATTTGGTGGCTTGAATTGTAATAACAGTCTAATTATGCCATAAACGTGCATCGGACTCTCCACACTCCCCGTACGATGGGGTAGGACAACACTCACGAGGCCCGTATACCATTTGGGTATCAACCGTAAGTCACACGCTACAAGAAATGTAGGATGTTAACTCAGGATTATTTAAGATGTATCAATTGTGACTGCTTTTCAAAAAAAAGTTCCACCTTTTCGTTTTAGACACAGATGAATAACCCAAAATCGTGCAAAATAATTCAGAAATTTTCGAATGCAACGTTTGGCCGATATAGAACTGGCGATATATATGGCTGCCTTAATCATGTCGATTAGGAATATCGTTACAAGCGCACAGGGTGACTTCACTCACAAACCAAGCGTCTTCTATAATGGGATGTGAGGGCGATATTATAGCGATTAGTTTTGAGTTCGATTCTACAAGCGGACTTTGTATTTCCCACCGTCCATATGAAATTTGGGGACCGCGGTAGCACAGTGGTCAACGTACTGTGTTACAAATCGGAAGGTCCCTGGTTCGATTCCAGATGGTGTCACTGGAATTTTTCATTCACATAATACTCTAACAGAAATGAGTACCAGTAGTATTTCCTGGAAGGTAAATGTGGTCGGTGCGTAAGGGCTGACAACCTTACCACCACCCTGGGCCAGAGTCACACAATCTGGGAACCTTTACTTCCTGAGCCCTCTGGGCACCTCGGGCCTCTAATGTGACTAATTTACCTTTTTACCGTACTAAATGAACCGCACACAGAAATGAAGGCACTCCTACCCAGTTTACGATTCAGTTCGTACCAGGACTCCTTCCCTGGGGGTACGGCAGCCGGAGCGTGAGGCCGACAATTCAACTCCATGTAGTGACCAAGATTCAGAATAAGTGGAGCTATACCTCCAATCCCCCTGTGTGCCTTCACGGCGGGTATAAATACTTTGCCAATTTGCTGCTGTCTTCTGAATATGACACAGTGCGGTCTGGTAGAAAACTGCCGACGTTTCATTGAAACGTGCTTACATTTTTACCAGATCAGACTATGCAACATTAACCTTTTCCAGACGAAGCACAGACTGTTTAAAAATGTAAAGACCCAGTCCGTACCGCGCAGTAAACACTTTTCATCTCGGTTATAAAAACCAATCAGTTTATGCTGTTAAGTGGCACAGGTCGCTGTTTGTTCTCAGATAAATACAAACCACATAAATACAGTGTGGGCAGAACGTACAGTTGTTGAATGTTAAACTGGTGGTGCATCACGTAACCAGGAGGCTTTAAAAGGTTAATAGTCCACGCCATGAGAACATCGAATCTCGCATAACAGCGACAATTTCTGCACGGGAGCTAGTAAGGCAATCTACCCTTCAAATCTGACGCCATCACGGGACTATAACCAAATATTTTAATGGTCTACTTCTCGGAACAATACCCATCAAAATAATTTCCGAAATTCCTACTACACTGAGCACATGAGTTTAAAGCATCGCATCATCTCAGAACTAGAACACAAAAATATCTTATACAAACCTTTACCTTTAAGTCACAACTCCACAGAAAATTTCAAGTGCCTTGCATCTATGGTTCGCTACTTATCGCCACAAAAGCCAAAGCTAGATTCCCACATTCTAAATAAATGTCCTCTTGAAAAGTCACATTTCCGAACCCAACTACAGCATGAAATATCACGGCCCACACATACTGTGCGGCGCTAGCGTCATCCCCACCTCAGAAGTCTGCAATATCGTCATGTTAGTTTTATTCAGAACACGGAAGCAGTTTTGTCTCACGTTTGATGTTCCTGTCCATACCAAATCCCACATAAACCCATCGTGTGTTTCGAAATTTACTAGCGTGTCGAACACAAGCACACAGCTGTTCGCAAAATCCGCCAACGAATGCTAAAAAAGAAATGTCCTAATAATCATGAATTCTACCTTTCTAATGTGGGCCGGGTAGCTCAGTCGGTATAGCTCCTGACTACGGGTTGGAGGGTCCGGGTTCGAATCCCGGTGGGGATGAGATTTTCCGCCCGTCCAGACCGGCCCTGGGGCCCACATGCCTCCTGTAAAATGGGTACCGGGTCTTTCCCGGGGGTAAAGTGCGTCTGGGGGCGTGCTGCTGACCACTCACCCCCTTCTAGTGCCGCGGTCATGGAAGAGTAGAGCTATACCTCTACCCACCCTCTGGGCAACACCGGGCCTGTAACGGGAACTCTTTACCTTTTTACCTACCTAATGGAAATGTGCGGTAGAGAAAACAGGGGGACACTGCAGTAATTAAGGAGTCTTGCTTCACAGGGAACTGCTTTGTGGTATCTGCGCAAGTGACCAGGACTTCTTCAAGTTGCAATCATGTGTCACCAAAACACACTGCATGACAATGTTAGGAATACAGCGCCAGAGCCACTCGAGTGTGAAATACACCACGGAAATGCAAATGCAATTATCTCACAAACGAACTCCGCGTATCCAAAGCTGGAATGGTGTCCTCCAGGTGAACATGAGTTTCCAGTTCTTTCATAATATGTCCCTGATGGTTCTCAATCGGTCATTAGCCCTGATGTTTACTCATGACATACAGAACACTGCAAGGGAGACGGAACTTTACCTCAGTATCTTCAGTATTGATTACAGCAGAATACATTTCCAACAAGAGGTGTAACTCTCAACGTTTGAACTCCAGGATAATTCCAAATCACACACCACCGAATTCCTGTAGAGGCAAGAAATATTCTCTTCTACAGCACTGTCCAGACCCGCAGTGGGGCCCCACCCATCCTCTTAGCCAATCGGTACCCGTGTTCTTTCCCGGTAGATAAAGCTACCGGGGCGTGAGGGTGACAACTCACCTCCATCTATGGCATAGGATAAGGCTGTGCGGAGCTACACCTCTGCTACCTCTTACGACTTCACGGAGCGTACAGGAAAAACTTGTATCTATTTTCTTTTTTGGTTACATTACCACTTCGAACCACTTAATAACACAAAATTTCGACACAAAAGTTCACCAAAATTAGTCGAACTCTTTCAGACAAAGCATGCGGAAGGCAATCCCTTTATCGGACCTATATCCTCGCAAAGACGGGGCATGGTCCGCACTCTTCCTAATTAGTGAATTGTGTTGTTATATGTATTGTTTGTCTGTAAATGTGTACTGCACTACTGCCACCGGGTATCAATCCAATTGTAGTTAAATATATCATACCATATTAATCGTGTTACGCACTATGTGCGTGGCGCCCGCGATGTAAGAGCGAGCTCAACACAAAAAATCATCTTCTAGCCTCTTAACAGCAAGACACAACACGGCGCGACGTTTCGACAATGCCTTGAAGATGTCACAGCCACTACTACCATTGACTTAAAAAAATACTAGAGTCTAATCTCACGTTAGGTGTTCTTAACACGGGACATGCCGTTGGGTTTCATAAATGAACAAAAATTTCCCAACGAACACAACCATTTATTACAATAACAAGATTAATGTATTCATATATTCATACATTCCGTACTCTGTCTCACGACAGGTCCATAGCCTCCTCCAAAGCCAGCCCTCCACCCACCACAGCGATGCAGTGCGTTCTCTTTAAATTTTCAGTATCCTGTCTTCTCCTTAAGATTAACAAGTGGCTGCTTACGTTTCCCTCCTCGCCTTCTCGTCACGTCTGCCCTTCCCTCTATCTTCCCTTCAAAGACGTCTATCAGAAGACAGTTCCTATGCAAGATGTGACCAATCCAGTTAGCCTTCCTTCTATGTACTGTATGTACGATATTCCTCTCCTCCTTGAGTCTATGTGATTTTTCTTTACTTCTCACACGATCGGTCCAACTGGTCTTCTCCACCCTTCTCCAGCACCACATTTCAAAACTTACCAGATTAATACATATTAATTTACTTATGTACAGTAAGCTGTGCCGGAATAGCGACCCGCTATGGGCTGGACAGTCCGGCGATCGAATCGAATTCTCCGCAACCGTCCAGACCGGTCCTGGGGCCCACCCAGTCCCCTTTACGATGCCTACTGGATCTTTTCCGAGGCTACAGCAACCGGGGAGTGGCGATGACAACCCATCCCATCTAGCGCCGGGGTTAAGGAAAGAGTAGAGCTATACATCTACTTCCCTCTGGGCCTGTTCTAGGGTGAACTTCACCGTAATGGACTGCTTTATTCTTGGTACTTAAACCTTCACCTGACGTTCGAACAGCATAGGTGGCTCCGGAAGGAAAGATCTTCAGTCATGTGCAAGAAAATTACAGCTAAATTAATCATTTTCCAACAAGATGTGACTTATTCAGTTTATTATAATTCTGTAGGCAGCTCTACATGTTTCGGGTGTTGACACCCATCATCAGGAGCTCGTACAGTTGTAATTACAGCTTCTGATATTGATTAACCGGATCTACTATCACCCGCTCTCGTTGTTGAGTTGGAACTGATTCACGTGAATCAGTTCCAACTCAACAACGAAAGCGGATGGTAGCAGATCCGGTTAATCAATACCAGAAGCTGTAATTACAGTTGTACGAGCTCCTGATGATGGCTGTCAACACCCGAAACATGTAGAGCTGCTTACAGAAATGTAATAATTTTAATAAGTCGTATCTTGTTGGAAAATTATGAAATTCGACTCACGATGCACGGACCCATGTATATAAAAAAAAATTACAGCTGTTTGGTCCATCATGGGTCGAGGGATGGCGACGAATTAACTGGTCCAGATGTCCACTGGTCTCTGCTTAAGCACCACAGAACTGCAGCTTTGCAGGCTATTCTTAACTTCCACCCACCGGATACATTATCCCCCCCCCCACACACACACACTGGGGCACAGCCACGAAAACGCCACTTGACGAACCGTGGAGCGTATTTTGCAGCGACTGTGGTAAAGAGGGCATTCTTGTCCGCAGCCTGGCCGTCTTCTGAACCAAAATTATACATGTGGGGGGGGGGGGGGGAGCAACCTTTCTTGTGTTGGCAGCACTTGGGCTACAAACGGGTTGGCGACATAAAAATAAAGCCAAA
>Ga0123353_10019168_pt1 | contig 10152 bp, 8 predicted proteins | sample TergutLab28metaG_3_FD_92763 | JGI IMG/M metagenome (GOLD analysis project Ga0123353, IMG submission 92763) | Labiotermes labralis P3 segment gut microbial communities from Petit-Saut dam, French Guiana - Lab288 P3 | ecosystem: Host-associated > Arthropoda: Insects > Digestive system > Gut ...
CATCACGCCGATACCGCCCACCGCCATGCAGATCACCGCCACGCAGGCCATCACCAGCAAAAAGATGCGCAGTATGCTGCGGGCGGCGTCCATCTCGGCCTGGTAGGTGGTGGTTTGGTATTGGCCGCCATAACGCTGGACCAGGGCGCGTACCCCGGCCTCACCGGCCTGCAGGGGATCGCCCGCGGCGAATACCGACAGGGCGATCTCGTTGACCTCCGCGCCGTAGATGCCCTCGAACACCTGCAAGGGCAGCCACGCCCTGTTTGCCTGCTCCGGAGGTTTGGCCACATTCATCTCGCCGATGTCCGCGTCCCCGGCTATGCCGATCACCCGCATGCGCCTGCCCGCCACATCCACCCGTTGCCCCAAGGGATCGGCATGGCCAAACAGCTCCTGGGCTACCTCCCGGGAGAGCACCACCACCGCCCGGTGCTCCAGGGCGTCGCTGGGATGCAAGAAGCGCCCGCTTCGCATTTCGAGACCCTCGATGGTGACCAGCTCGGGCTCGCACCCCACCAGCAGCGTTTGAGCCGCCTCATCCCGATAGAGCACAGCAGCGGCCCGATAGGCCACCGCGCTGGCCATTACCCCTGAGGAGGCTACGGCGTCCCGCACCAGCCGGGCGTCCTCCCGGGCTAAGGGGCGCTCCTCGCCCCTGGCGGGCCGGATCCAGGCGCGGCCCACGCCGATGCGGGTCAACTGGCTCTCCACCTCCACCTGCCCCGCGTCGCCGATAGCCGCCACCGCCATGATCGCGCCGATGCCGATAGCCAAGCCCAGCACGGTAAGCACCGAGCGCAGCGGCGTCTGGAACACGCTGCGCAGGGAAAGCAGCAGGGTATCCCAAACCCTCATGGCATGCTCACCTCCACCAACTCGCCCTCCCGCAGGTCCGCGGGCGGATGAAGGATTACCAGCGCGCCTTCGGGCAGGCCCTCCACCGCCACATGAAGCGCGTCCTGCAGGCCGGTGCGCACGGGCGTCTGCCAAGCCCTTTGCCCGTACACCTGCCAAACCGAATCCTCTACCAGGGCCTCCAAAGGCACTAGCATAGCTTCTTGTTGGGCGCGGCATATGATCTCCACGTCCAGCCGCGCGCCGGTAGGCAGGGCGATGACACCGTCCGGGGCCAACTCCACCGCCACGCTGAGCACCCCGTCTTGCCGGGCCATGGGCATGCCCACACTCAGCACAACGCCCTCGCCCAGCAAGTCGTCGTCCCGCAAAAAACGGGCCCGCTGCCCGGCCTTCAACCGCAGCGACTCCCGCTCCCCCACCTGCATGCGCACCACCTGCCGCTCCTGGGCCAAGGTGAGGGCGGGCGCGCCGGGCAGCAACACCTCGCCCGCGTGAATGTAGGTGGCCAGCACCTCACCGGCTTCCATGGCGCGCACGGTGTTGGCGGCAATGCGCATCTGCAACGCCTCGGCCTGCTGCCTGGTTTGATCATCCCGGGCGTCGGCCAGCCACTGCACGCCGCCCTCAAAACCTTGAGGTATAACAACACCCTGATTGCGCATCGCGGACACAAGCGCCTGCTCCTCCGCAACCGAATCCAGGCGGAACAGCGCCTGCCCGGCCTCCACCTTTTGGGGGGCCGACACGAACACCTGGGCCACCACGCCCCCGGTGAGAGAAGACACGGTATACTCCCCGCTCCGCCCCACCACGCCGCCGCCCTCCACCCGCTCCTCGATGACCTGCCGCCCCTCCACGGGCCGTGCACGCACGGGCCTGGCGCTCTCCTTGGGCAGCCACAGCATCGCGCCCACGGTTGTGATGGTAATCCCCAGCATAAAGGCGTATGCCGTCCGTTTGCGCATCCAAAAACGCACCTCGCTCCATTTGATTCGGCACGCTTATTGTGGCATGGGAGGGGAGAAACCATCCACTCTATGGTGTTTTTCATGGATTATGGGCCATCTTCTAAGATTTCCAGCATGATTCTTGCTCCAAGCCTAAACCAATTGATAAATTTGTCCACACCCATAGAGCCATCCATCCGCATGCGGAGGTCTATAATTTCTTCCAATAGCTCCCGACCTTGGTCATTTAGCATACCTGCCAGCAGATCATTCTTTTCACCAAACTGATCCCGTAATTCAAGATACCCAGTATCTGTCGGATACGAAGAATCCAGTATCTGAATTTCATTGTTGTAAAGCTGCCCAAGAATCTTCCCCATGACTTTTCTGCCCCCTCTCTCTCTTTGTTGTTCTATCATAATACACTAATTAGTGGATGTTGTCAATAGAATCTTGATATCTTCGTCAAAAAATATTTGTTAAGATAAAGCACGCATTGACAACAACACTTATTAGTGTACAATATGTTGTAGAGAGGATGATTTATCGTGGCAATGAGCGACAGAATCCGCATACTGTTAATCAAGCGCGGAAACATATCCGAGGCGGAACTTGCCCGTAAATTGGGCGTTAGTCCACAGAACCTCAACAACAAAATGAAACGCGACAATTTTGCCGAGAAGGACTTGCAACGCATTGCCTCTGTCCTTGATTGTGATTTCGATATGGGATTCACAATTCGGGAGACTGGAGAACGGGTTTAGGCATTGTTTTGCCCTTGGCGAGAACTTCTCTCGCCTGTTTTTTTAATATTTTTTCAAAATGCAAGGCGCTTGACAGTACGAAACGCACTTGTTATACTATGGTTGAAAAGGGGCGTTGCCGGTAAACGGTTAGCCCGGTTCTTGGTTAGAAAATAACCGCAAACCGTAGCTGGGGGCGGTTATTTTCTTTTGCCTCTCAGAATCGCCACGATTAACGCCGCAAAAGCGATCATTAACGTTAACGTTTCATACGTGGTCAAATGGCCTCACCTCCCCTCGGATGGTGTGGCTAACCGCTTACCGTAACTGGCAACGCCTTGTGAACATATTACAGATTGTGTCGTGTTTTGTCAAACTCATTTAATTATTGAAAGCCCCCTCCCTTTCTGCTACAATGCCAGCGGAAACCATATGGCGTAATCGCCGTGGGAGGGGCAGCAAGTGAAGCATACTTTAGCCATCATCGGATACGGCGGTATGGGCGGCTTTCATCACAATAGCATAAAGGAAAAAGTAGGCTGCATCCGCGTTAAAGGCGCCTTTGACATCCGGCCCGAGGCCATGGCTAAGGCCCGGGAGGCCGGGTTGCACGCCTACGGGTCGCTGGATGAGCTGCTGGCCGATCAGGAAGTTGATCTGATCACCGTAGCCACGCCCAACGACGTACACCGCCCCCTGGTGATCCGTTGTTTAGAGGCCGGGAAAAACGTGGTGTGCGAAAAGCCGGTGGCCCTCAACGCCGCCGAGTTGAAAGATATGATCGCCGCGTCCCGCCGCACGGGCAAGCTCTTTTCCGTCCATCAAAACCGGCGCTGGGACCGGGACTACCGCATCGTAGTGGAGGCCATACGCTCCGGCATGATCGGTAAGCCCTATTTTATCGAGAGTCGGGTGCAGGGCTCCCACGGCTCCGTGTCCGGCTGGCGCGGGCAGAAGCAACACGGGGGCGGCATGCTGCTGGATTGGGGCGTGCACATGCTCGACCAGCTGATGGACATGACCCCCGAGCCGGTGATCGAAGTCTCCGCCTGCCTACAGAAAGTATTCGGCGGCGAGGTGGATGACAACATCAAGGTGAACCTGCGCTTTGGCAACGGTCTGTCGGCATTGATGGAAATGGCCACCAACTGTTTTATCAGCCTGCCCCGCTGGCATATATCGGGTACGGAGGGCACCCTGATCATCCACGATTGGGACTGCGGGGGCCAGATCGTGCAATCCAACAACCAGCGGTTTGCTTTGCCCGACGAACACCCCGACTGGAGCGAATATTATATAAACATCGCCGATACGCTGGACGGCAAGGCCCAGCTCATCGTAAAGCCGGAGCAGGCGCTGCGCGTGATGCGGGTAATCGACACCATATTTGCAGCCGAAGAGCAGCGCGGCGGCATTTCCTGCCAAATCTGATCTTGCAGATACCAAGACCACCCGCATGAATCCCTCCACCGCTGCGGCGGTCCCCCTCCCTTTAACAAGGGAGGTAGGGGCTAGAAACGAAGACTTCACTAGGATCCCATACCCCCTTGTTAAAGGGGGGAGGGCCACCGCAGTGGCGGGGGGATTCCTAAGCGGCGATGTACATAGAATCATCGACAGCATCAAAGGAGCGTGCCCATGGCCAGCACCGAGCGCAAAACCCCGCTGTACGACCGTCATGTAGCTTGCGGCGGCAAGATGGTGCCCTTTGCCGGATACCTGCTGCCGGTGCAATACGGAAGCGGCATCATCGCCGAACACATGGCCGTGCGCGCCAAGGTCGGCCTGTTTGACGTATCCCACATGGGCGAAGCCGAAGTCCGCGGCCCCGGCGCGCTGGACATGCTGCAAGCCCTATGTACCAACGACCTGTCCGCCATGACCGACGGCCAAGTAAAGTACACCCTGCTCTGCGATGAAAACGGCGGCGTGATCGACGATGTGCTGGTCTATCGTTTCGCCGCCGACCATTATTGGGTGGTGCTCAACGCTTCCAACCAGGATAAGGACTTCGCCTGGATGAGCGCCCATTGCCCCGGAAATGTAACGCTGCGCAACCTTTCCGATAGCACCGCCCAATTGGCGCTGCAAGGGCCCCTGGCCATGGGGATTCTATCGGGCCATACCCTTCCGGCCAAGAACTACACCTTTGCAGGCGAGGCCACGATAGCCGGTGTTCGCTGCATGGTATCCCGCACCGGCTATACCGGCGAAGACGGGGTGGAGCTGTACTGCGCCAACCATGATGCCCCCGCATTATGGGATACGCTGCTGGCCAGGGGTGCGATCCCCTGCGGCTTGGGCGCGCGGGATACCCTGCGCCTGGAGGCGGGCATGCCCCTGTACGGCCACGAACTGTCGCCGAACATCACGCCGCTGGAAGCCGGTTTGGGTATGTTCGTAAAGTTCGATAAGCCGGACTTCATTGGAAAGCAAACGCTGATTGAGCGGGGTGAACCAACCCGCCGCCGGGTTGGGCTGCGCATCGACGGCCGGGGTATCGCCCGGGAGGGCTGCGCCGTATACGCAAGCGGCAACCTGGTCGGCCACACCTCCTCGGGCACCCATGCGCCTTGCTTGGGTTACGGGATCGCCATGGCGCTGCTGGATGCTGCATGCACAGCCATCGGAACCCAGATAGAGATCGACGTGCGGGGCCGCAGGCTTGCCGCAGAAGTGGTGCGGTTGCCGTTTTATAGGCGCGAGAAGCGTTAAGAAGGAGGCTCTTTTATCATGAACATCCCCCCAAACCTCCGTTACACCAAGTCCCACGAATGGGTGCAGGACCTTGGCGGCGGCAAGGCCCGCATCGGCCTGACCGATCATGCCCAGGGTGAGATGGGCGACATCGTGTTCGTGACCTTGCCCGAGGTGGGCGACGATGTGGCGGCGGGCGAACGGCTGGCCGACGTGGAGTCGGTGAAGGCGGTGTCCGAAGTGTACAGTCCGCTGAGCGGCAAGGTGTCGGCGGTCAACGACGCGCTGGCGGAGGATCCCGCCGCCATCAACAACGACGCTTACGGCGCGTGGCTGGCGGAGTTGAGCGATATCGACGACATGGAAGGCGCGGGCGTGGAGTTGCTCTGCGCCCAGGAATATGAGGCGTTGATGAAGGAGGCGTGAGCATGGGCGGCTATGTCCCCGCCACCGATACCGATCGCGAAGCCATGCTGCAAGCCCTGGGCTTGACGGACATGGAGGATCTGTTTGCCTGCGTGCCCCAAGCCGTGCGGCAGCGCGCTCCCCTCAACCTGCCTGTCGGCGCAAGCGAGCTGGAGGTGCTGGCGCGCATGCGGGGGCTGGCGGCGCGCAACACCGTATTCCCCACCGTGTTCCGGGGCGCGGGCGCGTACCGGCACTTTATACCCGCCATCGCCAAGAGCGTTAGCGCCAAGGAGACCTTCCTCACCGCCTACACCCCCTATCAGGCCGAGATGAGCCAAGGCCTTCTGCAAGCTATCTTCGAATTCCAAACCATGATCTGTGAGCTGACCGGCATGGACGCGGCCAACGCCTCGGTATACGACGGAGCCACGGCGGCGGCGGAAGCGGCGGCCATGTGCCGGGAGCGGGCGCGGACCCGCACGGTGATCAGCGCCGCGGCCCATCCCCAGGTGATCGAAGTGGCGCGCACCTACTGCGAAGCGGCGGGAGCCGGGTTGGCCATCGCCCCCGCCAAGGACGGCGTCACCGATCCCGTGGCATTGGCGGCGATGCTGGGCGGCTCGGACGCCTGCTTGATCGTGCAGCAGCCCAATTATTATGGACTCCTCGAAGATTGCGCCAAACTGGGCGAAGCTGCCCGTGCCGTCGGCGCAAAGTTCGTCATGCATGTCAACCCGCTGGCGGCGGCGCTGCTGCGCGCCCCGGCCTACTGCGGCGCGGACATCGCCGTGGGCGACGGGCAGCCTCTTGGCCTGCCCATGGCTTTCGGCGGCCCCTCGCTGGGTTTTATGGCCGCTAAGCAGTCGCTGGCGCGCAAGCTGCCCGGCCGCATCGTGGGGCAAACCGCAGATGCCAACGGCAACCGCGCCTTTGTGCTTACCATGCAGGCCAGGGAGCAGCACATCCGCCGGGAGAAGGCCGGCAGCAGCATCTGCAGCAACCAAGCGCTATGCGCGTTGCAGGCTTCGGTGTACATGGCCGCCATGGGGCCGGGCGGGGTATGCGCCGCGGCCCAGCAGTCCATGGACAACGCCCACGCCCTAGCCCAGGCGATTTGCAGCGTGCCCGGTTATACAATGCGCTTTGCCGGGCCCTATTTCCATGAATTTGTTACCACCTGCCCCGATGTGCATAAAGCGCTTGCTGCTCTTGAGCGGCATGGCATACTGGGCGGTCTGCCGCTGGATGGGGATATCCTGTGGTGCGCCACCGAACTCAATACCCGGCAGGAGATCGACCGCGTGGCGGCGGTGTTGCGGGAGGTGAGCCCATGAGCGTGCAGCTTCTGTTCGAAAAGAGCGTACCAGGACGAAGCACGGCCTACCTGCCGCAAAAACCTGCCCAAACCCCACTGCCCGCGAATCTGGTACGGGCGGAAGAACCGCGCCTTCCCGAGATCACCGAAGCCGAGCTTGCCCGCCACTACAGCGCGCTGGAGCGCCGGGCCTTTGGAGTGAACAACGGCTTTTATCCCCTGGGTTCCTGCACCATGAAGTACAATCCCCGGCTCAACGAGGAAGCCGCCGCCCTGCCCGGCTTTACCGACGTGCATCCGCTGCAGCCGGATCACACCGTAGAGGGCTGCTTGAGTGCGCTGCGGGAAGCCGAAGCCATGCTGTGCGAACTCACCGGCATGGACGGCATGACCTTTCAGCCCGCCGCCGGGGCCCATGGCGAATGGACCGGGCTGCTGTTGATCCGCGCTTACCATCAGGCCCGCGGCGAGGTTGCCCGCACCAAGATACTCATCCCCGACTCGGCCCACGGCACCAATCCGGCCAGCGCCGCCATGTGCGGCTACGCCGTAACCACCATCCCGTCGGATGAAAAGGGCTGCGTGGACATGGACGCCCTGCGGGCCGCCGCCGGGCCGGACACCGCCGGGCTCATGCTCACCAATCCCAACACCCTGGGGCTGTTTGACCCCAACATACTGGAAATCACCCGCATCGTACACGGGGCAGGGGGCCTGTGTTATTACGACGGCGCAAACCTCAACGCCATCATGGGCGTCACCCGCCCGGGAGACATGGGTTTTGACGTGATCCACCTCAACCTGCACAAAACCTTCTCCACTCCCCACGGAGGCGGCGGGCCGGGCAGCGGCCCCACCGGCTGCAAGGCGGCGCTGCTCCCCTACCTGCCAGAAAAAAACTATGGCATCGGCAGGGTAAAGATGTTTCACGGCAACTTCCTGGTAGTGGTACGCGCTCTGGCCTACCTGTACAGCCTGGGCGCTGAAGGCCTGGCCGAAGCTTCCCGCCACGCGGTGCTCAACGCCAACTACCTGATGCACAGGCTCCGGAACATACTCCCCCCCGCTTACGAAACGCCCTGCATGCACGAGTTCGTGTGTTCGCTCGCCGCGCTTAAGCGCGACGCCGACGTATCCGCCATGGATATAGCCAAAGCGATGATCGACGAGGGCGTCCACCCACCCACTATGTACTTCCCGCTGATCGTACCCGAAGCGCTGATGTTCGAGCCCACCGAAACCGAGACCCGAGAGACGCTGGATCAAGCCGCCGACACGCTGCACGCCATCTATGCCCGGGCGCTGGCCGATCCCCAGTCGCTCCACGACGCGCCGGTGAAAGCCGTGATCGGCAGGCCCGACGAGGTAAACGCGGCGCGGAACCCAATATTACGATATAAGTAAAAAAGAGCCCTGCCTTTGATCATATTCATGATCGAAAGCAGGGCTTTTTGTCATTGGTCTTACATCAAATCAGCTTGCGTCACAAACGCGATCGCCGGCACGTCATCCCTGGCCACTAGACGCATGGAACCGCCCAACTCATGGGCCACGTCAAACAGATCCGGAGCGGCGTTTCCAAGCAAATCATTATCTCTTACAAACAGGCCAACCGTGTACGCCTTGCCGCCTTCTTGAACCTCCTGCCCTTCCGCATCCGGCTTGATCATCAGCGCAAACAGAAAGTTATCGCCTTCAAAGCCCAGGTTGCCCAGCATTTCGATGGCCGCCTCGCTAATGAATGCGGCAACGGGAATCCGCAAACAGGCGTCTTCCATCTCAAACCACAATTCCTCGGCTCCCAGCCACATCAGCTCCGCGATGAGCGTGGGATTTACCACCAGGTAGCGCAAGTCATACTGGCCGGTATCCGGGCTGGGCGGGCATGTTACGCGAAACACCTTTACATCGTTGACAATGTCGAAATCCACATAACTTTCTTGAAATACCCAGGCCTCGTCGGTCACCAGATCCATCCGGGCGGTTTGCGCGTCTTCCATGGCGCCGAGCACGCCTTCAGAAGCCTTATGCGTTGGCGTCTTAGACGGCACGTAGCCTTCAACCGGCATAAACATCATATGCCCACAAGGCACGCACAGATGAATTTCCAGAATGCTCGAGGCTCCGATCACAATGTGCTGATGCTTGCGTTCGATGTTGCAGTAGCGGCAATGGTGGATCTTGTTGTCCACAGGATCCCACTTGTGAGGAGCAGCGGCGATATCGCGGTACTGCTCTTCTTCGCAAGGTTCGCCCCCGGGTACAACCCGCATACAGAACCGCACTTCCTGGTGATCCTGACAGAGAATCGAACCCGGCAACTTTGCCCAATTGTTCAGGAACTGGTGACCCAGCGCGGGGGCAACCCTTGTTTGCGCATGATTGGGATTGTGACCGCAGACGCGTTCCTCTTCGCCGGAATCGGTGCATGTCGGCTCTGTCGTAGCCGTCCAGGGCTGCCAGGCATGGGCGTCCGGGTCGATGGCGGTCGGCCGCGTTTCTACTACCGTGCAGCCATTTGCGCACTCGCGTCTTTCTACGCCCTGGGCAACGCATGTTGCCGGGGCAGTCACTTTCCAATTGTCCAGCCAACTGTGGCCGAGGGCTTCTACAAACACATAATCGCAGCGGATACAAGTTTGGTCTTCTAAGCAGGTCGCTTCTTCGCCCGCCGTATGCCCCAACGCTTCTACAAACACATAGTCACAGCGGATACAAGTTTGGTCTTCTAGGCAGGTCGCTTCTTCGCCCGCTGTATGCCCCAGCGCTTCTACAAACACATAGTCACAGCGGATGCAGGTCTGATCTTCAAGGCAGGTCGCTTCTTCGCCCGCTGTATGCCCCAGCGCTTCTACAAACACGTAGTCGCAGCGGATGCAGGTTTGGTCTTCTAAGCAGGTCACTTCTTCGCCCGCTGTATGGCCCAACGCTTCTACAAACACGTAGTCGCAACGGATGCAGGTTTGGTCTTCTAAGCAGGTCGCTTCTTCGCCCGCTGTATGGCCCAGCGCTTCTACAAACACGTAGTCGCAGCGGATACAGGTTTGGTCTTCTAAGCAGGTCGCTTCTTCGCCCGCTGTATGCCCCAACGCTTCTACAAACACGTAGTCGCAGCGGATACAAGTTTGGTCTTCTAAGCAGGTCGCTTCTTCGCCCGCTGTATGCCCCAGCGCTTCTACAA
>Ga0123353_10019171_pt1 | contig 10150 bp, 10 predicted proteins | sample TergutLab28metaG_3_FD_92763 | JGI IMG/M metagenome (GOLD analysis project Ga0123353, IMG submission 92763) | Labiotermes labralis P3 segment gut microbial communities from Petit-Saut dam, French Guiana - Lab288 P3 | ecosystem: Host-associated > Arthropoda: Insects > Digestive system > Gut ...
ACAACACCCAACTTGTACAACGAAATTAATCTGTGACTATTTCTAGTGTGACTTTAGCAAGGAATATATAGCTCCCTGATGATGGTCTTAGGACAGAAACATGTCGGAGCGTTTTTAATGTTTTAATGTGCAAATTTTATAAATTTTTTATATGTGCAGTGGTTGGTGTAATAATTGAGTAACTCGACAACATGCACGGTATAACAATAAAAATAATCAGAGTGAAAGATATGAAAAAGATGAAGGGCCGTGTGGGCGGGGGATTTATGCATGAAATAATATAGGGTTTTTACCTTGCGCTTTTGGAGAAGAATCCATCAGGGCCCACCTAGTGTCATTTGGTTTCCGAGCGTAACTACAGGCATATAAGCGTGCTGTATGTAACATGTGTGTGGACTCTAATACGACGAAAGGTGAAGTAATCTGACTACAGCAACATCGAGATTGTGGGTACCCCCGGTCATTTTCTTGTCTTCTTTTTTTTAATCTTTTTCAAATTGGAGGAATGTGCTTCAAGTACAAAAGTTCTTTATTTAAAATTCGTATTCAGCGCGTGACATTTTCTGTGTGTGCAGGGATATTCTAGACATCAATACCGAGGTTGTTTTCTGTGCCTCTTCTAGAACAATTCTTCTTTTACTTATTTTCGCATCAGATATTGAAAATAGAAGAGTGCATGCCTGATTTGGAGTATGGAGAATATTGGTACCAAAGCGAAAAGAGAAATCTAAATTAATTAGTGCGACATATACACGAGAGAGAGAGAACAACTGGCTCGTGGTATCAGTTACATGAAACGGCCATTAAAATACAACATGGCTTGACCACTCTATGGACACAATGCTATTATGTCCCGAGGGTAGCAGCCATGCAGTTTACAGGTGAGTTGCTGATCGCCACTATTACTGGGATAGCCGGGTTCTAATCTCACTCAAAGCCCCATGTCTTCTTATGCCATTGCACTACATATTGAAATGAATTACAGTGATGGAATCATGTGTGTGCCTGTGTGCATATTTCGTCTCTGACGTCACTGGACGTCTGTCTATTAGATTGTATAACGGATTTCAACGCTAAATACTTTCAATGCAGAAAACTTCATATTTTTCTTTCCTCGACAGTAAATCCTACGCTGTAAACATAGCAGAGAATACATTTTAACTCGAATTTCCAACAAATTACTTGTCTTCTGAGAATTGATGCGCATTGTAAAAGTGTAGTTGTTAAGATCCACAACCCGTATGTTAAATATTTCGCGATGTGGTAAATATTTGATTAACTTCGAGAAAAAAATTATGATTCAGTGTTACCTTTATAATGATTAGTTTTGCATAAGCAAATGCGTGTTGCACTAAAGAAACCTCAAATTCGATGCTCTATGCAAAACAGAAAAGGCTTATTCCCAGCCGAATATTCTTGCATGTTACAAAAGGAAAATACGGGAAACTATACTTGGTGCTCTTCTGTTAATCATTTCTATCACCATCATCGGAGATGTCCAAAACGTTTAGCTTTAGTTTTAATGTGTCTTTTGTGTGCTTTGTGCGGAATATCACATAGACGTATTGATGTCCTCCACCAGATGCGTAAATCTGAAATGCCCTTTTGAAACTTCCAGCCCAAATTTGTATTTCAGCAATACACTGCTTATGGAACATTCCACAAAGGGTGGATTTGTCTTACGACTTCTGTGTCTAGAACAGAGTGCCTTAGTCTTCCCGACACTGCCGACACCGAGTTCCCAATACTTCTGCGGCCCCTTCTCCAAAACCATCTCAACTTGCGAACTCCTGAGGCGTAACTCGCGGTAATGACTAATACCTGAAACATAAACTATCCCTTTCCTACCATTAATGACAATAAAACCAAACTTATGAAAAAAATAAATGAAAAACGTTATGTTCAAATGTGAGCAGAATATGCATTACTTTGTTTCAATGTTAGACATTCCATTGTGTTATTTATAATAGAGAATGGTAAATTTTACCATAAACACAACTCTGTTGTTAATATTAGTTTATCGTGTTACTCAATTATTACACCAACCACTGCACATGTATAAAATTTATAAAATTTACACATTAAAACATTAAAAACGTTCCAACATGTTTCGGTCCTAAGACCATCATCAGGGAGGTATAAATTCCTTGCTAAAGTCACACTATAAATAGTCACAGATTAATTTCGTTGTACAACTTGGGTGTTGTGGCAGCATGCCGTGTTGTGTAATGTTATGTTGCGAAGAGTGCCCTGCTACTGATGTGCATTCTGTGCTTCGTTGCGTGAGTATCACATCCGTAGCAGGGCACTCTTCGCAACATAACATTACAAAACACGGCATGCTGCCACAACACCCAACTTGTACAACTAAATTAATCCGTGACTATTTCTAGTGTGACTTTAGCAAGGAGTATGTAGCTCCCTGATGATGGTCTTAGGACCGAAAGACGTTGGAGCATTTTTAATGTTTTAATGTGTAAATTTTATAAATTTTATATATGTGCAGTGGTTGGTGTAATAATTGAGTAACTCGACAACAATAACGGTGTAACAATGAAAATTAGTTTATCGTGCTTTTATGGCAGCATGTTTGGGCTATGTAACACCTGAAGATGTACGTATATGGTCGACACATCTTGCCATAGTAATATGATATCAATAATGAAGCTGTCTGTTGACGGTGAAAAGTGCCTATCACGAAATTATTTCCGATAAACAAATTTTGTAACATATTAGAAATGATTATTAGCAGATCATTTTTCCTGCTAAATTACAACATCAAAATAAAATTAACCGCGAACTCCTAGAGGTCGGCGAACCACTGCTCCGTAGACCATTTTCCCTTTCCTTTGTCACAAAAACTATATTATTTTGTACACAATAAAACCTTTCTTTCCTGACGTCCTCAAATATAAGGATCTGTTTTTTTGCCCACAGACATCAAATGACGGCAACACGACGACCAGCACATTGTCACTTGTTGTTAAGAAGGAGGATGCAGGGAAATACCTGACCTGCCAGGCCAAGAACACCGTCTTCCAAAAGGAAGGTCTCGAAGACGGCTGGCAACTTGAAATACAGTGTGAGTATTCAGTCTTCACGTGTCACCGTGCTTTGTATGGAAACCATTTTCGATTTTAAGTTGGTGTGCGCATGCCTAATTCGATTCGAAGATTTCAAACTTGCCTGCAGTTTCACAAACGGACGCATTTCTTGCTTAGTAAGATTCGTGTTTATGAGGAATTGTTGATGGATTATCGGAAATCCTTGATGAGATTCAGTGGTTCTAAAGCATGGGAGGAGCTGTGAACATGGTCATGAATATTTAACAGGTAAACACTTGTAATTAGGCGGGTTAAGTCGATGGGTTGATGGGTAGGCAGGCAGACAGAATGTCTGGTTCATTCATTAATTCATTCATTTTTTGATCGGCTATTGATTCTTGGTTTCAGTGAGGTCTTCGTGACGTCACTTCTGACCGTTCATGTAAAAACAAACATTTTTTTTAAATTTAGTTTCCATTTTTATTGATGCGACTCCTTGTTCAAGGAGAATTCACTGTATTGATCCAGAGTGAAAACTTCAGATCCTGCATTATTCTTGCTTTAAGTGAAATAACGATCAACGAAAGAGTCGACAGTGGCGATAAATAGGAGAATGGAGATATTAATCTTTAGGAGATAAACGTTTGAAAAAATCTAGTCTGGGTCTTTTTAAAGTTACGGTTTCCTATTTCTCCTGCAAGGTGAATAGAAACACGAAAATGGGCTAACTTCATTTGGAATCTCCCGAATACGAATCAAAACATGTATTCGTTTACCATTATCGTTACTTTTGTTTGCCTCTAGTATCTTTATATATCTTTTATCTTTCTGTCTTTGTTTCTTAGATCGTTTCATTCTATGCTTGTTTCTTTAATTCCCCCTTCTTCACTTTCAGCAGAATTAAATTTGTTTCTTTTTTTCGTGCAGTCGCCTCTTCGTATAATAATGTAAACAGCCAACTAGATGCAACAATAACAAATTTTATTGATAATTACAATCAGCTGAACATGTTCGGTCGAAATTGTCGCCCGAAACATGTTGAGCTGATTGTAATTATCAATAAAATTTGTTATCGTTGCATCTAGTTGGCTGTTTACATTATTGTATCAATGATGCACGGTCACAGAAACATCGAAATCAAAAATAAAAGCCTCTTCGTATGCCTGCATCGTAGACAACATTTACACTTCAGTATAACAAAGATTTCACAAACCCAAACTACAGGTGCGTTATACAAATGCGTCATATCCTTCTTTTTAATTATATATGTATTTTCAATTTTAGAGTTTAAGGCAGATGAAGGGTTTGAAACTGTTTAGCTACAACGCAAATATATAAACAATGAGAACATGAAGAAGGTAGAGTGAAATGTAATGGCTTATCCACAAATCCTTTCCATCTGAAGTACTTCTGAATTATGCACGAAGATTCAATGGTACTTCACAGAAAATATTTCCCTACTCTGTTGCAAAGACCAATAAATTGCTGCTCTTTAGGGGACGAAATGTGTTGATTATAAAAATATTAAGAAGGAAACAAGTACGCTGTTCGTAAGAAACCGTCTTTGAGCAAGTGGTTCCACCGTATGTTTACTGATATTACGGTCCTTCCTCAAGACATAAATAATTTTTGAGAAACCGATAGCCTGTCATCTGTCTACGACATTATTCTGTCTTTCGTGGTTCCTATAATTTCACATGCCCTTATCTAAATAGAAAGTATGAATCCAGTCCACACTGTCCCTGCCGTTTTCTCAAGATCCGTCTAAATACCTCCCTCCCATCTATTCATGTCCACCAACTTGCCCTTTCTCTTCAGATCCTACGACTAAAGCTGTGTTAAGTATATAATTTCTTCAAAGATTTATACGTGTTGTCAACATAATATTCCTCGATTTGACCATCGTAATAATATTTGGTGAAGATTATGTACTAAGATGCTCATTATCATGTAGTTTTATGCCCCCCTTTACCTGTTCTTTTTCCGTCTGAAATATTTTCAGAATTGTCTTCTCATTGTTATTTTGAACTTTCTTTCTTTAAGTTGTACATTAATATCATTTTCCCATGTTCTTCACATAATTCCAAGTGGTTTTTTTTACGTTTGGTTTCCAAGTAAAATAATTTACCTGCGTAGTGTCCACAGTCCCAGTTATTTATCCAGCCCATTAATCTTATTGCACTAAGAAGACATTAAAATTATACAAATAGTGAAGTAATGTTATCAATGTACGCAGATGTTTAGATGTCTTTCACTTCTGTAATCCTATTCAATTCCGTTTCCATTTCCGATTATTGGATCAACAGTTTCTCTGCGGGTATTTAGGCACTTGACGGTGGTCTGTTATTTCCGTAATAGTAACCCACAGACCAACCCATCTGCCATTAAAGTGGGGTTCTCCCTGGAGACGTAGCGATTGGTTTAATTATACTGGTCCTCTTTTACGCCTGCGCATGTTTCTGATCTTCGTGAATAAAACACTGTATGAACGTTGAATACCTGATATGGGGTTCTACAAAAATTAGAAATGTACAATTTCGAATATTGTCCTGGACAGGGATTCCAGTTTCCCTTCTACACCGAGAGCCCCAAATTTCATAACTGACAAAAGGTAATATTAGCCATGTGATTAAATGCAGGATTATTTAATGACGCTTCTCAGATTCATAAGTCATACACTTACAGCCTCGGATGGTTGAATGACAGTGAATATCAAATTTGTAAGTACACGACACGAAATGAAGCAGCTGTGAACTACTTTAAGGTATTCTTGCTATTAAATATTTAGGAACCAGTCCAGGTGACGAAAATCGAAAACTTTACCTGCCGAAAAGAACCGAATTCAACGACAAGCAGTAAAAAAAAAATAACAATAAACATTTGCGAATTTGAATTTTAGTCACTAGGCCACAACGCTGGCAGTATTTGTGCTCAGTACTTTAAGCTGTTTATTACAAACAAATGTACGTAAAGGATGAATTAATATAAACATAATATAAAACACCCAAAACAAACGCTATTAGATTTTTTCAGAATATTACCCCGAATTGTAAACGTCAGCCGCAAGATAAGAGTAAGCGTAAGCATCCTGTAACTTCTGGGACGTTAAGCAACGTAGTTTGGTAGTTAGTTACCGATAGGTAGTCCCGAAACATCGGTGACTGAAAATCTACGCCGCGTAATGTCTCAGAAGAGCGAAGATCTCTTATACACCGCAGCGGAAGTACGAAATCACCCATCCAGTAACTTCCTGAACACCAAGTTCCCAAGCACTTTCAACCTATTCGAGCAAGCTAGTTGTACAACAGTGCTCTGGACTTGTATTCTGCAAAAACCTTTTTCGGAACTTACACGTATTGTCTTTTAAATAAAAACCAAATTTGTGCACAATTTATTCTTAGTATATTTATCTATCTCTACATGTTTCGGGCGACTGTGGCCCATCATCAGGAGAAACAACTGTGTTTTTACGACGCTTGGTACTTGTTATTCTGTGTGGATGACTGTTTGGTATGCAGGAGCACACAGAATAACAAGTACCAAGCGTCGTAAAAACACAGTTGTTTCTCCTGATGATGGGCCACAGTCGCCCGAAACATGTAGAGATAGATAAATATACTAAGAATAAATTGTGCACCAAGTTGGTTTTATTTACAAGATTATACAGAGATGCACGGTCAACAAAACATAAAATTGACATGTATTGGTTCTGGTGTTTCGTCATTTTACCCATTCTCTCCAATCTAATGCAAAATAATATTTCGAGTAGGCGACGACCATTTTCTTAATCTACTCACTACTCCTGAACAACTTCCAAAATTATTGTACAGTGCTCTATAAAATGTTCTGTTTAAACCGTGCCTTTTTCGGAAACTAATGTTTTCACCCAATGAATGAACACTTCCATAGACATGATAACTGGTATGTTCCCAACGCCATAAAATAATCACAAAAGTTGCAATTCACTGTCCCATTATACAATGTTATTACCTAAATGTAGCATTAAAAATACAAAATTTGTAGGACTTTAATTTTGTGTAATAATCAAGTAGGCTTTATGCGTTCTGCCCAGAAATACTTATTGTGTATTACCATGATGTCTAAGTCTTGTGAAGTGTCTCTTCGGTGAGTTCTGCCACAAATACAGAGGGTGCCAAAAAAACACGTACACGTTTTAAGAAAGGAAAAAAACTGTATTAAAATTCTAGTACTCGATTTATACCGATAACAAAAGATGAATACAAGTCACGTTTGACTTCTGCAATTACAAAAGGTGCTCAAAGTGATTACCGTTAGCGTCTAGACGCTTCTGATTACGGCGAACTACTGCTTGAGCAACGTTGACCAAAGTGTCCACGTGTATTGCTGCGTGCAATTGTTAGGCGTGTTGGAGGTTCTGTTGCATACTCGCGCCTCCATTGTCGTTGTACTTCCACAACCTTCTCGAATTTCAAATACCACTTCAAAATGGTCTTGCGCTCCTCGAACGACAACCGTGCTTCCTCCATTTTCTTTGACTATCCTGCCTGTCGCATGTTGACGCTAGCATTCATTTAATTAACGCCATTTTTTGAGAGAACGTCCTGCTACACATTGTTACCGTAATTTAATTCAACTTAAAAAAGTAATACATAGATAATATCTCTTAAAATGCGTATGCATTTTTGGCACCCCCTGTATATTCTGTTGATTTCTCACTTCTTTGCAGTTAAAATTATTTCCTGACCACTCGTTCTCAAGCACTTGGGCGGCATTTTTTAAAGTAATTATTTTCTCTATGTGGTTCTCGTAAAAATTGTGGATTGTAAAGCCGTGGTTCTTTTCAGGGCTAAGCGTGATATATTTCCGGGCTGTTCATGACGGTCGACATTCATAATGCGGAATGTGGGACCCCCGGTAGGGCAGCCATCTGGCCGTGATGGCTCTGCGAATTGCGTCACGTTTTCTTACTCTCGATCCAGGTCAGAGGCAGCAAATAAATGTCGACTTGTCAAGCTGCCTTTGCCCCCGATTCTTCTGCACCCTGCAGTCTTTTTGACCAGTTTCTTCCGTATATAAGCCAAATAAGGCTTGTCGCCCCATTCTGTTAGTCTGAACGCTAACGGGCACCGTAAGTTTGTGAATAGTCTTTCTTTTTAAACAATATCTTCTCATATTTGCTGTTCATGTAACGTTCAGTAGAATTTCAGGTGTGAATTATACAATGTAGAAGTAAATCGGCATTGACTTGTTTTAATATAGTAGCGGACGTGTGAAAAAGTACAAAGTTTTTAATATCTCTTTACGCGTAGTACCGTATGTTCAGAAAATCCTTGATGTGGGCTAGTCACACCAGATGTTAGTAGTTGAGAAAGACTATATCCTGTGTGAGTTATGCGCAGAGTGTTAGAAACTGTGTTTATAATTGAGACAGTCTGTGTTCTGTATGGTGTACGGCGGAGCATTCACCATATAATACAGCATGCCACCAGACGGAAGCACTGCGATAGGTGAAATTGACTTTTGGTATGACAGCCCCTGTTAGGATGAGCGCACAAAAACAGCCCAAAAATTTTCTTTCATAATTAATTTTAAGTCTATTTTAGTTGTGCGGAACTTCATTTGAAGGAGATGATCCCGTCGTGTTATGGAACATTCCATAAGAAATCTTAATATTCCATTCATCACAGCTCTGCCTATTCAAAAGAGTAGCTACACGCTGCAGTCACAATTGATTGTCTTCGGGCTGTCATACAATATATACAAGAAGGTTCAATGTAATAGGTATAAATTGGTCATTCGTATTTTGCTGTGTGGAATCCCACAAGTTTGCACTTATTACAAGGAAATAATTGTAAAATTGTTTGTTCAGTGTGTAGCCGAATGACGGTTTTTAAAGTTTCCTGAGTTTTATATTTTATATGTTGCATTTTGCCGTGTTTATACAGTGTGTTATAAGCAGATCAACCCACCCACCGAGAACAAGAAGTCCCGAAGAACAAGGAGAAGATGTCAGACTAACCAACCCCGCATAAACCCCCCCCCCCAACATAGGAACATATAAGATACCACACCTGCATTCACAGGTTGCGCCCAACCCTACACCTACCCAACCGGAGAGATCCACACCCAGCTACCTACACATTAATTGACGCAACAGACATCCCAACAAAAGTAGCTTAACAAAAGCACGTAAAGTGATGATGATATCTCAACATCACCCCGCGGTTTAGGCTTATTATAAAAAACTCTTTTTTGGTAAGAAAATTGTCAAAACCTGAAGATGGCCGCTATAGGCCGAAACACGCAGTTTTTTACATTGCTAATAAACACCATCATTTAGCCATATATTTATAGTTGTGTTTTTGACTGGATCTGCCTCACCATATGTTATAGCCCCATGATGTCCAGTTGTGCCGAAATATGTAACTACTCTTCGTCAATAAACACAGTTGTGATGGACGGACTGTCTGAAGGATATGTTATCATATGAATCTTGCCTAGTCTGATCTGTATATTTATTATATAATACTAATTTCATACTCGCAAAAATATGCTTTTTTCCGGGTTAACAACTGTCCACCAATTGCACATTTGCGAAGGGCAGACGATATACATTAATGTCAGCCAGGGTTCGTGGAAAAAAAATGTGAAAGCAATATGCAGCCGTCATTACTGAGACTTCAGACGGCAGGTGATAGGATTGTGTGTTAATGTATCGTGGAATTTCGTACGACAGTGAAGGGAGGAATATAGTTGCCTATATATGAAGATGGGTAATTTCACGAGATGATCTGTACTCGTCCCAGTGTTGTTCGGGTGACCAAATAGAGAAGAATAAGATGGGCGGGGCATATAGCACGCATGGAGAGAAAATAGGTTTATGCAGGGTTTTGGTGGGGAAAACTGAGGGAAAGAGACCACTTGGAAGACCAAAGCGTAGATGGGAGCATAATATTATGATGGATCTTCAGGAAGTTGGATGTGGGGGTTTGGAGTGGATCGAGCTGACTTAGGATTGGGACAGGTGATGGGCACTTGTGAATGCGATAATGAATATTTGGGTTCCATAAAATGCAGGGAATTTCTTGACTAGCTGAGAATCGGTTAGTTTCTCAGGAAGGGCT
>Ga0123353_10019174_pt1 | contig 10150 bp, 12 predicted proteins | sample TergutLab28metaG_3_FD_92763 | JGI IMG/M metagenome (GOLD analysis project Ga0123353, IMG submission 92763) | Labiotermes labralis P3 segment gut microbial communities from Petit-Saut dam, French Guiana - Lab288 P3 | ecosystem: Host-associated > Arthropoda: Insects > Digestive system > Gut ...
AAGAGGCTTGCGCTGAATGTAATGCAGTTACGGTTGATGAATTTTTTGATGAACTTAATGCACGAATTGATAAATGGCCTGAGCATGCGTGAAGTTTATATATCTGAAAAAGTGTTGGATAAAATATCCGAGTTGGAAACATATTTGAAAGTTGAATTTAAATTTTCAAAAGAAGCTGCACGGAAACGTAGCGACAGAATGAGAGTATTTATAAAATCTTTATGCGCCCCGGCAGATTACGCATTGTGCCGTTTTAAAAGATGGAGAACTCTTGGTTATCGTTGTGTTGTATTCGAAAAAAGATGGATATTTGCTTATGAAGATTTTGAAGGAGGAATTATTGTTCAAGATATGGCACATGTCGCAATTCTTTATGACTAGAAAAAAATATTTGTTTATAAATACAAAAAAACAAATTATTTTTTAAAAAATCTTTGAAAATTCGTGGTAAAATCTTTTTATAAACATTTTTTCTTACTTTTGCGAAATTATTGTTTTGTAAATATAGACACTATGGCACAAGTAATCAACGATATATCAAGAACTTTCAACGAATATTTGCTGATTCCCGGATTAACAACAAAAGAGTGTACTCCCGAAAAAATAAATCTAAAGACACCTTTATTTAAATTCAAAAAGGGCGATAATCCCGAAATGGAGTTAAATATCCCGTTTGTTTCGGCAATCATGCAATCGGTTTCGGACAGCGCTATGGCTATTGAATTAGCGCGAAATGGCGGACTTTCATTTATCTTCTGTTCACAATCAATTGAAGAACAGGCTGAAATGGTTAAAAAAGTAAAAAAATTCAAAGCGGGTTTTGTCGTTAGCAATGCAAATCTTACTCCTGAACATACATTGAAAGATGTAATTAAATTAAAACAGGAAAAGGGTTTTTCAACTATTGGAATTACCGAAGACGGAACTTCAAAAGGAAAACTTCTCGGACTTGTGATGAGCAGAGACTATCGTGCAGGCAAAGATTCATGCGACAAAAAAGTAAAAGAGTTTATGACTCCGTTTCCAAAACTTGTAACAGCAAAACTTGGAATTTCACTGAATGAAGCCAACGACATTCTTTGGGAGCATAAGTTGAACGCGCTGCCTATTATTGATGATAATCAAAATCTTCGTTATTTTGTTTTCCGTAAAGACTATGAAAATCATAAAGATAATCCAAATGAACTACTTGATTCTCATAAACGTTTGGCTGTTGGCGCCGGAATAAATACACGCGATTACATGGAACGTGTTCCCGCTTTGGCAGAAGCAGGCGTTGATGTGTTGTGTATAGATTCTTCCGATGGTTTTTCGGAATGGCAAAAGGATACTATTGAATATGTTAAAAAAAATTATGGCGATTCAATAAAAATTGGCGCTGGAAATATTATTGATAAAGAAGGTTTTATGTATTTGGTAAATGCAGGCGCTGATTTTATAAAAGTTGGTATTGGGGGCGGTTCAATCTGTATCACACGGGAACAGAAGGGAATAGGACGAGGGCAGGCTACATCATTAATTGAAGTCGCTCAGGTACGTGATGAATATTTCAGGAAAAACGGAATTTACATCCCTGTTTGTTCCGATGGCGGTATTGTTCATGACTATCACATGGTTTTGGCATTGGCTATGGGCGCTGATTTTATAATGATGGGACGTTATTTTGCCCGTTTTGATGAAAGCCCGACAAAAAAACTGATGGTTGGCGGAAGTTACGTAAAGGAATACTGGGGCGAAGGCTCAAACCGCGCCCGCAACTGGCAACGCTACGATGACGGCGGCAGTGAAAATATGAAATTTGAAGAAGGAGTGGACAGTTATGTTCCTTATGCAGGAAAATTAAAAGATAATTTAGATATTACATTAGGAAAAATAAAATCAACAATGTGCAGTTGCGGCGTAACCTCCATCAAAGAACTTAAAGAAAAAGCCAAAATCACAATGGTCTCATCTACAAGTATAATTGAAGGAGGAGTGCATGACGTTATTTTAAAGGATAGAAATAAATAAATTAAGAAAAATTTATTTTTGTAAAAAAATTATTTGTAATTTATGAAAATTAGTTTTTTCTTTGCGCAAAATTTAGTTTAAATTTGGAAGATATTTTATTAGATTTATTATTTTAAAAAATTATTATTATGAAAAAGTGCATTTTATCATTTGTAGCGATTGCGGGTATTTTATTGATACTCAATCAATCATTATCAGCTCAGGAAGAGCAGAGCGCCAGTAAAGTTTTTTACACAGAACTTGGCGGAGGTGGTATAATTATGTCAATGAATTTTGACCAGCGGTTTACACCCGATTCAAAAGTGGGATTTGGTTACAGAATTGGAGTTGGTTTTGGTATTGGTGAATTTGAAGGAAACTATACGAATCAATGGGGGTGGATGGAATACGAAACAAAAACTTACTATTCTATTCCTGTAGGGCTTAACTATGTTTTTGGAAACCCAAGATCAGCAGCTTCTTTTGAAGTTGGTGGTGGAGCCACTTTTTTAACTCGAAAAATCCCGTATACTTTAGGTTTGTATTATGATGGTGAACCCGGAAATGTTATCGGGTATTTAACTTTTATGTTTAGGGCTGTTCCTGCCAATGGCGGATTTAGTTTTCGTGGTGGTTTTACGCCAATTATAAATCCGGGCGGCAATTTAGTCCCAATGGGCGCTATCAGTTTTGGATACGCTTTTTAAAAAATTGTTATGAGAAATTTGATTTTTTTCATAATTTGCACAGGTTTTTTTTGTGCTTTTAATCAATCAATAACAGCACAAGAAGAACCTGCTGCTAATAAAGTCTTTTACGCAGAGTTTGGTGGTGGCGGCATGATTATGTCAATGAATTTTGACCAGCGGTTTATACCAAACTCAAAATTAGGATTTGGATACAGAATAGGAGTAGGTTTTGGAATTGGAACATCTTACGTGGAAAATGATGAATATCTTAGAACATTCTACTCTGTCCCTGTAGGACTTAACTATGTTTTTGGGAAGCCAAATTCTGCAAGTTCTTTTGAAATCGGAGGTGGTATTACTTACTTAACGCGTGAACGGTCGATTGATTTTTTAGGATTATATGAGGAAAAATACTCTCATTTCATTGGTTTTGTTAATTTTATGTATCGGCGTGTGCCTGTAAAAGGAGGTTTTTCTTTCCGTATTGGTTTATCACCGCTTATAAATGCCACGTATGATTTAGTTCCAATGGGCGCTGTTGGTTTCGGATATGCTTTTTAACTTAAAATGAAAAGATTATGAAAAAAAATCTTCTATTATTTGGAATAGTTATTGGATTATCATTAACTTGTAACCACTCATTAGAAGCTCAAAATGAAACTGTTGCAAACAAAATTATTTATGCTGAACTTTGTGGTCCCGGAGTTGTTATGTCAGCAAATTTTGACGGAAGATTTAGTTCTAAATCTAATTTAGGATTAGGGTACAGGTTTGGTATTGGTTTTGGTTTTAATAATTTTCAAGAAAGAATATATAAACTTTTGTTTGATGAAACTTATGAAATTTCTATTGAAGCAAAAGAAAAAGGTTCTTTCTATACTTTTCCGGTAGGATTGAATTATATTGCAGGAAAGCCGGGAAAAGCCTTATCTTTTGAAGCCGGAGCGGGGGTTACAATACTGTCGCATAAGGCGCCTCTTTACAATATCGAATATCATAAACCAGGAAATATAATTGGCTATATATCACTTATGGGAAGAATAGCGCCAGCAAAAGGAGGTATGTCGTTCCGATTTGGAATCACACCGATTATTGGAACTTCAGGCGATTTGTTACCCATATTTGCTTTTAGTTTAGGATATGCTTTTTAACTTATATTTTTTTATGATTAGTGTAGTAATAAGAAATAGGAATCAGGCCGATTATTTAGAAAGAACTTTAAAAATTCTGACTTCAATTTATTTAGATGATATTGGCGAAATAATTGTTATTGACAATAAATCAACTGATAATAGCATACAAGTTGCCGAAAAATACGGGTGTAAAGTTCATACAATAGATGATTTTACTTATGGAAAAGCAATAAATCAAGGTATAGAAGTTGCTGAAAATCCATATATAGTATTAATAAGTTCTCATGTATGCCCAATCGGAAATATGTTTTTTAAAAACTCAATTGAGTTCGCAGTAAAGCATCCGGATTTAGCAGGAATAAGGTATATTAGTAGTTTAAGGATTTGGAAAGATGCGTCTTGGATAATAATCAAATAATTGCCCCCATTGATTATGGATTGAACGCTGCTTGCTGCTTAGTATCTAAAAAAGTGTGGGATAAGCATAAATTTAATGAACAATTTATTGCAAGCGAAGACAAAGAATGGTCTATTCGCGTATGCAATGACGGTTTTAAAATCTATACAATTAATGAAACATATTTCTATTATTTGAATCGAAGCAAAAAATCTTCTATTAATCGCTTTAAAATAGAAACAATCATATATCATCAACTAAGAAACACAAAGTATTCTTCAAAAGTAACAATTTTCTTAGCGTTTTTTAAACAAATATTTATAGTAAATAATATCAATTATTTTTTCTACATTTTTGATGAATTTAGATGGTTCTTAGCAAAATTGGAAATTAATAGAAAAGTTAATAAATTAAAAAAGTGAGAAAAATACTTTACCTTCTAAAATCAGTATTTGTCAAATCTGTACAAGCAATTAGAACAGCATTCGGAAAGTATGAAAAATTAACCGTTACAGACTTAGACCGTGTAACGCCAATCAGCGACAACTTCGGCTACGACAGAGGAATGCCATTAGACAGATACTACATTGAAAAATTTCTTTCCCAAAACCGACAATATGTCAAAGGGTGTATATTGGAAGTTGCCGAAGATTGGTATGCTACCCGTTTTGCCGGTTTGAATGAAACAACTGCAGAAGAACCGACGGTAGAAACTTTACACTACAACGGTATAGGACGCAAAGTTACTATAATTGGAGATTTGACAAATCCCAAAACTCTGCCTGAAAATAGATATGATTGTTTTATCTGCACACAAGTTTACAATTTTATTTTTGACCTTACAAAAGCGCTTGAAGGAACATATCATTTGTTGAAAAATGGAGGAGTATTATTGGCAACAGTATCCGGTATTTCACAGATTTCCCGTAGTGATATGGAACAATGGGGCGATTATTGGCGATTTACAAATAAAACATTAGAATTATTATTCGAAAATACAAAATTTTCACAAGTTGAAATCGTCCCAATGGGTAATGTAATGGCTGCCTGCGCTTTCCTTCAAGGTATAGCGCTTGAAGAATTGCCAAAAAAAGAACTGTTAGATATTACAGATGAAAATTATCAGGTAATAATCGGAATTAAGGCGGTGAAGTAGTTAGTAATTAGTAATTAGTAGTTAGTAGTTAGTAGTTAGTAATTAGTAGTTTAATGGTAAGTCTCCCTGACAGAGGTCAAAGACCCTGTCAGGGTAAAAAGTAATAATAATTAGGTATGAAAAGAGTATTTGAATTTCTTCTGAAAATATTCATAAAGTTCGTACATGCAATTAGAAGCGCATTCGGATTGTATTCAAAAGTAAGCATTACGGATTTAGACCGCGTTACGCCGTTAAGTAATTGTTTTGGTTTTGATAGAGGAATGCCGGTGGACAGATATTACATAGAAAAATTTCTTTATGATAACCGCCAATATTTCAAAGGGCGCATACTGGAAGTTGCCCATGACGTTTATTCTACCCGTTATTCCAAATTAAATGAAGCAGTGACGGAAACCCCAATCGTGGAAACATTACACTATGACGGTACAGAAGGCGAAGTTTCAATCATTGGAGATTTAACAAAACCTGAAACTTTACCTGAAAAAAAATATGACTGCTTTGTCTGCACACAAGTTTATGTTGTCATTTTTGAAGTTGCAAAAGCGATTGAAGGTTCTTATAAATTGTTAAAAGACGGAGGGGTGTTATTGGCAACCGTTCCCGGAATTATGCAGATTGCACGTGATGATATGAATAGATGGGGGGATTTTTGGCGTTTTACAAATAAATCAATAGAAATGTTATTTAAAAATTCCGGATTTTCACAGGTAGAAATCGTCCCAATGGGCAATGTAATGGCTGCCTGCGCTTTCCTTCAGGGAATTGCATTTGAAGAATTACCAAAAAAAGAACTGTTGGATATTACAGATGAAAATTATCAGTTGATAATCGGAATTAGAGCAATAAAATGAATTACGATAACTTGCAATCAGAAACAATACGTTGGATGAGGTTTCCATTAGCAGTTGCCATTGTTTTTTCTCATGCTTTTGTTCCTGATAGCGTGAATATAAGTATTTGGGAAACTGATTATTCAAATCTCAATAGTATAGAAGTATTTAATCTCATACTCAACATTTTAACGAAAGTATTCGTCCGACTTGCGCGTCCATGTTTTTTTATATTTTCCGGATATCTGTTATATCGTGGAATTAAGGAATGGAACAGGCAAATATATGTTAATAAATTAAAAAACAGGGCAAAAACATTAATGATTCCTTACTTACTATGGAATATAATTGCAGTTATTATCACTGCGACTTATTTTTTCATTAGTAATAACAACTTAACAGTATTTTTCAATGAATTACGTGAAACCGGATTATTAAAAATATTTTGGAATTATAATACTTGCGGATCTATAGGAACAAACATCTTTGGATACACTTTTTCTTTTTTTTATCCGTTTGACGAACCGCTGTGGTTCATCAGGGATTTAATCGTGATGGTAATTTTATCTCCTGCGATTTATTATTTCATAAAATACACAAAACTGTATGGAGTAATTGTTTTGGGGATACTTTTTTGCACGCGGATAGGAATTTATACCTCAGGTTTCAGTAATGACGCATTTTTCTTTTTTGGTTTGGGAGCATATTTCAGTATTCACGGCAAAAATATGATTGTGGAATTGAGAAAATCGAAAATTATCTGGTTATCCTTAACCATCATTTCATTGATTTTATCGTTGAAATACAGATTAGTTTTCTTTCAATTATATATTGTTTTTGGAAGCATAACATTAATAAACATAGCAACATATATATTTGAATCCGACAAAATAAAAACCGTAAATAAATTTATTTCATCTTTATCTAAAACAAGTTTTTTTATTTTTGCGGCGCACTCGGTTCTGTTGTTGGATTTTTCAACAAAAATGATGAATGTTATTTTCCGGTCTGATATGATGTTTTTTCAGTATATCAAATATTTAATGGCGCCAATAGTTTGTGTATCTATATGTGTAGGATTGAATTTTTGCGCCAATAAAATTGCGCCTAAAATTATGAAATTATTAACAGGAAACAGATAAATAATTGATAATATGTTAATTCGAAAAGGAATAGGTAAAATAATTGCCGGTATTGCAGTAATTTTAATAGTTATAATGGTTTCGCTTGTGTATTTGCGATTACCGTCAAACTGGAAAGAGAAAGTTTTATTTCCGATAAGTTTTCCTAAAGCGCCAACAAGTGCAGTAACGAACAGTAATGAAAATTCTGTTTTTAGTGAAAAAATCTGGCTACACCGCGTAAACAGCATTGAACGCGCAAATATTATGGCAGAAAAGTATAAGGGTTTGGAAATGGACATATATTGGGATATGGATAGCGCCCGGTTTTATGTTACCCATATATCTCCTGCTCCTGAATTAAGTTTACCTTTGAGCAAAATGATTGACGGTATAAAAAATATTCGGGAACAATATCTGTGGTTTGATTTTAAAAATCTAAACGAAGAAAATGCAGAACCGGCGCTGGAATACTTATTGAAATTGAACATAAATCGCGCCAATACTATTGTAGAATCAGGTAATCCTCATTTATTATCCGGTTTTTCAGCGGCTGGGTTTGCTACAAGTTATTATTTGCCGATTTTTAACCCATATATTGTATCAGAAAATGAGATTATTGATTATGCAAAAAAAATAGATACAGCGCTTAAGAATAGTAATGTAAATTATATCTCAAGTGATTATGTGTCATATCGTTTCATAAAAAAATATTTTCCCGATTCTGAAATTCTCTTATGGCATTTAGAAGATAACAGACTTAAACCTTTTGTAAGAAAAAAACTTGCTCGCGATAAAAATGTAAAGGTAATACTGGTTTATGAGTATTCGGAAGGATATAGATAATGATTAAAAACTGAATGATGAGACTGATAAAAAGAGTAATTAGAAAAATAAAACGGGAAATAAAAAAATTTTTTAATCCTGTTTGTGGAGAAATTCTGATGCTTCACAGTGTGGTTGAAAAAAGAAGTCAATTGGAAGAAAACCTTTTATTGGAAATTACTCCTGATTTTTTAGAGCAGACTATTCTGAAATATAAATCAGCCGGATATCGTCTTGTCTCCTTAGATGAAGTTCAAAAACAGTTAGAAAGTGGAAAACGATATATGCGTAAATTTGTGTGTTTTACAATGGATGACAATTACGCCGATAACTATAAATACGCTTATCCTATATTTAAAAAGTATAATTGCCCGTTTGCAATATATGTAACTACCGATTACTCAGACAAAAAAGCGTTATATTGGTGGTATCAATTAGAAGGAGTTTTACTTGAAAATAAAAAATTAATAATTAACTGCATAGAATACGATTGCTCTGATTTGGAAAAGAAAAACAAGGCATTTTGTGATATAAGAGATAAGATTTTTTCTACAGACGCAGAAATAACCATATCTGCATTGAAACAACTTTTTAAGGAAAATGATTCTGCCATCAGGAAAGATATAAATGAACTTGCGTTGAGTTGGGAACAGATTGTCGAATTGGCAGCAGACCCAATATGTACAATCGCAGCACACACTGTATCACATGCTTCACTACCACATTTGAGCGATGAAATGATAAGAAAAGAACTATCAGACGGAAAGAAAATAATTGAGGAAAATATTAAAAAACCTGTTAAACACTTTGCGTATCCGTATGGAAACTGGGACGCAAGGGTTATGGCATTGGTTAAGGAACAATTTAGCACAGCAGTAACAACAGACGATGGAATTGCACGAAAAAAAGATAATTTATATATGTTGAACAGAAAAATTTTATGCCAATGAAATTAAAAAACTTTAAATATACTATCGCTGTATTTATTTATTTTCAGATAATTGTCTATTTTCAAATAATTGACGCATGGTATAGAGGACATTATTTATTTTATTTTATCAATGCATCATCATTAATACTTATATTGCATCTCATCAGTAAAAGTAAATTTGTTATAAGTATCATACTCAATATTATATTTTCTCTATTCATCTCTTTAGAAGCCTATTATGGCTTTTTCTTCAAAAGTAATATCACATTAGGTTTCGCTTTTGCAATTATGGATACAAATATTGCTGAAGCAGGGAGTACGATGAAGGGCAGATTCATTCACAGCATCATTATTATCAGTTTGACATTTTTGGGGTTATTTTTGTCTTCCAATGAACTTAAACGATTGAATATTAAATTAAAATGGAGTATAATATTGTTAGTAGGTTACCTGTTTGTATGTTTTCCAATCTATCATTATCGCAAAATACAAGTAGATGAAGAATTTGCTTCTGCTTACAAAATTTTTCCTCTTTTAAATACTCAAAAACTTATATCAGAACGCGCTCCTCTTATTTACGGTCAATTATCATCAGTTGTGGTATATTTAGAAGAAAGAATTAAACTGAAAAAATACATATTGCAAGATAGAATTTTACCGGAAGGAGTTTTTTTTAATGACACAGCAATGACTCCCGAAAAGATTTTTTTCGTTTTAGGAGAATCTCAATACCGCAAACGTTTGTCTTTATACGGATACGATATTGAAACAACGCCCTTTTTGGACAGTCTGTTTCAATCTTCTTCCAATATGACTGTTTACGATGGCATATCGCCGGCTTGTTATACCACATACGCCATGCGTATGTTATTTACATTCGCAACTCCGTTAGATATAGATACTTATCTTAGACATAAAAACATCATTGAATTGGCAAATGACGCCGGATATCAAACAGTATGGCTTTCAAATCAACCAACTTTCGGTCCCTGGGACGAAGGATTTGCATGGCAAGTTTCTTCTTTAGCAAATGATGTTTATTATACAGGAAACAGTAACGAAAAAAATATATATAT
>Ga0123353_10019175_pt1 | contig 10149 bp, 8 predicted proteins | sample TergutLab28metaG_3_FD_92763 | JGI IMG/M metagenome (GOLD analysis project Ga0123353, IMG submission 92763) | Labiotermes labralis P3 segment gut microbial communities from Petit-Saut dam, French Guiana - Lab288 P3 | ecosystem: Host-associated > Arthropoda: Insects > Digestive system > Gut ...
TCCCGCCCAGCGATATGACCGCCACCTCGCTCGTGCCCCCGCCGATGTCGACGACCATGCTCCCAGAGGCCTCCTCGACGGGGAGGTTGGCCCCTATTGCGGCGGCCATGGGCTCCTCGATCAGGTAGGCCTCCTTCGCGCCCGCCTGTAAGGTCGCCTCCTCGACGGCCCTCTTCTCCACCTCGGTCACGCCCGAGGGGACGCAGATGACCACCCTCGGCTTGGAGAGGAACGTCCAGGATATGGAGCTCCTGACGAAGTGCCGGATCATGCCCTGGGCTATCTCGAAGTCCGCTATGACCCCATCCTTCATGGGTCGGATCGCCACGATGTTGCCGGGCGTCCTGCCTATCATCTTCTTCGCCTCGTCGCCCACGGCGAGTATCTCATAGGACTTGCTGTTGATGGCCACGACGGACGGCTCCCTGCGCACTATGCCCCTGCCCTTCACGTGCACGAGCGTGTTCGCCGTCCCCAGGTCGATCCCGATGTCCTTGGAAAGGAAGTTCATTTAGGTCAGAGCGCCCCCCATACCGTCTTTGGCGGACCATCGCGCGCAAGGCGCGCGCGCCGGCACGAAAAGGCCATTATAGCACTACGCCGCCCCTAGGGATAACGCCGGGCCCCGAGGCCCCGCGCGGCGCGCGGACGGTCGCGGGCGGGCGGCCGCGGGCGCGGGCGCGAACGGGCTCACGCCAAGGGCAGGACCCCCAGGTTCCGCAGGCTGGCGTACTCGCCGTCACCGATGATTATGTGGTCCACCAGCTCGATGCCGATGATCCTGCCCGCCTCCGCGACCCTCCTCGTCAGGTCGAGGTCGCCCTGGCTGGGGGAGCTGTCGCCGCTAGGGTGGTTATGCACCATCGCTATCGAGGCGCATCCGCACTTGCAAGCCTCGGCGAACACCTCCCTCGGATGCGCGCTGGACCCGGATATGCCGCCCTTGGAGATGGTCTGCGACCTCATGACCTTGTTCTTCGAGTCGAGCATCGCCACGACGACCTCCTCATGCACCAGCCACCTCATGGACCCCATGTATATGCCGGCCAGGTCGTCCGGGTTCCGGACCGCGTCCACGGCCTCGGCCTTGCTGGCCGACAGCCTCGCGCACAGCTCGAAGACCGCCTTTATCTGGATGGCCTTCACCTTGCCCAGCCCCTTTATGGCCGTGAGCTGCCTTACCGAGGCGTTCGACATCCGCCTCGCGCTGAAGCCGAAGCTGGACAGGACCTCGTTCGCCAGCTCGAACGCCGTCTTGCCCCGGATCCCGCTCCTCAGGATGATGGCGAGCAGCTCCGCCTCCGAGAGCCTGTCGGCGCCCAGGCGCTCCATCCTCCAATACGGCTGGCTCTCCTTCGAGAGCCTGTCCATGGTCATATGGCCCGCCTCGGCAGGCTTGCGCGATTTCCCCGCCGTTCCCGGGCCTGGGCTTCCGTCGGTTCCGCGCCTCGCGGCGGCGGCGGTCCTTGCCATGGTTCATCACCCCTATGAGCGTATTTGCCATGTTTCGGCATTGATGTAAATATAATACATCAGCCGGAACGCGGCGTCCACCCATGGGGGCGCCATGCTTAGGCCCAGTTTCCCTCCACGCCGTAACCCAGGGAGGCGAGCGACCTATAGAGCATCCCCGCCGGGAGGCCCATCACGTTCGTGTAGCTGCCGTCGATCTCATCGAAGAACGGCGAGCCCTTTCCGAAGACCGTGAAGGCCCCCGACTTGCCGAATGGCTCCCCCGTCCTCACGTAGGCCTCGATCGACGCGGGCGCCATCCGCCCCACGCGCACCCTGGAGACCTCGCACCCTTCCGCGTGCGGCCCGCCGGGGCCGGCGCACAGCCATAGGCCCGTATATACCTCGCAGACGCCGCCGCTGAGCGCGGAAAGTATCCTCACCGCGTCCGCGCCGTCCGCGGGCTTCCCGATCACCTCGCCGCCTTTGTGCACGACGGTGTCGGCGCCTATGGTTATGAACCCGCCGCCATAGGGAGGATCCCCGGCCAGCCTCGCCGCCTCGGCCGACCCGGCCGCCGCCTCGGCCTTCGCGCGGGCGTTCGCCAGCGTCAGGGCGGCCGGCGGCGCGCCCGACTCCAGCTCCGCCACATCCTGCGGCAGCGTAGCGAACCGCAGGCCCATGGCCTGCATGATCTCCGCCCTCCTGGGCGAGGCGGAGGCCAGTATCAATAGCCTGCGCATATGGCGCTCACCCCGTTTCCCTTAATATGTTATATTTTAATGGCGGATTGGGATAGCCCAGGACAGCCCCATCTGAGGGAAGGCGGCCACATGACCTCAAAAGAAGCTTGCAGGAGAGCCGTGGGCATGGAAGGTCCGGCGTTCACGCCGTTATGCTTCCTGAACAGGGACACCGGGCTCTCGGACATCAGGCACGTCGGGTTCGGCTGGTCGGACGAATCGAGGGCCAAGGGGCTCACGCACAGCGAGTGGGGCTTCACCATGCACAGGATAGACGAGACGATGGGCCAGCCGGCCGACCCGCCGCTCGCCGGCGACCCGTCGAAGATCGACCGGTACGCGCCGCCCGACCCATGCCGCCCCGAACGGTACGCCCAGGTCAAGTCGTTCGTCGAGGCGAACCCCGACAAGTACGTCATAGGCAGCGTCGGCATCTCGGGCTTCAACCTCATGACGTTCATAAGGGGCTTCTCCAACCTCCTCGAGGATATGGCGCTCGAGCCGGCATACCATAGAAGGCTCATGGACATGGTCTTCGGCTTTGAGCACGAGGTCGTGAGGAACCTATGCGAATGCGGCGTCGACGGCGTCTCGTTCGCCGACGACTGGGGCACCCAGCGCGGCGTCATGGTCGACCCGGCATTCATCCGCTCGGAGTACATGCCCTGGTACAAAAGGCACTTCGACCTCATACACGAGTATGGGAGGCAGGTCTTCTTCCATTCGTGCGGCGACGTCTGGGAGATCATACCCGACTTCATCGGGGCGGGCGTCGACGCCCTCAACCTTAACCAACCGGACATATTCGGGATAGAGCGCCTGGACCGCGCATTCGGCGGCAAGGTCGCCTTCTTCTGCCCGGTCGACCACCAGACGGTGGCCATACAGGGCACCCCCGCCGAGATACGCGGGTACGCCGAGAGGCTGGACCGGGTCCTCGGCGGGCATGACGGCGGATTTATGGCGATGATAGAAGAGTACCACAGCGTGGGCATGCCGGAGGAGAACTACCTGGCGATCAAGGACGCCTTCCTCGGCATACGGGGCAGGGGGCGGGCAAGGGCGGGTGCTTAGGGGACGGCCTATGGCGAACGACGAAAACGGGGAGGGCAACCATGAAGGGTGAATCGTACCGGTCCGTGGTGGACTATCTATGGCAAAGGGACCGACAGAGGGACGGGGGCAGGGCGTCCATCGGCTTCGACGGGGCGGTGGTCTGCCAGGATGAGTACTGGAGCCGGATGGAGCATTACCGCCGGTACTTCCTCTCGTCCGGGTTCACGGTCGGCTGCGGGAAGCCCGTGACCATATGCAACCTAAACGCCCCCGAGTATGAGTTCATATACTTCTCGCTCATGGGCCTGGGCGCCGTGGCCAGCACCGTCAGCCTGCCCTTCTTCAAGAGCGACGTCTATAGGCACACCGTGGAGAAGGGCGCCGAGACCATCGTCCTGAGCGTCGAGTACTGCTCCGACGAGTTGAGGGAGTCGTTCGCGATGCTGGGCGACAACGTAGGCGAGCGCAGGGTGAGGAAGGTGATCTTCACCTCAGCCGGGGATTACCGCCCCGAAGGCAAGGCAGCGGCGTACGACGCGGCGATGGACCATAGGGCCATGATCACATCGCTCGGCCTGCCGAAGAACATCGAGGTGGTATACCCGGGTGAGATAAAGAGGTTGGGCGACGGCACGCGGCTGGAGTATTCGGGGGGGGCCGGCGCGGACCTCGCCGCCTCATACGCCACCTACTCGAACACCGGCGGGACGACCACGGGCATCCCGAAATGCGCCGTCCACACCCACCGCGCCATACTGAGCATGCTGACGGCCCACGAGCGGGACAGCTACCCCGACTTCCCCCTACGGGAAGGCGACAAGGCCCTCCTCCTGATCCCGATATCGCACATCACGGCCCAATTCTACGCGCTCATACTGCGCAGGGCCTTCGGCGCGTGCATCGTCTACAACCCCGGGGCGTTCGAGCCGCACCTGCTGGTGCGGGCGCTCGTGGAGGACGGGATAAACGACGTCATCGCCACCTTCGGCCTGTATAACGTGATCGCGCACTCCCCGCTGGCCAAGGGGGACCTAAAAGCCCTCCGCATCCCCACCTGCGGCGGCGAGGCCACCCCCAAGGCCCCCGCCCGGGTCGTGAATGAGCGCATGTCCTGGGCCGGCTCGGTACCGCTCTACGTGGGCGGCGGCAGCACGGAGTTCGGCTCGGCCATAATGAACGCCTATGGGCTGGAAGACAGGGAGAACGAAACGGGGCTGTCGCTGCCCGGCGTGGATAACATAATCGTGAACCCCCTGACGGGGCGCAAGGCCCGCGACGGCGACGTAGGCATCATATACTCGAACTGCCCATGGCAGATGGAAGGCTATCTGGGCGACCCGAAGTCGACGTCGGAGTTCTTCAATTACGTGGACGGGGAAGGCAAGGCATATGGGACCAACGGCGACATAGGCAAGGTCGTCCGCACATACGGGGGCAAGCCCGTCTTCGCCATGCAAGGCCGCGTCATGGACTTCGTGCGCAGGTCACCCGATACGGGCAGGTATTCGAACGGGGTCACACTCACGGGCGGCAAGGTCGACCCCATCGACTTTTCGGAAGGCGACATGCTTTTTTCCATCAGGGACAAGGCGCTGAACGCGCAAGGCGTGCTGGAGGCCGAGGCGCTGCTGCTGCCGCATAGCGAGGCGGACAAGTCGGGCGCGCCCGTCGTCAACGTCGTGATCGCCCCGGGCGCGGACCCGTTCGGGGTCCTGAAGGAGATATTCTCCATCTACAACGGTGAAGGCGGCTTCAAGCCCATCGGCGTGATCTTCCGCTCCGGGTTCGCCCGCAGCCTGGCGACCGACAAGAGGGACGTGCTCTCCCTCATGCGCGACAGAGGTCCGTACCACGGTATAAGGGAGGATGGGTCGGCCTACTCCGTCACCCTGCCCAAGGGCGGCGAGCCTACCTATTCCGAGCTGACCGAGACGTCGGTGATCGAGGTGCTTTCGCCCCCGGTCCCCAGGAAGATAAGGGTGGTGAAAGCTTAGCTTGCGCGCATCTGCGGACGGCGGGGGCGGGGACGTGCCCGAAGGGGTTTATGGCGCCTCGCGGGCCGCGCACCGCAGGGCCTTCTACGAATGCGTCTCCGACCTGCTTGAGGAGCCCGAGGTGCGCAGGATGGGCGCGCACAGGCAGCACGGCGAGACCTCTAGGCTCAAGCACAGCCTGAACGTGGCGTACTACAGCTACCGCGTGGCCAAGGCGCTGCGCCTCGACTGCCGCTCCGCGGCCAGGGGGGCCTTGCTGCACGACCTATTCTTCTACGACTGGAAGGAGTGCGGCCTTACGCCGCTGGGCCACGCCAGGCTGCACCCCCACATCGCGCATACCAACGCATCATGCGTGACCGACCTGAACGAGGTGGAGTCGGACATCATACTCAAGCATATGTGGCTCTGTTCGAGGGATCGTCCCATATACGGCGAGTCGCTGATCGTCACGTTGGTGGACAAGATGTGCGCCTGCGCCGAGGCCTTAGCCGACGTCCCCGTCAAGGGCGGGCGAGGCCGGCGGAGGCAAGGTCCCTAACCACCTCGGCCGCCAGGGCCATGCCGGCCACAGCCGTCACGAAGGCGGCGCTGCCCGGGACATGCCCGCGCCGCGGGATCCATGCGGCGCCCGGCCCATCCCCTAGCCCCACCGATTGGGATGGGGCGCCGCCCGAAACGGCGTCGCCTCCCATACCCTCGCCGCCCCCCGACCCGCATAAGGCCTTTTCGCCCAGCCCGTCCGCCAGCCCCACCGTTTCATGCGCCTTGATCGGGGCCTCGCGGGAGTAGACCACCCTTAGGCTCCCGACCCCGGCCTTCCTCAAGGCCTTCCTCATGGCCCGCGCGAGCGGGCAGACGTCGGTCTCGAAGATGTCCGCTACGGCGAACCCCAGCGGGTCCAGCCTGTTCCCCGCGCCTAGGCAGCAGATGATGGGGACGCCGGCTTCCTGGGCCTTCACGGCCAGCAAAACCTTGGATCGCACCGAGTCGATCGCATCGACTACGTAGGAATAGCCGCCCAGCGGGATTATCCCGGCGGTCTCCTCACCGTAGAAGGACGGCAGGGCGGTGACTGACATGCGCGGGTTGATGGACGACAGGCGCTCCCCCATGGCGTCGACCTTATGGCGTCCCAAAGTCGCGTGGGTCGCGTGCAGCTGGCGGTTGATGTCCGACAAGGCGACTCGGTCGCCGTCGATCAGCGTGATGGCCCCGACGCCGCTGCGCGCCAGGGCCTCCGCGGCGTATGAGCCCACCCCGCCGACCCCGAACAGGGCGACGCGCGAACGACCCAAGGCCGAAAGCCCGGATTCGCCCAGGAGCATGCGTATCCTGTCGAACTGGCCGGCCTCCGCGACCGTGGGCTCAATCATATCCGTCCAGCCTAGGGTTCGGCGTTCTATGGCCGAGTGTCGGGAAAGGGGGGATCCTCCAGCAAATTTAATGGGCACTATTGGACTTGAACCAACGACCCCCTGCTTGTAAGGCAGATGCTCTAACCAACTGAGCTAAGCGCCCGCAACGAAAACGAAACGGACGGTATGATACCATATCGCCTTTATGCTGGCAAGCCCGCGTCCATGGCCCCGCGTCCTTCGGCCAGTCATAGCCGCCCTAGTCATGCGGCCGCTATTCTTCGCCATCCGTGACCGTTATGGTGTATAGGCGCTCAATGGACGGCACCGCGTCCCTTATGTCCTCGCACCGCAGCATCACCGTGCAAGAGCCGGGCGCCAGCGCCTCGAAGCATAGTATCCGGTATCCTTCGTCGCCGCCGTCGCCCGCATTGAATGGGGTGTCATCCACATACTCGCCGAAGCGGAAGCCGACCACGCTGTCGTCGGACAGGTAGTAAGCCCATCGGTATGGAATCGACTGTTTCTCGTGCTCGGCCATATGGAAAAAGTCGCCGACCCCCATCCCTACCTCGCCTTCATCCCATACCCTTACGCTGACCGTTTCCGTGATCGTCGCGGTTTCCATGCCATCGTCCTCAACCAAGGTCGTAATCGTATCGTCCTTGACCTTGCGCGGGGTTCCAGAGCATCCGGCCAAAAAAAGCAGGAAAGCGGAAACCGTGGCTAACGCTGAAGCCTTTTTCATGGGCATATCCTTTCTTGAGCCTCCCCATACCAGCTGGCCTGGGAATTGAGCATACCCGTATATAGGCCTTAACTATGCAATAAACCAATATACGAGACCATCTCTGCGATATTCCCGTTGACCGCGTCTGCCATCCGACATATACTAGTGCGTTAAGTCTGGGGCATCGCCCGCGATGGGCGGTCCCAATGGGAGGGTCAAGCATGGGCTTGAGGGTGGGTGTCCTGGGCGTCGGCCCGGTGGGCGAGCGCATAGTCTCCATACTTATGGAGCGCGGCTTCCCCGTCGACGGCGAGGTGGCCGTGATGGCGACCAGCGAGCGCGAGGAGGTCATCGGGGGGAGGAAGGTCAGCGTGAGGAAGGTCTCCGCCGATTCCTTCAAAGGAATGGACCTCGCCTTCTTCGCGGGCAAGGAAGGCGCGAAGGGCGCCAGCATGGAATGGGCCGATGTAGCCGTCAGGAGCGGCTGCGCGGTGATCGACAACGGCGGCGACCTGCGCATGTACCCGAACGTCCCCCTGGTGGTCCCGGAGGTGAACATGGGCGCGGTCACCAAGGATACGCGCCTCATATGCAACCCAAACTGCTCCACCATACAGATGGTCGTGGCGCTTTACCCGCTGCACAGGTCGGCACGCCTCAGGAGGGTCGTCGTCACGACCTTCCAGTCCGTCAGCGGGCACAGCGGCGCGGGGATGGACCAGCTGCGCGCCGAGTTGGGCCAGTTCGTCGCCGAGGCCCCGATCAGCCATAACCCGTCGATATTCGCACGGCCGATCGCGCTCAACTGCATCCCGCACATAGACCGCTTCGAGGGGGGCTGGTACACGCGCGAGGAGATGAAGATGGTCCATGAGACCAGGAAGATCTTCGGGGAGCCCAACCTTCTGATAACGGCCACGACGGTCAGGGTCCCGGTCATGGTAGGGCACTCGGAGTCGGTCAACGCCGAGTTCGTCGGTCCCATGGACGCCAGGCGGGCCATTCAGATACTCTCCGACCCCGCCTCGTCGCCGGGCGTGGTCTGCATGGACGGCCCCGACTCGGGTCACGACGCCTCGTCGGTCCGACGCGACCCGTTGGAAAGGCGCTACCCGGTCGCGGGCGACTTGGCCAAGGAAGGGTTGAGGGACTCGGTGCTCGTGGGGAGGGTCAGGGACGACTCGACCGCCCCGAACGCGCTCAACCTCTGGTGCGTCGCGGACAACCTGCGAAAGGGCGCCGCCACGAACGCCGTGCAGATCGCTGAGGGGATGCTGGGGCTCGGGCTGCTATGACCCATAGGGGACTCGAACCCCTGATACTGCCGTGAAAGGGCAGTGTCTTAACCGCTTGACCAATGGGCCTTGGAATGAGGATAGCGGCAGTCGGATTTGAACCAACGACACCCCGGGTATGAACCGAGTGCTCTAGCCAACTGAGCTATGCCGCCAAAGGGAGCTTGTGGAGCCTCGCGCTATGATAGCAAGGCTCTAGGCTCGTTGTCAAGCCCGCTTCCCCGGCCCATCCTCAACCTATGACGAAAGCAATCAGTCCAGCCAGTAAGGCCTCATACCTTGCTTGTAAAAGACGGTCCCACCTAAGGCGTGCCTTTCGCAAACGTCGGCGAAGGCCTCCCTGACGCGCCTTACCCCGGGGCCCTCGTCGGGCAGGTGCGCGAGGTTCGTGAACTCGTGCGGGTCAGCGGTAAGGTCATAGATCTCCGTATATTCTTTTCCGATGCCCGCGAAGTCGTACACCGTCATCTTGTGGTCCCCGCTTATGACCGTGAGGATGCCCTCCATCTCGCAGATGACCGTGCCGTCGCCGCGGTCGGGCGCCAGCAGGCTCCCGCCCTCGCACTCGACCCCGGGCATGCCCAGCAGGTCCAGGCAGGTCGGGAACACGTCCACCGCGCTGGCCCGCCTGGCCCCGTCCACGCCGACCCGCCGCCCGCCGTCGTAGACCATCATGGGTATCCTGATGACGTCCTCATACATGCAGTTGTTCTTCGCCCATAATGAGTGGTTCCCGGCCATGTCTCCGTGGTCGGCCGTGAACACGCAGGCGTAGTCGTCCCCCCATACCCTGTCCGCCGCCTCGAGGATCCTCCCGATCCCCTCGTCGACCAGGGCCGCCTTCGCGACGTAGCCCGTACGCCAATTGTCCCAGTAGGCATCGTCGTAGTTTTTTTGGGCCCTGTCCTTGGCGTAGTTGCTGCCCTCGGTCCAGCAATGGTGCGCCTCCCCGCCCTCAGGCCCGTGGTAGCTGTGGCGGTGTGCCTTGCTCAGGTCATCCCACTCCCCTTCCCTGACGCGCCTGGGCGGGGCCTTCGAGATGTCCACCTTGTCGCGGTAGCTTTGCGGCGCGTTTATGGGGTAGTGCGGCCCGTTGAAGGACGCCCACAGGAAGGTGGGCCCCGCGCCTTCCGACCCCTCGATCATGCCGACCGCCCTGTCGGCCACCCTATGGTCCTCATGCATGCGGTCCGGGCCCGGGAAGTCGGGCACGCACACGTCCGCGTAAGGCCCGCACGGCCTGCCGAACGCCTCCAGGAGGCCCATGGCGTCCACCTCGCGGGCGTAGTCGTCGTAGTACATGACCCCCGTCCCGTCCTCCAGGTACAGCTCGTCGATGCCCAGGCCCATGTAGTAGTCGCGGAAGTGGGTGTACTCGCGCGTCAGCCCTTTGCGTATGTCGCCGTACGGGACCGGGACGAAGTGGCACTTCCCGGAATATAGGTTTTTGTACCCGCCTTCCCTGAGCACGTTGAATATGCTCCGAAGCCCCTTGTCCATCGACCTGCCCACTATGTTCGA
>Ga0123353_10019181_pt1 | contig 10148 bp, 6 predicted proteins | sample TergutLab28metaG_3_FD_92763 | JGI IMG/M metagenome (GOLD analysis project Ga0123353, IMG submission 92763) | Labiotermes labralis P3 segment gut microbial communities from Petit-Saut dam, French Guiana - Lab288 P3 | ecosystem: Host-associated > Arthropoda: Insects > Digestive system > Gut ...
AAAAAAAAACCCGCCACGGGGTGTTTCCCCCGGGAGAAAAAAAGGCGGGGGGGAAAAACCCCCCCCCCTTGGGGGCCGGGGGGGGGGGGGGGGGGAGTGTTTCTAGGGGAAACATCGCACATCATACAAAGTGGTTCGTACATTAAAATTAACCGGACACCTACAGTGACTTCATATAAACCATGAATCAGAAGCAAATAATTTGTACCCTTCCATATAAAGGAAGTTTTACACCACATCTTTTAAATATTAGTTTTATCTAATACAAATGTTTTTTTCTTAGCGACCAGACGCTGCATATTGACATAGTCTCGTTGACCTACGAGGGAAACGATTCTAAAAATTGCGATAAATGCAAGCCAACAGACGAAAAAGTACTTCAGCAATTCAGCACCATGGCACCCCCCGCTGTCGCCACAAACGATTGTCCCTGCCTCTTCATAATCTGTGTATGTTGAATGGTTACATGTATGTCAGCACGCCCAACTTTCACGTGACTCTCGCGATAACACATGCAATTAGAACTGCCTTCTCTACTATCTTCGAAGAAATAACGAACCAGAAACGAACGTTATTGCGGTAGGTGTCTCCACGAGACGGGGATGCTAGGGTTCCCCTCACTTGTAGCAGTGCGCTGTGTAAGGTTGGTGTGCATGTGAGAGCGGAAAGAAAGGGATAGAGATACGTAAATTAGGTTAGGTTTGCTCGAAATTGTTTTCAAAGTGATGACAGGTCGTTCAGTTTGAAGAGAAAGGGAAATCATCGTGATACCGAAATGTTATCGGAATTCGCTGTGGGAATTCGGAACCAAATGTGACGGCGAGAGGATTCAAGGTGGTCTAATTTTATTTAGTCGCTTTAATCTTAAGAGAGGTTCGATTTACAGTGACATTCTTATTTGCTAGTAATATTACATTTGCAGAAAAAAAAGCATGTCATGGGAGATTCCATTTAATCTTGTTCCGTACAACACAAAACTAAGGCATGATCCATATTTACTAAATTTGACGCAGTTTAAGGCATGCCGTTCGCAGAACTTGAATTCTGAAGATAACCCAGCCTCTCACAGAGGCATTTTTGTTAAAACGGTTTGTCGATATTTACTGTCAAGTTCAGAGGAACAATGAAATAACGTGGTATTAAATTTGTACATTTAATTAGACCAAGAGTCTATGATAGTGTATTTGTGGTGGTACTCTGTTGTTTTTCAAAGTTGCATTTATTTTAAGTTACTGAATATGTTCGAAAAGGTTTTGTGTTTGGTTTTGCAACAGTATGTAAATTCGTAATTCTGTAGTAAGTGAGGAAATTTGGTGAGTGAAAATGTTTTAGATAAAGTTATGGTTCTTCCACTGTTGATGAATTGTGTGTTATTTTACAAAGCTGTGCCAATGGTGGTGAGATCATGGATTGCTAATGATCTGGTTTGTAAAGGTCACAGGAATGAACTGTGATAAGAAAAAATTCCATTGATAACTGAAGGTTCTTTGATGATGAAAAGCTTCATTGGTAGCTGTATTAGTACAGTATATGTACACTGGAGAAATACGCTGTTACTGAAACCAGAGTATATTCACATTTCTTTGACCTCCCACCATGGTCATGAAATGCTAAAAAAAACATAAGAGTTAGATTGTTATATTTGGCTGTGTTTCTTCTGCAGGCATTTGTGATATTGAGTGAGATAGGTTTGTGTGATTGGTGTGTAACAGTTTTCCACCTATTCTTTATCTCTTTTTTGTTTGTAATCTTATCTTAATTATTCTGCATCATTTCACTTAAAATATGAATATTATTTCATGAAATCCAGAGGTGTTGTCGAGTTGCTGAATGGTTTTGGAATACATAATGAAAGTATGTGTCAGCAGTGTGTGTGTTCTTGCACTATGTTTTGACACTTGAATGTCATTGACGTGACCTGTAATGTGATAAGTACCACTCTGAAAATCTGAAATTTTTAAAAGTATTTGTCACTAAGTTTCCAGATTACAAAGACTTATGTTTTTAAAACAATTGTTTTTCAGTTATTATACCCACGGACATGTACACTTTGAAAGTATGGTATCTTACACTGAAGAAGATTATAAATTTTAACCACTTGAGAAGAAAGTAGTGAAACAAAGTAAGTGCATAATAATACTTTGATAATACCAAGATTAAGTTCCTTACAAGACTGATTGGAAGGAGTTGTGGTTGATGAGGAACCCCTGAATAATATTGGAGATGGTAAGTTTCCTTAAAAAATTATGAACACAAAGGAGTTATTTCAATTCACAGTAAATATTTGTACTTCATTGTCTAATGTATGAGTCTGCGGCCACTTGCTTGCTGGGGTTGTGCGTTCAAATCCTGCTGGGGGCATGGATGTTCGTTCTCTTGTGAGTGCTGTGTGTTGTCAGGTAGGGGTCTCTGCAATGAGCTGATCACTTGTCCAGAGTAGTTCTACCAACTGTGGTGCATCATTGTGTTTGATCTGGAAACCTCAAGAATGAGGAGGCTGTGGCATGTGTTGGCCCACAACACCACAGAAAAATATTTTTATAAGAGTGACAGAATGTGCATAACCTCATATAAACTTGGAGTCACTTGAACCAACATAGGATGTGATCTGACGACAAACTTTTATATTTGATGAATGCCTATTAATCCTTGAGTTTTTGTGTTCTTTTTTCAGACCTGTTTCACACTGGTAGTATGGAGGATGTACCTTTAAGAATCAGCTCAGATGAGCGGGACTTTGAAATGGATGAAAGTGATTTTCTTCTTCAACCTCCAGACCATGAAATTCGATCAGGCACATCACGTTATCGTAGTGCCAAGAGATGTGCAAGATGCCTTCCATTGCTTCATTGTGGGTATGTTTCTTTTCTTTCATTGGATTCTAAGGGAAGGAGAAATTCTGATGGAGTAATTGTTGTGAAGATGAAATGTGATTCCACATTAAGGTTTCTGTACCCCAAACAAAATTATCAGTTCTATTTGTTGGGGTGGGGAGGTCACACAATCTTATTTTATGGGTTAATGGTGTGGTAAAGTTTGAGAACCCCCAACTTACTGTGTAAATCATCCTTTCTTGCTTTAGAATATCCAGTTTGCATTTTGTAATGTGAAGAGATTTTTATGCTAGTATTAAAATATGGTTACAAATTTCTTTGATTTCTTGCTCAATTACATCATCAGAAATTTAAGCATAAAACTTTGTCTTAACGTTAGATTTGTTCTGTTGGTTTTGAATTCCTATACTAATTTATTGTCAGAATGATCTTTTTGGAATATGTAAACAAATTTGGTTAGAATTAATGTAATCTTCTGGGTTGTGTATATGTTTGTACTGAATAATTATATCATGATTGTGATATGTTCTGCTGAGTGTTATATACCAGAAGTGCACTAAACCCTCACAGCCATGCTGCATTGGTCGATCCTACTTGTGGCACCTTTCACCTGAACCATGAGTATTATAACTGTACAGGAGTCATGCTGTCTTGTTTCCTTCAGATTTATTTTAGATGGCATTCATATCAGGCGATCTACAGTTGGGGGACTTGCAACTTGGAAAGCATGTAAGGAATGCAGGTAGTGTGAGCTTATGCCAGCTTCATCTTCCCACCTTCCTCACCTCACGAGTTTGAAGTTGTAAGTCCCAAACTATACATTTGAGGACTTAATCAACTTAAATCATAACTTTATATTCTCATTTAGAATTTAATGGGGCATAATACCACAAAATTAATTTCCTTCATGACCGTGCATCATCATTGCATCCAGTATGGGGCCCCAGTGGTTTCCTTTGCATCAGAGTTAGGAATCCCATTTTTAAAAATCAACAGACAGGGCACTTAATAATATTTATGTGGCCAGGGTTGGGGGGTCTAAAAGATGAAATTTTTGACCCATCACACAATTAAACAAACAAGGTAATTTATTGATAAAAGGCTGAAGTGATGGTGATAGTAATAGTACTTTGACACAAACACAGACACTCAATTCACTGACTAATTTTTCTTTACATACCCAGTTTCAGTCCAGACTCTGTACTCGGCATTCTGTACATTTCTTCCTGTCCCTTTCCTACTCCTTCCTGTTAGTGGTTGATTGATTGCTGTCGGGCTCCTGTAGTTGTTTTCTCCCACTGTCAGAAAGTCAAAACCTGCATACGCCTTTCCAGACTTGACTGACTACTCTGACTTGAGAAGAATCTGGGACAGTTTGGTGTCCCAAAGCATATAGTATGGGTCACTGGGACAGAACTGAAAACCCATAAAACCAGGACATAAAGGGATCCTTAACCAGGGTGGACCAATTTTAAAGTATGACACCAAATATAATATTGCTAGCAGCAGCTGCCCATGTTTGTTGCGTATGCTGAACTGTATGTGTGCATGTGTGAGCTGAAAGTGAGATAAGGCACGTGATAAAAAATATATTGTGAGTTCTTTGGACTCTGTTAGCAAACTGCCAGCTCGCTCCTTGTTGATTAGATAAGGTGCAGAAGAGGAAGTATGGTTACACAATGGTGAGCACTTCTCTTTATGAATTTATGTGGAAAAATTACAGGGCTTAGTAAACTAAGATCATGTAGCATGCATGTTGTATTATTGCAAAATGTAACTTGCATAACTAAGTACAGTTATATAAAAGGGTAACCAATAATTGTTAGAAACAAACTTTATAGGAAAAATTCCAAAATGACAAAAGTAAAACCGTCATTTACTTCAGTTTCAACCATTCAGGATGTAGAAGATAGAGAACTGATACCAGATTCAAGTGTTACAAGGAGAAGTACAGGGTAAGGCATTTTACTTACATTACCATTGTCATGTTCAGAGATATTGGCATGAGTCTCAGGAATGAATCTATAGCTGGAGTGAGCTTCACAGTTTTGAACAAAGAACAGATGTTTATGGTTTTTGAGACCATGTATGCAGTCTTGTAGGTTGAAATCATGTGTCAGTAGAATATGCTACCTCCAGTTTCACATTGTAAAGAGGAATTTATAAAAATATTTCACCTTCATGTGAGGTAAGGATTTTATTTGACTGATACGAACCAAAATTAAATGTAAGATATTAGGATCTTACAGTAGTGACTATAACTTTCACTGTCTCCTGAGATGTGATGCTATGCAGTCTGGTAGAGGCACCATAACCAGTCCTGATGATGGAGGTAACGTGTTTCATGGGGATGTTGGTGAACTGTCATACTGTACAGTGTTGCTTCCCCATTGACAGTAAGCATCAACATTGATTTTAATTTAATGAGATGAAACATAAAGACAGATGGATGAGTATGCCGACCTCAATACTGTGCGCTTCCTTCATGCACTTTGTGCAAAGAATTCATAAAAAATATGAATTGTTCTTATGGAGTAATGTGTCCCTGGAACTGAAGTTGCATGTTTATAAAACTAACCAATTTCAATATGGTTTAGTTCTTGATATGTTTAGCGGAATGCATTAAAGAAGTATAATCTTCATTTTGCTTCTTGCGACCTTCAGAAGGGTATGAAAGTAAGCAATATGATGGCAGTATATGTGTGTGTGTATTTTAATGGTTAGAGACTGTACATTTTTGCTGTTATGTCAGATCCTAGCACAATCAAGCGTGTTTTTTAGTCTTGGCACTTTTTGTGTTTCTGTCACATATGCTAATACATTTTGTTGATTCAGACTTCTTAACAACTGCATTCAAGTTTTAATTCTGTCACCAGAATGCCTACCTTTGACATAAATTATACTGTGCACAGTCTGGCGCTGACATAATCACTAAATAATACATTGAATTATAAGCGTGCATATAGTGTGTGCTGGCACACCCTATTGTCTTCAAAAAAAAGAGCAAAGCTTTGGTATTTCATGTCTCATTTTTAAGTATTTATTTTTTACACAGAGTTCAGTTGTTCATATTTTAAAAAGTTTAGTTAAATTTCATTTTATATAGTTTGTTTGGTGAGTAAAAATAAAGACCATTATTACTGTGTGCAAGAAATTTTTGCCTTTAAAAAATGAAAGGTAGAATTCGCTGGGTGCACACCCTAATGAAATATTCTGTGCATACTTATGCATTGAATTGTGTCATTATGTAATTTACTGGAAATTTCCAAGTGTTGCTTTCCTCTTTTAGGTAGATTTTGGTAATGTTTTTATTGAACTTGTCCGCGTACTGTTATGGCACAAAATTTTTGAAAATAATTTAGGAAAAAATTAAATACGTAAGAAAATTGATGCCTGCAAACTGGAAAAAGTTGTTATTTCCATGTAAGTGGAATAAACAGTTTCCCATCAGATTTTCCTATACCGAGATGTAAATATATCTGACATCTCATACACATTTGTACTCCCATTAATGTGTGTGTGTGCAGACGCACACACAATTGAAACTTTGTGGTCGATAGGGAAGAGTGAATTATTTCTCGTAAGTAGTCAACTTGAAATATTTGCAAAATATTGTCTGTGTGCATTAGAACGAAGTATATTAAAGTACATGTGGCATAATTTCCTGGTGCTTTAAATATTTATCACACTGCACATCATGATGTGGATCATGTTTGTCTTCTGAGACATGCACTCTTCTGTGCTGTCATGCACCACAGAGTGGTAAGTCCAATGTTTTGCAACAACCTGTCAGTCTTGTCTTCAAGGGTAATACTTTGATCCCTGAAGGTGGGACCGATAGGTTGTACCGAAACGTCGGCACGGAATTACCACTCTACGCTGCGTAATATCCCAGAAGAGCCCATATCTCATCTACTTTGTGCCGGGAGCCGGAAATCATGCATGTTCTTCTGTTCATTTTTCAGAAGGTATTATACAGTTCATAAAAATTTAATTTAATGGAATGTTTAATTGAATGAAGAGTTTTATGGCCACCTGTCGTCAGTTAAATTAAGGCACTGTGGGTCGCCTCGTTCATGCAGTGGTTATTTATCAGCATTATTTTTCCCCCATAATCCACTTTCATGTTAGCCAAATTTGTATGCAGGACCTTGATTCTTGCCACCTTACTCTTTGAATTATTTTTTTCATAATTGAACTCTTATAATGACTTAGCAGAAGTTTAAGATTCCCTTCGTTGAGAAATAGGAAGCTGAACATAGTGTGGAGGCAGTCCGTTTAATTCAAATAAACGCGAATTTGTAATTACGAGTTATTGTATTATTTTTAAGTTTCCCGCCGTGACGTGAAAGAGGGCGGTAGCAACAGACCGTTATTCGCAGTTGACGTACGGCATGTAGGCGACGTGTGTGGAAGGGTAAAGGAAATCTAACGTAATATTATTATTCAGAAGCAGCGTTTCAAGGGCATACCTGAGTTAACTGTAAAGTATGGATTCTTCAAGAATTAGTGTTGCGGAAACCGCATCAACAACTACACTCGTAAAAGAAGACATTCCTTTAATCCCCAAATATACAGATGACTTTTGTTCAAGGTTAGATTTAACTAGCAGGTACACTTATTAATTAGACGAAACTGCTACGCTTGCATTATAGTGCACTCGCCTTTAATGTTTATGAAAATATTTTATGTCTATTGCATGCATGCTGTGAAATAGTTTCATTTTGCAGTCGAAACGCCCAGTGACGTTTATATTTACAAGGCCTTGGCTTCCCATATGAATGGCGGTCGTTTAAGGATTAATTTTGAACTCTGACTCATTGAAACTTTGTTTACGTAAGTTGTTTCGTATTGCTTTGGAATGTAGATGTTGAAAGTCCAGTTTACTCGAGACAGGCACAGAATTTGAAGCCTCGGAGATTGCGCAAAAACAAATTTACATGAATGGTTCTCTCGGTCGGTGGAACTCTGACAAACCCAAGTCGAGTCTTTTTTAGCGTAAGGTGGAAGGATTGTTCTCTTGCGTATTCTTTGATGGATGTATGTGTCGCCATGAGTGTTGTGAAGTGTTGCAACACACAAGCTGATGTTTTCCCACTCCCACTTTCTCCTTGACTCTCTACCATTCCTACTTCAGGTAGTGGTTAGAGGCATTGGTGGTTGGTGTAGACCTAGGTCTTGTATTAGAATCATCTCGTTACTTTGTACGATAGTCTCGATGCTCCAGCTGTACCATCATTTCCGTTGTAGAACATGCTGTCAAGAATATATGGGTGGGTGTGATAATCTGCCTGATTATGTGTGTTGTCTTGAACTGATCATACTGTGACACTGTGTGCATTGTGACCCTCCAGTGGCACTAGTAAACTGTGACACAACATTAAAATTCACCAAGATGTCTCTGTTATGTAGTGTGATGTTGCTTGTGGATTGCTTTGGCCCCAGGCCTATAGCAAGTGGGGTGCAAATGGGTGGACTGCAGCTGCTACAAATGTGACTCACTAGGAATTTGCAAAATACCAAACACAGACATGCAGATCACAAATGAGCTCTATGAAGACAGCATCACAAAGCCAGTATATGAAAAAAGCACAGTTGTGATTGAAAGCACAAGCAGCAAACGGTAGATGCAAAATAGGTTCATAAGTAAATAATGCAGTATGATTCTAGTTAGAGTACTGTAGCAGAAGTGTAGATACATAGGTTAGAGTGCTGTAGTGCATTCTGCTTCTGGAAACCCTCTCATCGTGAGTGGCCCAGAATCTTCCACTAACATGTGATTCTTCTGCGTATTGTGGTGTGCAGTGTTATAGAGAGCACTTTGTAATTAAAGTGTTTGTGGACCTGATGACGGTGCTTTGTTGCTTGTATATACATTATATGTGCAGAGTGTATATATAGTAGAGAATTTTGTACATATGAAAACTTGTACACATATGCATCCACACTGGAAGCCACTACACCCACTGTATTCACGATCTAGTTGTGTGCCTGGTTGGCCCACCGTGTTTTCCATGGTGACACAATGTGGTTTCACTGTTGTATCCATGGGTATGTTCACCTTATCAGTTGTAGGTAAGCCAGTATAGTCTGGCCATTATAATGGCAGTGAAGCATGAGGTATCAAGTTCATCACACTATACCACAGAATGCCTGCCTACCTTCATGAGCAGGGTAGTGGGTGAAATATTGAGAACTAAATTTGATGGGCAGAACGCAGTGTTTTACTGATTTGAATACAGTAGCATTACAAACACCCACACCCAACAGGATAAAGAGTCCCTTTTAATGGCATACATGAGCATGCAAAACTATCCATCTTCTCAAATGCTTGGAATTCTTTATACACATTTTCATATTAGGCTGAAATATTTTGATATACTATTTGCTGGTGGCAATGAGTGTGCTGTTTAGTGCTTTTTGAAGTGGAATCTTATGTCAAAAGAGAAACATTCATTTATAATCAATATTTCTGAAGTTATAGTTGCAATGACAGATTATCAAGGCCCCTTAATGACAGGCATACAGTGTTAGTCAATCCCCGATATTTCTTAGTGTCTTGCTGTGGAAATTCCAGTACCTGGGCTATCCCTTGTATCTTGCAAAATTTCTTCCATGCACCTTACTCTTTCAGTCTATTCTGAAGGTGGAATCAGTAAGTGCCTCCAAAATATGTAACTAATTACCAGTTGACATAGAGTTTGTGCACTGACTAGGCTATGGGCTGGGTGGTCTGGAGTTTGAATCACTGCAATGGCAGGAGATCTTTCTCTTCTCCAGAATGTCCAGAGTGGGTGCGGCATGATGTTGACAACTCACCACCATGTGGTACTGAGGTTAAGAATAGTGGAGCTGTACATCTGCTTCCTCTATATACCTTTATGGCATGGACAGGGACAGTGCTACCTTTATCATGATCTTGTATTCAAGTAGACTTCTAAGTCTTCAAAACTATGAAGCTTTTTCATGTGCCTGTTTTGTAGTAAACCATGTGAGGGATTATGAAGATGTGGCATAGCCTGGAGTGCCCTTCTCTTGTGCTTTTAAAGCTGTATCATGAACTGTGGCAATTTTGTTGTTTAGATGTTGCTCATGGTTGTGGAGGAGATGTTGTCGAGAAAGAGAATTGAGATCTCGGACAATTGTTCTTGGTCATCCATGTTCAGAGAAGTTTCCACCAAATGTAATACGAAATCAGAAATACAATATCATAACATTCTTACCATTGGTAAGTATGATAGTGATATCTGATTATAATTATACTTGGTTTAGATGATAACAATACAGGCAATGTATGTACAACATAACATTGAG
>Ga0123353_10019182_pt1 | contig 10148 bp, 9 predicted proteins | sample TergutLab28metaG_3_FD_92763 | JGI IMG/M metagenome (GOLD analysis project Ga0123353, IMG submission 92763) | Labiotermes labralis P3 segment gut microbial communities from Petit-Saut dam, French Guiana - Lab288 P3 | ecosystem: Host-associated > Arthropoda: Insects > Digestive system > Gut ...
AATGCAAAGAGAGTGTACGACATGGTCGCGCTTGCTTTGTGTAGTAAGTGAGTTTATGTATGAAAAAGATGAAGCTTTGTTTGAGAATACAATCAAGGATAATATTTGGTTTAATAAAGAAAAGGGAAGATTATATAAACCGATTCAAATTCTTGAATCACCGTGGTATAGCTGCGGCGGAGGCTTTGGAGGGACGCAGGTCAAAAACATAGCAACAAGACTCATTGAAAAAATGGGTTGTTCAGAATCTGTGCAGTTGGAAGTATATAATCCCTTGGGAAGCGAATTAAAAAAATAACTTCAAAAACAAGGAGCAAAAAAATGCTTACGCATGAAAAAATAGTGGAAGCTGTACAAAAAGCGGCGAAAGAGTTTCCGTTGGTCAAGGCGGAATACTTCGGCTCTTATGCGGACGGCTGCGCGACTGAAGACAGCGATTTGGATCTGTTGGTTGAGTATGACGAAGTCAAGCTCTCTATATTAAAAACGATTGCATTGAAACATTTTTTGGAAGACAAGCTATCGAAGAGAGTCGATGTTGTCGAGGCTCCGCTTCCTTATGGTTCTATGTTGGATATAGGTAAGACGGTGAGTGTACTATGAAAAACCAAAATAAAAATATTTTAATTAAAATAATAAATGAAGCAAAATATGTGGAAAAATCGTCAATGATATCAACGAGGATATTTTTGTAAATGACGAGACATTAACAAAAGCCGTATGTATGACTTTGATCAATGTAGGGGAATTAATAAAAAGGTTGGATGACGAAATTAGAAATAGTAACGATCATGTCCAATGGAGGGATTATGCGGGGTTCCGCGATGTTGCTGCGCATGCATATTTTTCGATAAGGATGGACAGAGTTTGGGTTTATGCGAAAGAAGAATTGCCGATTTTTGCAAGTCAAATCCAAACGATTTTAAACAGCGACAACAAAACCGAATAATAAAATCCAATCTTGTTTAATTAAAAACTCGATGACCAAATTTGTTTTAGCGGCGTAAAACAGGTCGAATGTTAACAATTATATAACAAGAGAATCAAGCAACTCGCATTTATTAAACATAAAATCATTCAGGAGGCGCACATGACAGATTTTAAACAAAATTTTAACAACCCGGATCGCCGATACGCCATCTACCCGATCATTCACGGGAGAGTGGCGGCGGCGGGCGAACCCGGACGCCGCGGCGGCAGTTTCGCGGAGAGGCTCGATAAACTCGGGTACGGCGGAATCGTGGGCAACATTCCGTACGGGCCGGGCTATTATGACGGCGACGAATCCGAATGGGGAAAAACGGAGGCGGGCTTCCGCGAAATAATATCGCGGGGCATGAAGGCGTGGATATACGACGAGAAGGGCTATCCGTCGGGGACGGCGGGCGGCGTGGTCACGGAAGAAAACCCCGATTATATAGTGCAGGGGCTTTATTGTTTCAAATATTGGAAGGCGATTTACGGACCGACGCGGATCCGTTCGGATTATCAAGACGGCAAATTGTTTAAGGCGATGCTTCTGCCCGTGGGCGACGGCGAGCCCATCGACGTCACGCACTGCATGAACGAGCGCGGCGTGCTGTACATCGACGTGCCGGAGGGAACGTTCCATTTGTTTTTGATGACGGTGCGGCGGCTGTTCGACGGGACTCATACATCGGGGAGTTTCAGCGAGCCGAGAAATTACATAAGCCTTAACGACAAGGCGGCGACCGAAAGTTTCATAAGGCACACGCACGAAAAATACGCGAAACGCTTGGGCGACGAGTTCGGCAAAAACATTTACGCGTTCTTTACGGACGAGCCCTCGTTTATGTCGTGCAACTGCAGGAGCGTCAATCCGGTCGTGCCGTGGCATAAAAATTTTCCAATGGAGTTTGCCGAAGCCTACGGTTATCCGATCGAATATGCGGTGAACGCCGTTGTAAATAACGAGGGGCCGCAAATAATCAAACGACGGTGCGATTTTTGGGAATTTGTAAGCGAATCCGCAGCCGAAAACTTTTTCGGTACGATCCAAAACTGGTGCGGAGAACACAACATAAAGTCGAGCGGGCATCTTATGGGCGAAGAGGAATTATATTTGCATGTGCCGTGGTACGGCTCGATATACAAGGTGGGCAAACGGTTCGACTGGCCGGGCATCGACGCGCTCGACTGCGAGCCGAACGGCCTGATGGATTCGCGGTTCGTGCCAATCGGGCGGCTGATGGCGTCTTTTGCGGATATTTCCGGCGAAAACGAAACCTTTACGGAATTTTCCGATCATAAGGCGCGCAACGAAAACAGGCAGATAAGCATCGACTGGGTGCGGGCGTCGGTCAACTGGCACTATGCGATGGGAATCAACAATTTGACAAGCTATTACGGCTTCGATTTTTTCGGCGACGACGAAATTATTGCGCTTAACAAATATTCGGCGCGCCTGGGGTGGCTAATAAGGCAGGGCGTGCGCGACAGCCGCGTTGCGGTTTTATATCCGGAGGCGGCGATCTGGTCCGTATATTCGCCGGGCTGCGAGCAGCAAAACCTCGCGCCCACAACCGACGTGAAGCGCGTGAGCGACGCGTTCGCGAGCATTTCATGGGCGTTGCTGCACAGGCAGGTTGACTTCGACTACGCGGACGAACAGTTGATTTTAGATGCGGAAATAAATAACGGCGCGCTGCATTACAAGAGCAGGATTTATGAATGTTTGATTTTGCCGCAAACCCGAGTCATCGGCATCGAAACTCTTGAAAAAATTCGCAAGGCTAAAGCTGCGGGAGTCGGCATAATTTGCGCGGGCGACCCGCCGCAGTACACAAGGGACGGAGCGGAGCTTGACCTCGCCGGCGAATTCGCCTGCATACCCATCGCCGCAAACGGCAAGATGGGCGGTATAGGCAAATTAAAAGAGCTGCCGCGCCACATCCGCGTCACGCCCAAGTCAATCAACACTGTCATGCATTTTTGGTCCGGCACGGGCGGCCTCGACGGAGGTGAGCCCGTTTCAAGCGACATACTTTCCCACAGCCGCCTGCTGCCCGACGGATCGAGGATAATTTTTTTGTGCAACATGGGTGTAAAGGTATATGAAGGGTCTCTTCGCGCGGCGGGAAGCAATATGTCCGTCGCAAACCCGTTCACGGGAGAAATCGAACCGGTCGCATACGAAACTGAGAGCGGCTTCGTCAGCGGAAGCATAAAGCTGCGGCCGTATGACGGGATGGGGTATGTGATCGAAAAATAAATTCAACAAAAAAATAAAGGGGTCTGCATCGGGTCCCTTTTTTATTGCAAACATATGAATAGATTGTACAATGTCAGTTCGTTAAATTTTCCGATGAAAAAAATTAATACGAAAGGCGCGGGCGTATTTTTTTCGTGCGACGCGAGTGGTAAAAAAATGCCGCAAATATTTTTGCACGGCATCACGAAAACATTCAAGGTTTACGAACGCAAAAAGCGCGGGATAATCACGGGCGCTTTTTTTCGCAACGCAAAAACGGTCACGGCTCTCGACGGGGTCGGTTTTGAAATGGATGAGGGCGAAATGGCGGGCTACATCGGGCCGAACGGCGCGGGCAAGTCCACAACGGTTAAGGTGATAAGCGGAATTTTAACGCCCGAAGCCGGCGAGTGCGTGATCATGGGCCGCGTGCCTTGGAAACGGCGGGCGGAGCATGTCGCGCAAATAGGCGTCGTGTTCGGGCAGCGCAGCCAATTATGGTGGGACGTGCCCGCGGGCGATTCGTTCGAGATGATGCGGCACATTTACAATGTTCCGTTCGAAAGCTTTAAGCAGCGGCTTGCGGAGCTGACAGATGTGCTTGACGCGGGAGGGCTGGTCAAAACGCCCGTGCGGCAGCTTTCGCTCGGGCAGCGTATGCGATGCGAAATCGTGGCTTCGCTGCTGCACAGACCGAAAATTTTATTTTTGGACGAACCGACCATAGGGCTTGACGCTGTTTCTAAGCTTGCATTGCGCGAGTTTTTAAAAAACGAAAATAAAAAGCACGGCACGACCATGATCCTCACTACTCATGACATGGACGACATAAAAGCTCTGTGCAGCCGAGTGCTTGTGATAGGTCGCGGCAAGATTCTGTACGACGGCGCGATGCCGGAGCTTGCAAAGCGTTATGCGCCGCTCAGGAGGTTAAGGGCGTCGGCGAAATCCGCGCCCGCGGAAGGGGAAATAATGATAGACGGAGCATCGTCGGCAAATTTTGAAAACGGGACGCTCACGGTGATGTTCGACCCGGAAAAACTAAAGGCACACGAGCTGGTGATGCGCGTTTCGGAAAAATACTCGTTAAATGACATAATGATCGAAGAGCAGAACATCGACGAAATAATCGCCGAAATGTACCGGGAGATGAACATATGACAAAGACGAATGTAAAAAATGACATTTTTGCTTTTGCTTTTTTTGCGGCGAATGAGGCAAGGCTGTGACGGCGGGAAAAAATTTTCGCGTCGGCGCGGCCGTGTTCCGTATTAAAACCGCGGAGGCGTTGCAATATAACGTCGCGTGGCTTGCAAATTCCTTAGTGGGTACGTTTTGGGGCTTGATTGAAATTACGGTATACACGGTGTTCTTTACTTACGCGAACGCATCGTATGTGCAGTCCGCCGCGCTTACGCTTGCGCAGACTGTTTCGTATGTTTGGCTCGCGCAGGCTTTTTTTGTTTCAAACGCGATGATGGGCATGGACGGCGAAATCGTCGGAAAAATAAACAGCGGAGACATAGGCTTCGAACTCTGCAGACCGATGGATCTATACACTTATTGGTACGCCAAAATATTCGGCGGGCGTTTTGCCCCGCTTGTTTGGCGCGGGCTGCCTGTGCTGCTCGTAGGGATGGTCTTGCCCGCTTCGTATAGAATTTCGGGTCCCGCAAGCATCGGAGGATTGCTGCTTATGATAATTTCAATGTTGGCCGCGATGCTTTTGTCCGTTGCGTTTAACATGCTGCTGCTGTCGGTTCGGATCGGGATCGCATGGGGCGACGGTCCCGTGAACATGATCCTCCTGTTCGCGGGTGTGCTTTCGGGAGGTTATTTGCCGCTTCAGCTTTGGCCTGATTTTATGCAAAAATTTTTATTATTTCAGCCGTTTGCCGGGTACATGGACATTCCGCTGCGTTTTTATGTGGGAAGCGCAAATATGCGGGACGCTTGGCAAATTTTAGTACAGATGGGATGGACGGCAATTTTTATTTTGCTTGGCCGCGCCGTAATGAAAAGCCGACTTAAAAGTGTTGTCATACAGGGGGGTTAAAAAAATTAAATTATACTTAAAATATATTAAGATGAATTTTAATTCGGCCTTGCAATATAAGGGCTGGTGGATTATGCTGTTGTCGGTAACGTTCGCGGTGGTAACCGATCCTTTGGGCACGGTGCTTTTATTTTCTAGGTTCGGCAGCGTCGGCGAATGGTCTGTTGCCCGAATTATAATGGTTTATGCGATGGCGGTTACATCCTTCGGCTTGGCGGAAAGCTTTTTGAGGGGTTTTGACTACTTTCCGGGCCATAGCATACGCACGGGCAATTTTGACCGCATGCTGCTGCGCCCGGCGCCGCTTTTTACACAAATTGCCGCGTCATATTTCCATATACACAGGCTGGCGCGGCCCGCAAGCGGCATTTGCGCAATATGCTGGTCGTTTTACGCGCAGGGGACGATAATAACGCCGACGGTAGTCGCGGTTGTTGTCTGCGGGCTCGCGGGCGGTTTTATTTTATATTCCGGCGCTTTTATCTTTACATCAGGCGTATCATTCTTTACAATCAAGGCGCTCGACTGGATTTACTTGTTTACAAACGCGAGTTACCAAGTGACGCGATGCCCCGTGCCGTATATGCCTAACGCCCTCAAAAACGTATTTACGTTTTTCATGCCGATGCTGCTTGTCAGCTATTATCCGGCGTCCGTAGCTTGCGGGTGGGGCGAAGATACATGGAAGGGTTGGGTCGCGCTTCCGGCGGGTATTTTGTTCCTGTTTGCTTCATGGTTGATATGGCAAACGGGGCTACGGCACTACAAAAGCACCGGTAGTTGACAAATGGTTAAAATTGTGTTAGAAAATGGGACAATGTTTTTCCGCCTTAAAAGTAAACGCGTTAGGAGGCGTATTATATGGAAACCTTAAAAGTTTCTGCAAAATCAGAACCAAAATCGGTGGCGGGCGCAATTGCAGCCATCGTACGTACGGGTGAACCGGTCGAAATGCAAGCTATCGGCGCGGCCGCCGTAAACCAAGCGGTAAAAAGCATTGCCGTTGCGCGCGGCTATGTGGCACCAAACGGAATAGACCTGGTCAGTATCCCTTCATTTTCGCAGCTTGAGGTTGACGGGAACGAAAAGACTTCGATACGATTTTTAGTAGAAAAACGATAATATTTACATCGAAAATACTATACCTGTTACGGCGGCCGCTGCTATCAAATGCAGCGGCTGTATTTTTTTTAATGATATTGAAAGAACGAGGCAGACAGCAAACAGAGCGAATGTTTTTATGTCTACGTATTCAAAGTAACGCGTAAACTCGCCGGCGTTTATAAATGTGACCGAGGCTATGGCGATTGCCGCAGACGCCACCAACGCGGCGGCGGCGGGACGCAGGCCGTAAAACGCGCTGCGGACATGCTTGTTGTCTTTAAATGCGCTGAGTGCGCGCACCAAAAAAAGCATGATTATAAAAGACGGCAGCACAAGCGCAACTGTGGCGGTCACGCCACCTATGACGCCGCCCGCGGAGCCGTGTTCCGCGCTGCCGGCCATAAAACCCGCGTAAGTAGCCATGTTTATACCAATGGGGCCGGGAGTCGATTCAGAAATGCCGATCATGTTCGTCAGTTCTTCGCGCGTAAACCAGTCGTATTTATTTGCGAGCTCCGTTAAAAACGGAACGGTTGCCAAGCCGCCGCCTATTGCGAATAAACCGATCTTAAAAAATTCAAAAAGTAAAATTAAATAAACCATTTTAAACTTCCCTTTTAATCTTTTTTAATGCAATCCCGCATGCCGCGCCCGTAAGCAGCGGCCATACCGGCGAAACAGAAAAGAATATAAAAACCGCGAGCACCGTAACAAAAATAGCGGCGGCAAAAAAATCTTTCACCCCGCTTTGGAGCATGCGTATAACGGCGTGCACAACTATAGCAATAACCGCGGCGCGTATCCCGTTAAACGCGCTGCGGACAATTTCGTATTCCATAAAGCGGTTGATAAAAATTGCAATTGCCAAAATAAAAATTAACGACGGAAAAATTATCCCGAGCGCGGCCGCGACCATGCCCGGGATTTTTTTATGTCTGTGGCCTATAAGCATTGCCGTGTTAACCGCGATAATGCCCGGCAGGCATTGAGCGATCGCATAAAAATCTGTGATCTCTTCTTCTGTGACCCAGCGGAGTTTGTCGGCGACGGTTTTTTGAAGAAGCGGAAGCATTGTATAGCCGCCGCCGATCGTCAGCGTGCCTATCATCGCAAAATTTATGAAGATCGAAAAAAAGTCTTTCATTCGGATTATCAAAACCTTCGCCGAAATTTTTTTGAGGATATTACAACGATATATTAGTGTCAATTTGTACAAATTGCGATATATTTGTAAAAAAGGAAACGTTGATAATTTATCGACATTTTCTAAACCGAAAGGAATATGACATGGATCAAAAGCTATTCAAGTACGCGGATTTATTGGTCCGCGCCGGTGGCAACGTACAACCGGGTCAGCCGGTGGTCATTTCGTCAGATGTCGCGGACGCGGGATTTGCGCGGCTCGTTTCGGAATGCGCGTACAACGCGGGCGCGTCCGAAGTGGTGATCGACTGGACGGACGAATTGTCTGCCCGCATGAAATATCTGCGCGCGAGCGACGAAGTTTTCGATATGTTTCCGCCGTGGCGTACCGATCGTTTTAAATATTACGACGACAGGAACGCAGTCTACCTGCACATACTGTCGTCCGACCCGGATTTATTGCAGGGTGTGGAACCCGGCCGTATCAAGCGCGCAACGAAGGTCATGCGCGAGGGCACTAAGGCGCACCGCGCAGTCACCATGACGAACGAACGGCGTTGGTCGTTAGCGGCGGTGCCGTCGCCAAAATGGGCCGCAAAAGTTTTCCCGGAGCTTGCGGAAAAAGAAGCCGTCGAAAAATTGTGGGGTCTTATTTTTAAGGGAGCGCGGGCGGACGGTGAAAATCCGGTAAAAGATTGGGAAGCGCACAGAAATAATTTTTTAAAGCGCGTAGATTATTTAAACGAAACGCAGTTTTCGGCTTTAAAGTTTAAGAACAGTCTCGGAACGGATTTATATTTGCCGCTTATCGAAAAACATATATGGGTTGGCGGCGGCGCAGTCGGGCGCGACGGAGTGCCGTTTTTTCCGAATATGCCAACCGAAGAAATATTTACCATGCCGGCCAGGATCGGCGCCGAAGGCCGCGTCGTTGCTTCTTTGCCTTTGTCGTATCAAGGCAGTCTTATCGAAGGTTTTTGGTTCGAATTTAAAAACGGGCGCGTGACGGATTTCGGCGCAGAAAAAAACGCCGATTCTTTAAAACTGATAGTTGATATGGACGAGGGTTCGCGCTTTTTGGGTGAAGTAGCCCTTATTTCAAACAATTCGCCCATTGCGCAAATGAAAACCCTTTTTTACGAAACGCTGTTCGACGAAAACGCTTCGTGCCATTTGGCTTTGGGCAAGGCGTACCCGTATAACTTGGCGGGCGGCTGCGATATGACGGAGCGGGAGCTCGCGGAAGCGGGAGCAAATGATTCGCTGTTACACGTAGATTTTATGTTCGGCACGGAAGATATGAGCATTATTGGAATTGAACCGAGCGGAACTGAAAAAGCCGTGATGGAAAAAGGGGAATTTTGCATATGAACAACGACGCGGCCCGCGGCATACCAAGGCCGGAACATCCTAAGCCGCAGTTTTACCGCGAGGATTGGATAAACCTAAACGGGCAATGGTCGTTCGATTTTGATTTTTCTGTCAGCGGCATGGCCAAAGAGTGGTTTAAAAAAGAAAAGTTCGACATGAAAATAACCGTGCCGTTTTGCCCGGAGAGTTCGTTGTCCGGCATCGGCTTTACCGATTTTATTCCGGCGGTTTGGTATTATCGAAAATTTACCGTAAATAAAAGCCAAATAAGAAAAATAACGCTTCTGCATTTTGGAGCGGTCGATTATTTTACGCGCGTTTGGGTCAACGGAACGGAGGCGGGTACACATAAAGGGGGATATTCGTCGTTTTGCTTCGACATAACAAAGCTTGTGCGCGCCGGAACGAATACACTGCATGTATATGCGAAGGACGACGTAAGGAGCGGCAGCCAGCCTGCGGGCAAGCAGGCGCAGCAATACATGTCGCACGACTGTTCTTATACCCGTACGACGGGCATTTGGCAAACCGTATGGCTCGAATTCGTGCCGCAGGTTTACATAAAATCTGTAAAAATGACGCCCGACGCAGCCAATAACAGTATATTTATCGAAGCGAAATTATCGGGCGACTCGGACGGGGCGGATCTTTCGGCCGTCGCGTATAACGGCGACGCCGTATTCGGCAGGGGCGCGGTAAAAGCGGCGGGGAACATGGCGTATATGTGTCTTAAGCTCGACGCGATTATTTGGTGGGATATAAAAAACCCGTATCTGTACGACATAAAGTTTACACTCCAAAAAGGCGAGCACCATGACGAGGTGGCAAGCTATTTCGGGCTTAGGCTTATCGAATGGAAAAACAATGCGATGTATTTAAACCGGAAGCCGCTGTTTCAGCGGCTTGTTTTGGATCAGGGTTTTTATCCGGACGGAATCTATACAGCCCCTTCGGATGCGGCGCTTGAGCGGGACATAAAGCTTGCGATGGATATCGGGTTTAACGGGGCGAGGCTGCACCAAAAAATTTTTGAGGAGCGTTTTTTATATCACGCAGACCGTTTGGGTTATCTTGTATGGGGCGAACACGCAAGCTGGTGCCTTGATATAAACAGGCCCGATGCGCTAAAGAATTTTTTACCCGAATGGCTCGAAACGCTGGAGCGTGATTTCAACCATCCGTCGATTGTGGGTTGCTGCCCGTTCAACGAATCGTACGACGGTTCGCGCAAAACAGAGACAATCGGCATACACGAAAAAGCAT
>Ga0123353_10019184_pt1 | contig 10147 bp, 10 predicted proteins | sample TergutLab28metaG_3_FD_92763 | JGI IMG/M metagenome (GOLD analysis project Ga0123353, IMG submission 92763) | Labiotermes labralis P3 segment gut microbial communities from Petit-Saut dam, French Guiana - Lab288 P3 | ecosystem: Host-associated > Arthropoda: Insects > Digestive system > Gut ...
AACGATGTATTTTCTCTGTCGAAAGAGTGCTCGCCGGCGAGGACGCCAGCGTTCCCATGACATGCCGGCGTGCCATGGGAACGCCGGCGTCCCGCCGGCGAACTATTTCCGTATAAGTACAAAGCATGCAACAAAGCGTTCCCGCATATTATGCAGCCATACTCCCGACCGGCATAAAATGAAGCCGGTCGGGAGTATATGCGCCGATTACCGCCATCTGTCGATCTGTACGGACTGCAAATAACGCAGACCGCCGATGCTGTAATAATTGTTGTTTGTTGCGCCTGACACGATAATGGACATGTTGGGCGCCATCGCTTTGGGCGCCGGGCCTTTCGCCTGGGCGCCGGCAGGCGCTTTGGCGCTCGGCGGCGGAGCGCTCAGGAACTTCTCAAAATCTTCAACAGTGTTGTAGCCCGCGTCCCTGACGAAATTGGCGATCGGCGGACTGAGGATGGCCGTCGCTCCAAACAGCGCTCCCTGTTGATCAAAGATATTCTTGATGATGTTGGGATAATCCATCTCACGGCCCCATGACGCGGCTCTCCAGTTTGCCGCGGAAAGGACTCCCCAACCTTCGAACAGGCTGACAATGTTTTCATTCTTCCTGAATCCTTTTCGGACGGAGAACGGTTCCCATGGCGATTCCTCTTCGTTTTCGCCCAGCACGATATTGATCAGGTTCATGGGATTGCCGACAACTCCCATGTAGGTAGTGCCGACTTTTCCGCAATTGCCGAGATTGATGGACATCAGCGTCCAGGCGCGGCCGATCGTCGTATTGGCGTGCGCATAAGGACCCATCGCGCCAACTTTATAATTGATATCGAGTTCATTGCGGATGGCGCCGTTGATGAGCAGTCCGGCCACAAATGAATTATCCGATACCGACATGGATTCTTTTCCCGTTGACGCCACTGCCAGCAGTAATGGGAAATATTCCGGTTTGGCGCCCGCCATTACGGCGTTGACCGCGACATCCCGAACGGTAAAGGTCCAGTATTCAAAATAGTTTCCGGTGTTCGTCGGCGACATTTTTCCGACTATTTCATCCGGATCGTGGCTGGTGTTTTTCAGCATGTCATCGACCAGTTCCGGCGTCGGAAGCACGATGGGCAGGAAATCCGTCCAGCGTCTTTCTTCGAACATTCTGCGGAGATTCGCCTCGGTATCGGTAAACGTCGCAGGCCCCCTGTCGCGGATGATTTCGCCGGTACGCTGTTCTTCAGCCGTAAGCGACCTGGTGAATTTCTCCACGATTTCCTGCATCACCGGCTGCCCCGAGAGCGGATTTCTGCCGTTGATAACGTCCCGTTTAAGTTCCGGGCGGGTTTTCGCCCAGACCGGACCTCGTATATATTGAGTCCGTATACCGGGAAGTCCTTCATTAAGCGCTTTTTCTTCTACCTGTTCCCGAAATTCGGAAAGTGTGATCGCAATTGAAGGAATGCCCATGGTTGTTTCAAAAGTGATGGCGTGGCCGACAACTGCCGGCGCACACTGGCTTCAATGACCCAAGGCAATGATAATGGCGTCCGCTTTTTCCTTCATTTCCGCCCAGAGAGCCGGATCTTCAGCTTCAAATCCGCCGCCGCCTTTTCTTTTGTAAAGGGTCTCTGTTTTTGGATGGTTTTCCTTGAACCAATCCTGGATTTCGTACAGAAGATTATCTCCGCCGATGTAGCCGTCATCGACGAGATAAATGGTTTTGCCTTCCAGCGTATTAAGGCGGGGCGCCATGGTTTTCAACTTGATCGGCGGCGGGTTGCCGAGTGGATTCAGCACTGTAATTCTCTCCGCCGTCCTGTTCTGCGCGATAGCCTGGTTGTTTACGGACGAATATCCGATAAACAGACCGATGCACAATGCTGCAATGACTGCAGCGGATTTATACAATTTCATATCATTTTCCTCCCTGGACTGTTTTTTATTACCTTTGGCCACGCCCGCCTGTGCCGCACGAGCGGCAGAAACCCAATGAAATCTCCGGGCCGGCGCCGGGAAGGGATTTTACTATATATACCTGCGAACGAAAACATTTTCGTTCGCAGGCATATCCCGGATACCTTCGGGAAAAAGCGCGCAATTTTCTTAGTAATGAGAGGCGCGCATCCGTTAATATTTATCCATAATGCTTCGTATTGGATTGACCGGAAATATTGCCGTCGGAAAAAGCTGCGCTGCGCTGCGTTTTGCAGAACTTGGCGCCGCGGTTATTGATGCCGACTGCGTTTCGCACGAACTGATGGAACCGGGCGCTCCGGAATATTTTCGCATCGCTGAAGAATTCGGCACGGAAATTCTGCGCAATGATGGAACGATCGACCGCCGCCTGTTGGGCGGCATCGTATTCGCCTCGGAAGAAAAGAGGCGTCTCCTTGAAAGTATTATGCATCCGGCGATACGTGACGCCATCGTCCGCAAAATCGCCGAAAAGGAAAAAATATCGAATATTGTAATCGTTGAAGCCGCGCTGATGATTGAGACCGGCGGATATAAGGAATACGATCGGCTGATTGTCGTTGCCTGTTCGCCCGCCGTGCAGATCGCCCGCCTGATGGCTCGCGACCAATCGACCGAAAACGAGGCAAAAGCACGCATTGCCGCGCAGATGCCCACGGATGAAAAGATTGGTTTCGCCGACTATGTTATAGATACATCCGGTTCGCTTGATTCCACGCTGGAACAGGTTGACGCAGTTTTTCAAAAACTATTATAGTACAGATACTTATTATTGACGGTTATTGCATTACATACGCTTAATTAGTACGTAGACTAATTACAACAGGTTATTGCATTACACATTCTTAAATAGTACACAGGCTTATTGCAATCCATCATAACAGTAAATAAGCTTATATTATAATCAACGTTGAAACCAGATTGTGCCGAATTGAAAGATTTTTCAAGGACAACCATGCCGCTTATCGATAATAAAACAGTTCGTTGTTCCAACCCTGCTGTAACAAGTTTTATCGTCGGTCATCGCGGATTCCTCTGTTTTATGGCTTTTAAATATACGACATGCTGCAATATTTCAGTCCGGAAACATGCGCCGGTGTCGCCGGTATATTCCCGGTGCATTTCCTGTATACCACGATAAATCAATGAGATGTGCGGTTTAGATGTTTTCAGACAGCGGTTATTATAATGAATTCTTATATTTTTACAGTTTTATATTACCGGAAAGAAAATAATAGATAATCAGCGCATTATAAGTTTGAGATTTAAAATTTTTATAATTTATTCATACCATGATTTATATTTTATGTAGTACAGTTATAAACGGTCCGCGCGATGATAAACAATGAGGTTAACAGGTTCCCCGTCAGGCGGCAGATTGAGAGATAAGACATGCATATAGTTGTTTGCGTTAAACAGGTTCCAGATACGGCGAATGTCCGTATAAACCCGGAAACAAATACGCTGATTCGCGAAGGGGTCGAAAGCATCATGAATCCTTTCGACGAATACGCGCTTGAAGAGGCGCTTAAACTGAAAGATGAGCACGGCGCACGGGTGACGGTAATTACAATGGGCCCGCCGCAGGCCGATATCATTCTTCGCGAGGCTTTGGCGCGGGGCGCAGACGATGCGGTGCTTCTGACGGACCGGGCCGTGGCGGGCGCCGACACGCTGGCGACATCGTACATTCTTTCGCTTGCCATTCGTAAACTTGACATGAAGACCGACCTGGTGCTTTTCGGCAAACAGGCTATCGACGGAGACACCGCGCAGGTCGGGCCGGGCGTTTCGGAATTTCTGAACTATCCGCTGGTGACGTACGTGAAATCGCTGACGGTAAAGGACGATGTCTTTACCGTCGGGACGGCGATGGACGAAGGCGTGGACGTGCTGGAAGGAAAGCTCCCGGCGGTGATGACGATTGTGAAAGAAGCCTCTACTCCGCGTTTCGCTTCACTCAGCGGTTGGATTGCCGCTAAGGAAGCGGAAATTCAGACATGGAGCGCAAATGACGTCAACGCCGATATCTCCCAATGCGGGCTGGACGGATCGCCGACGAAGGTGGTCAAAATTTTTGCTCCTCCGGTGAAAAGCGGGGGAAGAATAATTGACGAGAGTGAAAAGCCCAATGACGCGGTAAACGAGATCGTCAGGCTGCTCAAAGAGAAGAGAGGGAAATAATCATGACAAATGCACCAATTATAATTGATACCGAAAAATGCAAGGGATGCAAACAATGCATAAAAGCGTGTCCTTTCGAGGCGCTTTACATGGAAGGAAAACTGGCGGTTCTCAAGGTTGAGGAATGCCGCGCCTGCAGCGCCTGCCTGGAGTCCTGTCCTTTCGATGCCATTGCAGAGGCGGAGAAAAGAAGCGGACCGACCGATCTTTCAGATTTCAAGGGAGTCTGGGTCTTTGCCGAACAGAATCACGGACACGTGCGGGGAGTGGCTTATGAGCTTCTGGCGACCGGGCGCCGTCTGGCCGACGACAGAAAAAGCGAACTGGCGGCGGTGGTTTTCGGCTACAACCTGAACGGCGCCGCAAGCAGCCTGATCGCCGCCGGCGCGGACAGGGTTTACGTGGTCGATCAACCCGAACTTGCCGAATACGAGGCGAACGTCTACGCGGACGCGCTGGGCCAGGTGATGGAGAAGTATAAACCGGAAGTGGTTCTGGCAGGCGCTACGGCTGTCGGGCGGGCGTTTTTCGCCAAAGTCGCGGTGCGGACGCGCACCGGATTGACGGCGGACTGCACGGCGCTTTCCATAGACAAGGAAAAAGAACTTCTGCTCCAGACGCGCCCCGCGTTCGGCGGGAACATCATGGCGACGATCGTAACGCCTAACCACAGGCCGCAGATGGCGACGGTACGTCCAAAGGTGTTCAAACCCGCCACTCCTGATCCGAACAGGAAAGGCGAAATGCTTATCGAGGCGTTAAATCTGGTTGCGCCGAATACGAAAATCCTGCGCACGGAGCGTGAATCGGGCGCCGTGAATATCGCGGATGCGGAAATCATCGTGGCGGGCGGCCGCGGCCTGAAAAAAGGCGAAAATCTCGCGATGCTCCGAAAGCTGGCCGGACTGCTCGGCGGCGAGCTGGGCGTATCGCGCGCCTGCGTGGACGCAGGCTGGTGTCCGGCGGCGCACCAGGTCGGACAGACGGGCAAGACCGTTTCCCCGAAAATCTATCTGGCCTTCGGCATTTCAGGCGCGATTCAGCATCTGGAAGGGATGCGCGCATCGGATACGATCATCGCGATAAACCGGGATGCCGACGCGCCGATTTTCGGAGTCGCCGACCTTGGCATTGTGGGCGATCTGTTTGAAATCGCGCCGCGGCTGATTTCGGCGCTGGAAACAGCCGCCTGACGGCGGTATATCGGTGGTGGAATAAGGAGATTTTCAAAATGGCTGACAATACGAAGAAACCTGTAAAGCCGATAGAAACAGACATCCTCTGCGTCGGCGCCGGCGTTGCATCGCTTTCGACGGCGCTGGCGCTTATGCGCGGTTTAAAGGCGAAAAAATGCGAGAAACTTCCGCGCGTGATAGTCATAGACAAAGGGCGTAACGTCGGGAGCCATGTCCTTTCAGGCGCGGTAATCGACATGAGCGGATTCAAAGGGCTGCTGACCGACGAAGAAATCCGGAAGATTCCGGTCGAAACGCGCGTGAACGGCGAAAAAGAAACTTTTCACATGCTCTTTAACGAAAAGCGCTCGATGAAAATCCCATGGATGCCGCCGATGATGCAGGCGCACGGCTACCCGGTCGGTTCGCTCACAAAACTGACGCAATATCTGGCCGGGCTTTGCGAAAAGGAAGGCGCGAAAGTCTATCCGGGTTTTGCCGCGGCCGAACTGGTTGAAGACAAAAACGGGCGTATTATCGGCGCGCGCACGGGTGAAAAAGGGCTTGATCACGAAGGAAAGCCCAAGAGCAATTACCTTCCGTCTGAAACGGTTTACGCGAAAACCGTGGTGCTGGGCGAAGGCGCGTGCGGCATCCTTACCGGAAAGCTTGTCAGGGAAAAAGGACTCGAAGGCGGACGCGATCAGACCTATGCCCTCGGCATCAAGGAAATCATCGAGATTCCCCCGGAAACAAAGCGCACGGGGGAGATCACGCACACATTCGGTTATCCGGCGGACATGAATACCTACGGCGGCGGTTTTATCTACCATGTTTCACCGTCGCAGGTAATGATCTGTTACGTTTATGCGCTTGATTACACGAAGCCCGAAGCCGACCCGCATCTGCTTTTCCGTAAATTCAAGGCGCATCCGACGGTCGCGGAACATATCAAAGACGGCAAATCCGTAGCCTACGGCGCGAAGGTGATCCCGGAAGGGGGATATTACTCAACGCCGGGAGTTGTCGCCGACGGCGCGCTGATCGTGGGCGACGGCGCAGGACTGGTTGATACGCTGCGCATCAAGGGAGTACATGTAGCGGCGCAGTCCGGACGCGCGGCGGCCGAAACGCTGGCCGCGTGCTGGCTGAATAACGATTTTTCATTAAAGGCTCTTTCGTCGTACGATGATCTTTTAAAGAAAACCGAGGGCTGGAAACAGCTCAGGCGGGTGCGGAACGTGCGCGCGCCGTTTTCACTGCATCTGACTCTTGGCGTGATGTGTTCCGGCGCGGCGTGGGCGACCTTCGGAGCGTTTCCGTTCTGGCAGGTTCCACTGGAAGCGGACTGGAAAACGCTGCATTCGCTGCCCGGCGGGAAAATGCCGGCGGCGGAAAACATGGGAATGACGCCGGCGTCGCCGGATCGCCTGACCGATGTCTTTATGTCGGGAACCATCCACGATGAAGATCAGCCATGTCATTTGAAAATACGCGACCGCGCCAGATGCGGGGAGTGCATAAAAAGATACGGCGCGCCGTGCCTGCGGTTCTGCCCGGCTGAGGTTTACCGGCTGGAGGAAGGGCATATACACATTGATTTTTCCAACTGTCTCCACTGTAAAACCTGCCAGATAAAGGATCCATACCGAAACATCGAATGGACTTTCCCCCAGGGAGGCGACGGCCCGCGCTATACGCGGATGTAGCGCCTTTAACCCGGATATTTCATGGGGTTTCTGCCCCTATTGAGCGCTCGCAGTAGAAACCCCATGAAATATCCTGGCTAATCTCCGCGGTTGAAACCGTATAAGCATAGTCAATATTTTTCTGTTTTCCCACGATCATCCTTGAAATTATGGTTTATACTCGCGAACGGAAACATTTTCCGTGTATGCACGAGGATTTTTGCCGTAAAGCTAGGAATGATTGACCGTAGCGTACTCGTAGCGGTACGTAAGGTCAAGCCTGACGCAGCATTGCGGTAAAAAGACCGTGCAGACGCGGAAAATGTTTTCGTTCGCGGGTATAATATCCATTCCGGTTCCAGGAGCAAACGGAACCGGGGATCAACCATCAGTCAACAACTCCTAAGGAGAAACGGAATGAAACTTTTTAAGCTTTTATTGATTGCGCTCACCGTGGCGGTAATCGCACCTGCCGACGCACTGGCGCAGAAACGGATGTCATGCACGCGTGATGGACTGAAAAACATGGCCGATCTTTACATCACCGCCCAGACAAAAGGCGATATATCCGGCCTGCCGCTGGTAACGGGCATCGACTATAAGGAAAATATTGCCGTCGCCGACATCAATACGGGCATTATCAAAAAGCCTATGAAGATTGACTTCCACCGCAGCATGTATGATACGGCCACATGCCAGACATTCACCGAAGTGATCGTAACAAATAAGGCGGAGCCATATGTCCTGGGTGTGCGCCTGCGCGTTGTCCTGGATAAGATCAGCGAACTCGAAATCATCTGGACAACGACCGGGCACTGGCTTTTCAACGCCGACAACTATCTGAAGTACTCGTCCACCGAAAAATGGGATGAGATTCCGGCCGGCAAACGCGATACGCGCGAAACGCTGCTGTACGCCGCCAATTCGTACCTCGACGCTTTTATTGACGCGGACATCAGTATAGTTCCGTGGGGAATTCCATGCGTCCGTATTGAAGGCGGGGCGTACACCGCGCCGGGAGGAGTGGAAACACCGGAGTCCGACTGCGCTGCGCTTCCCTGGGATCCGAAAGAAATCGGAGTCCCGAGCGGCGTCAATATAGTCAACCGGAGATTCGTCGTTGATGAAACAATCGGCGCCGTACTGGTGCTATGCACTTTTGGCGGAGGAACGCCGGGCGGCGGCAGCGGCGCACCTGACTCGCACCTGTTCCGCATAGAGAACGGCAAACCGCGGTACATACATACGCTGACGCATATGCTGCAATCCAGTTTCCAGGGAAATATGCCAAATGACGGCGGCGGCGCGAAACCAAAAGCGAAATCTTAGCCCGGATACTTCATGGGGTTTCGAGGGCGCGCAAGAGGGCGTGGATACAAGGCGCGCGCAGTGAGGGCGACGAAGGCATATTTGACAATATGTCTAGCCCGGATATTTCATGGGATTTCTACTACGGGCGCGCAATAGGGCATGTCTACCGCGTTGCGCTTGTTTTGACTCCTCGACATATCGTAAATATGCCTGCGTCGCCAAAACGGCGCGCGCCTTGTATCCACGCCCCCTTGCGCGCCCTCGCGACGAAACCCCATGAAATATCCGGGCTAGGAGACCGAACAAGCGCAACGCAGTTGACATGCCCTTGCGCCCCCTCGTGACGAAACCCCATGAAATATCCGGGTTAGCGTTTTCCCAACTCACCGGAGCGGCGCGCGGCGGCTTCGACGGCGTCTATAATTACGGATCGAAAATTTCCTCTTTCCAGCATCCGCAGTCCGGCGGCGGTCGTTCCTCCGGGCGTGGTCACCATGTCTTTTAGTTCGCCGGGAGATTTCCCGGTTTCAAGAAGCATTTTTGCAGCGCCATAGACCGTTTGCGCGGCCAGCAGTAAAGCTTCTTTTCGCGCGATGCCTAATTGTACGCCGGCGTCGGCAAGCGCCTCAACGGCGAGAAAAACATAGGCGGGGCCGCTGCCGGAAAGCCCCGTGACGGCGTCCATCAACGCTTCGTTCTGAATGATTACAGCCTTTCCCGTACATTCGAAAATGGCGGCGGCGCGCGCCAGGTCTTCCGGAGAAACGTTTTGTCCGGTGTAAATTGCGGCGGCGCCGGCAAGCACGGACGCCGGCGTATTCGGCATTACGCGGACGACGCCTGACGCGGGATGCAGTTTAGATGAATATTTTTCAACAGGCGCGCCGGCGACTATTGATATAAAAATCTGTCCGTCGCGGCTCGCGGCGGAAATCTCATCCAGCAGCGCGTCCACATGAAACGGTTTGACGCCGATGACAACGATGCCGGCTTTTTTTACCAGTTCGTTATTTGATTCGGCGGCTTTAACGCCGCAGGTTTCAGTAATTTCGCGCAGGCGGTCTTTGTTCACGTCGTTGACGATGATTTCTTCCTGCTTCACCTTGCCCGACTGTATCAACCCGTGGATGAGCACGCCTCCCATATTCCCCGCGCCGATAAATCCAATTATTTTACCGTCCAACATAACTCATAACTCTCCAAACACGATTAACCCGGATATTTCATGGGATTTCTACTGCGGGCGCAACGAAACCCCATGAAATATCCGGGTTAATCACATCATTTTATGCCACTTCAGGTATAAAATGATATAGATGCTTAACCCACCCATAAACAACATGCCGATAAATGGGCTAACCGGTATCCAGCCGAAATACAACGTCAGAGAAAACATAAACAGGCCAAAAACCACACCCTTGCCAACCCAGGACGCTTCAGCCATAAAAATGAAATACATAGTGAGCGCAAAACTTGCAACCAAAAAAAATGGCATTTTCGGTTATTTCCTTCGCTGGTATAACAATTACATCCAGGTTCAGGCAATTAATAATCTGATACCAGTTCCGCGAGACCAAGTTCCTGCAGAACTTCGCGCGAAGGTTTTCCGGATACGGTATCCCATTTCATTTCCCTGAAATACCCGTCTCGAAGGGCGGCGTAATCAATTTTCGTGGTGGATGTGATGCGCCCGGGCAGTTCAAACTTGTCCGGTGTCAATCCCTCGCGCGCGTTAAAAGCCTGGCGCAGCGTCAGAATCCGGCGGCCCGCCGCGACGGCTTCTTCCCAGCCGAAATCCCAGCCGCTTGCCCCGGCGATAAGATCGGC
>Ga0123353_10019185_pt1 | contig 10147 bp, 6 predicted proteins | sample TergutLab28metaG_3_FD_92763 | JGI IMG/M metagenome (GOLD analysis project Ga0123353, IMG submission 92763) | Labiotermes labralis P3 segment gut microbial communities from Petit-Saut dam, French Guiana - Lab288 P3 | ecosystem: Host-associated > Arthropoda: Insects > Digestive system > Gut ...
AAGGAAATAAAACAGTACCAGAAAAAGTGGCTACAACACGTACAGAGGATGGACACAAACAGACTACCAAAACAAGCACTACAATATAAACCAAAAGGACGAAGGAACATAGGACGTCCGAAAAAGAGGTGGAGGGACCAACTTCATCTTGAGGTTCAAGGAACAGGAAACACGCCTAACCCTTCAGGAACATGATGATGATGATTATATTTTATATTTTAACTTGCAGTGTAACAGTTCTCTCCACTACGCAAATTCACTTCACACGGAAGAATTCACGTTTCTTCTAAATACGCGAGAAATCAAAATATTATTAAGGAATTACTTCATGCAACAACAATTAATGTACTCCTTGATGATGGAACAGTAAGATCCGAAATCTGTAGGAGTTTAGTGTTTTTAGAAATATTATTTTAAATCTAATGAAAATTGTGTGCATTCCTTGGCTAAAAGTACATAAAAAATGGAGCAGGTTTGAATCAGACAATTTCGCAATTCACGTAAGGAGTCAAGTAATTACTGGAAATAAAATTTTGCTTTAATAAAAGTGATTTGTGCAAAATAGTGGAGTATTAATATAAACAGGAAATTCAAATTTTGCATTATGACGTGGCACCTTGTTATGTACGAGTTCCGGGAAAAATATAATTCAAAAAATGTTCTCGAAAGAACGACGGGAGAAAGTAAAAGTGAAGAACAAGCCTTTCTTTAAAGGCTTTCATTTGAGGCATAAATTCGGAAGGGTGGTTATGTTTTATTAAGATAAGTATTTACGAAAATACTTAGATAAGTCCAGCTAAAACAGTGAATTAAAATTCGTATATCTAATTCCTTCAGCATCAATACATAACATGCTCTGTTACATTAAGACGAAAAGTGTAACTGGTTACTGAAGTAGGCAAATAAATCAAACCAGATGAAATAAACTACGTTAAGACGAAAGAGGTAGGATTAGTATGTAAGAAGAAACGAAATAACAGAAAGTTAAAAGGCAATTATAACAAATACAATACTGTAATAATAAATGGAACGAATGGAAATATAACAAATCGGAAAAAAGTGTTACAAGAAGAGGGAAAATGAAGACGAAGCGCCGGAGGAAAAATATTTAGTGAGAGCATAGAAAAGAAAGCAAGCAATGAGGAGGAGGATTGAGGGAACTAAATAAGACAAGAACCGAAAAAAAATACACAGAGAAATGAAGTAAAAAAAACAAGAAATATCGAAATGAAAGAGAGAAATATAAGGATAAAAAGAAATGCAAGGGCAATCAATAGGTAAAAGAACGTATATTTGCCGTCGTTCAGGCATGAGAACAGGCTTCTGGGATGTGGTACATTGTAGGAAATAAAGACGGAGGCACAACGTTCCTCCGAAACCCTGGTGTCGTTGTCAGTCTATCAAATTGCATGCTGTCACGTTTCAGAAGGCCCTCACTGCAATAAGAAATTCAGATTTAATAAAAAAATTTGAGGTATTTCCTAGGCAAGAAACGAAAAACACAAAAGAAGGGCTAAGAGGATTGGCTAACGTAAAATTAAATAAATTAATACTATTAGTGAAAGCAATTCTGATACACTATGCACAAGTCATCAGACCTGCCCTCAGCTTGCAGTCCCTGCTGATTATGCTACCCGCAGGGTTGGTAGCCCGACAGCGATACGTGGCCGTGTGTAGTTCTGGGTTGTAGTCCTCAGGTGGGAACGGTGGAAAGTACATGCTGCCGTTCGGAAGTAACTCCCTGCAACACAAAACACCCGAACAATTCGTACAAATGAATTGTGTGAATAAAAGTCACTACTCTTGTGGCATATAAATATTTAAGCCTGTTTTTAGTCTTGGATTACTGAGCGATGCCTTTCCACCTGATCGTTAATACGGGTATAGCTATAAATTGAAGGATGATTGTGAATGATGAAGCGGGAAGAGCGCGTCAGCAGTGGGGTCCCCATATGACGACTGAGGCTCACGTGGAGATGAATAGTAAGATTACAGTGACGCTATGACATACGCATGTTCTATGTACGTACCAATCAAACTGTGCGGCTTCACATCTCAGAATACATTAAGTTTATCAGCGGCGTGCCGACAGTGCTATATAAAATGTTGTCTTGTGTAATTGATGTAAATACAGAATGTTACATGGGTTGTTCATATGACCGATAGAATAGCTGAAAACAGTAGACGCTATGGGATGGAAATAAATGTGGAAAAAACTGAAGTTTTGAGAATCTCAAGGCAGCCATCCCCAGCACAAATAATGGTAGATCAAAAACATCTGGAGAATGTGGATATTTAAATTGTTTGGGTAGCAGGGTAACATGCTAAATGACGCACGATGTACACCGAAAATTAAATCCAGGATGGCAAATGCAGCATTAAAAAAGAGAAAGACTTCTTTTTTACAAGCAAATTTGGCTTAAAATTAAGGAAGAAATTAGTAAAATTATACATTTGGAAAACAACTTTGTATGGTGCTGAAACTTGGAAACCTCGGAAAGGAGATCAACAATACAAGGAAATGTTTGAAATGGGGTAATGGAGAAATACGGAGAAGATCATTTGTATCGATCGTGTGAGAAATGAAGTATTACACAGAGACGAGGAAGACAGCAACAATACAACTGATACAATAAAAGGAAGGAAAGCTAATTGGAATGGTTACAATGTGTGCCGTAACTGCCTTCTACAACAAGTTAGTGGAGGAAGAGAGAAGGAAGGGTAGATGTGACAGTAATGAGTAAAAAGAAGTAAGCAGTTACTCGATGACCTTAAGGATATGAGATGGTACTGCAATTGAAATAGCAAGCATTAGTTGGCGCACTAAGAAGAACCGACTGTGGAAAAGGCTACGGACGTGTCGTGAAACAGACTACGAAAAGAAATGTTTCGTTCGGAAAGTTTATTACTGAATACCATCGAAGTACACATACAGATGTTGTACGGAAGATGTGTTCATATTTCATGCTTTAAGAAAAAGATACTCTAGTAAAAATTTAATTCGAGTATCTTCCCAGTGTCTCAACTATCACAAAACATTTCAGAACCTACATGAAGTGTGACTTGTTGCTGTGCTATCATGTTGGTCATACTGGTGGCACAATGGCGTGGTGGGGTGTGCCGCCCGTACAAAGCTTTATGAAAATCTGTAATTATTTCCAATGCTGCAAGGAATAACACATACACCTGTGTTTCCCAAAATTTTGCTCGCGGAACCTCTTTTGGTTTCCAACAACCACGGATTCTCATATCAATGCTCACGTAAATAGAGTACTCGGATGATGGGTAACCAGTATTAAAAATTTATATCTTAGAACTGATTTTGGATAGCTATAAATACATGCTAGTAACATAAGTAACAATAAGTTGCACAATTTTACCTTTATTAATCTGACTATCGCTCCGTGTGTACAGAGGGTTTGTTAATTAGATGTTATAACTGTCATCTGAAATAAACAAATAGCCAATTAAAGAAGTTTCGCGGTCGATTTTAACAAAACATTATTACTTTAATTTAAAAAATTAGTAAATTTCAAAGTATCCATTGCAGGAACGTATCTACGGATCCCTGTGAATTTGTCCTGAATCTCTTGGGATCCGTGAAACACATTTTAAGAACCACTGATACAGACGAATAACAATAATATAACTAATAACACAGCTAATAACATAAGTGTACGCTCCTTAAAAATAAAACTGGATAGTGCAATGCGAACCAGAACACTTAAAAGTTTCCATACGCTTTCTTTACAGTTTGGTGCTCTGAGATCTCCTAGGTGTTGCGAATGGCTTTGATGCAGAAACTAACAACAGTATACGTACGTCTACGTACACCTTCGACTTTAAGGTTACTATGGCTACTGTTTCGTGGGGTTCTTTCGGAAGGTGCTCCGATATCAGAAATTCGTGCACGAACCATATTTTTATTACAGTAGAAAACTAAAAAAAAAGAAAACAGCTTCGGATGACTGTCAATGGCATTTATTTCCTATGAAATTTCATTAATACTTCCACCCGTACTATAATTCATTTCTGAGGACACTATTTTACACGGAGACAGTTAAAAACCGAACCCGAGTCTCCCGACAATTTTAAGCCATAAATTTCCTCATACAATAAATAAAATCTAGTAGAATTTATTGCATGTTAGAATAGGTGTTAGAAATTAGTTCCTTAAACTCCGACACTTGCTCGGCATCTGGCGAACGGATCGTTACATACCGTTGCAGCTTGTCTACATATTGCTGACACACTACCGCAACTGGAAGAGCAGCTGAATGACTCTCACTCGTCCAGGCATGTTATGGCGTGGAAAGGGTATATGGCGTCGCTGTAGTCAATAGCTTCACCTGCTGTGAGACGAGCGAGGTGAAGCGCAGTGTTAACTTACAGTTATTTAGTTAGTGTGTATGAAGTACAGTTTAATGCACAGACTTGCCACTACATAAGTAACAAATCGTATGAAAAGTCTTGTCGAATATTTCAGAACATGGTTTCTCGGTGTTTCAGTTCCTTTATCACGCATGTCGGAGAGTGCAAGGTGGTAATAGCCAATACATTCTCTAACATGCCGTAATTTATATTTTGTACATTATATACGGAAATGTAAGGCCGTTAAGCTTCCTGTGTTTCTGGTTTCGGTTTCCAACTGAACTCCCTGTAGTGTGTGTGCGTTTTGATGCACATAACAATATTGGCGTGTAATAGGGTTAAACGTGATGAATTATTATTTAGTAGATTGTCAATTTTGCCAGGAAAACTTTATTGTAAGGGCAATGCGTCGATTGGTAACGTCGCTTCAACTCAGTTACTTTGAGCGACTTTAGTTCGCTCCAATAAGAGGAACGGAACCCTGGACATTGTCATCGTCTTCCATAATAAAACATGTGAAAGGTCGAGGGATAAAGAGGGAAATTACATTGGGAGGACACGCGAGGCCATCACTTTCTCAGAAAGCTGTCCACCTTGTGACAGGCAGCTCACACAACTAACAATCACGGTGTGTTGCCTCCACTGCACGGCGCGCCAGCCTGGTAGCTGCCAGTAGCCTAGAGAAGATTGTTCATTAAGTAATGTTGGCGTCCCTGTCACACGATAATCAGACTAGATTATGGGACAGCGTGTTCGTAGGAGGATGGGGAGGGGAAGGAGGAGGAGAGGGAGTTAATATCTATTACAACGCCTAACATATTATTATTACACGATATGGATGTCTCTTGTCACAGGCCTTTTCTTCCTGGTACTTCTCTTGAACCAGCTGTAATCCCCACCGCTCAGGCTTCAAGCTTCACACTGCAGTACTTTCCGTACTACGTGTGATGTTCCAACTATAGCTGTCTTTTGTAGTGAATCTATCGAATGTTTTCCTGGTACAGTTTCCAAATTTTTCCTTACGCTTGTCGTTGCTATTCCAGTGGTTCCAATTATTACTAGTATAATCGTACATTTCAGGTTCCACATTCGCTCTGTCTCTATACATAAACTCTTGTATTTTAACTTCTTTTCCGCTTCCTTTTGCACAACATTTATTATTATTATTATTATTTGCAGCACGCGGTGAAGACACAAGCTTAGACTCATTCGCACAACAGCACTTAGAGGACGTTTCAAGTTGCGGAGGCTTTTGGATCGAATCTCCACCATATTTGTATTTGTATTTATGGTTCTAAAGTCCTCTTAGGAAAATTCTATGAGAGTATTTCATGAGAGGCCAAAGTTACTGCTTTTCGTCTTTCCAGTTGATCAGTCAATCATTGTGACATTCGACGCTATGTACATTATAGTGAAATTTATATTTTTATTTGTATTTGGGGTGTATTTAGCGGACGTCTCTCTGCCTATACAGCGTCGGATGTTAGCATGATCGGAGAATAACAAATACTGACGGATGTGAAAGGAAGCGGTAGTGTTCACGCTGAGGTATTATCCCATAATTTTCTTAGGGGGATTTACTCACAGCAGGAAAAATTCAGTCAAGGTAGTCCGTGTTCTGGCCAGGATTCGAGATGGTTAGTATCTCCAGCATACGAGTTCTGACCTGCTCATTTTCAATTAAAAATTAATCGTCTAGCAAACTAGGAACTAATCAAATTCGTCAGTTGCATCTCAGTGCGTAGGAAATGCTCAATGAACTTCGCCTCTCCTTCACTTGCTACAACCAAGAAACAAACCTGCGGCAATGAACATGACGAATTTCATTTCACTTCTTTTACAGGTCCTTTCGCACAATCTCTATTTACTGATTTTCTTAATTGGCAAATATATGGTGGCTAGGGTTAATGCGCCCCTTTGCCACCCGAGACAGCTGTCAATTTAGCTTCATTTCCGGTTGCAAGAATTTTATATCTCTAGGCCAGACGGACGTGACATAGGCTATTCCCGTTCTGAATGCCTCTGCTCCATTCAGAATTGTCCCTTCAGTATAAGGAAGTGAAGAGAAGGAATGTTTCCTGCAGTGGTAACAATCTGTGACCACCCGTTTTGCAGGCCGTCACTTCATATCCTCACTTAACGAGTCTTGCTGATATTTGATATTACTGCAGAAATGCCCTTCAACTTTAAAATGGAACCCACTAGTATGCTTAGAATGACTGAGGGACGTTAGTTAGTTCGATTAGATTCAACTAATTCTACCATTGCGAAATTAGATAAGATGAAAGTCAAAATAAATTAAAGTAATCCTTTGTTTCGTGTAACAGGCCAACCATCCAGTACTTGATCCTACAAATTGCACAATCAGTAATAAATAATCATTAATGATTGCGTTCCTCCTATATATTTCGACTTCTATAAGGTTACATTCAGGAGGCACGTAAGAAGCATACAAGTGTAGACAATTATGTCAAAGATGTGGGTGTGTAGAGTTAAAATACAATATGATTAATGAAAAGTATTAAAAATGTTTAACGTATAAATCAATTAAATAGAATTTCATACAAATCTAAACAACATTATATCTTACATTGCCGACAAATATTTATGTCAGTTTTTGTTGTCTTCTTCCATCCCTGTGTTATGTGTCTGGCTTTTTTGCCATGGTGGATTACTGAGTACTTACGGTATAAAACACGCAGTTCCACGTAAAAGACATTCTAACATAAGATCTAGACTTTGCTTCGAAATCGTAAATTAATTTTGTAATGAAGTTCTGTAGAACTCTGACGAAGGTCTACCACGTAGGGAATTGTCCACTTCACGAGGTTGTCCATCGTTCCAGGCAGAAAATAAAACTCCAAGTTTCGAAGATTATCTCTTAAGGCGAATGACACCATAATTAATTTTATGCAGAACACTAAGGTGGCCGAAATGAAATGTTATGCGAGTGGATTAAGAGGAATAATCGAATGCAGGCAAATATACTTTATCAGATTCGTCCCTCCAATGGCAGTCTTTCATAAAATGCTCCGTTCATAATTACAGGTGCGCATAAGCATTTGATTTACACAAGAAATGTAAAATCGTGACTAATGTACAATAACCTAATATCATAATCATTAGTTTCTATCACAGACCTTATCATGTGAAAATAATATGACAACGTTCAGACTCTACAACATGCATCGTGTACAGGTGGCTACAGAAAGCTCAGCCAAATTACGAATTAGTCGGGAGAGCGCTCATGTCTTGCGTGAAGTATTCTAATGTGAGTGCATGTTCTATGGACCAGTCTCATGCTGGGAGATATGTAGGTGTTTGTGTACCCACCAGATCGCTTGATGTGGCTAAGTGAGTCACAGTGAATTATCACATCACCTGTTGAGAAATGGTATTTGAAGCGTACCAAACTTAAATTTTAATCAAATGTAATTAATGAATTTAAGTTGACGTGTTTTGCGTGGTTTAATGTTCTCACAGCCTTGTTGATTAAAAATGAAAAGAGGCAGCTGCAACGCACACTACACCCCTAGAACCCATAACTCAGAAAATCAACGGCACAGAATTTAAAGAAGAAGTTCTAGGTATTCGGCCTATGAAATACGACGCCATGTAAATTCGTACGTAGTTACCCAGAAAACAATTTTCCCATTCTTTGTGAATTTGCTTGTAAAAAAGGGTGCAGAGTAGAAACCACCTTCAAACATCAGTTGTTCTACAAAAAGTCTTTATTTTTTACTTAGCAGGCAAATCACGAATAATATTTCGCGATTTTTAGACGCTAAACGCTAAAATATCCAGGTCATTTGTCAACTTCAGTCTCCACTTGCTTTCCTCAATAGAAAGTCCTTGACATTAATAGGAAAGGAAGCTAATACGTCCCAGATTTGCTACTCCATCTGAATGCACTAACATTTATTTGGTTGTCATTATTCTGGTACAAATACAGGGTGGAGCAGAGCAGACAGATACTTTTTGACACACGATAATATTTTACGCAGCAAGAAGGGAATGATATGAAATACGCCTGTTTTATGTACAAACCGAGCAATGTATTACTTGTTTATTTTTATAGTTAACATCTTGAAAATGGCCTACTTCATTTACAACTCATTATCTTAGAACGATTCACAAAACTCACAAAAACTTGGCACATTAACTCTTGATTCATAGTCACAGTTTCACTCCGATTTTCATGCCTTAACTCCTGCATATGTGCGAGCAATTGCTGCACAGGAGTTCTTTCAAATATCCCCAAAGGAAGAAACCCCGAACCGTTAGGTCGGGCGAACCCGCAGCCATGACATACCCGATACGCGCAAATATTTGTCATCACTCATTAACACGCTACATAATACACGGATCCGCTGTCATTGAACACGTTTTGCAACGGTATGACACCATTCTTTCTCGGTATACAGACTCTGCCCTCTATCCCTCTTTTAAGGCAAATGTGCTTTCTGAAATGTGTCATTCAGCTCTGCGCTACTCTGCGTCTGTGTGGGTTCACAGGCGCCTCAGCGTCTGTGGATTTTGGCTACTCGAAAACATTCAAAATTGGAAGTACTTGTTTCAACACAGCATAACGTTTAGTAACGCTGTAGAGGTCTGATATATTTTTGGAAAAACCAAAAAGTAAACGAATATGATCAGAAGGTTAAAATATAAATTTCCAGGTTCTCACGTCAGGGGGTATTTTGGATTTTGACACTGTTTAATCTTGCTGGTGGATACTGACGTTTCGGAGGAACATATTTCTTCAATATTCAGGGTTGAAGGATTAGGTCCAATTTTGACACTGACTTTTTCCGAAAAGTCGATATTCTTCAACAAGCCTACGTGACATTCCTACCCAGAAGACCACGGGCTGAGAGCGTTCAAAAGTGAGAACATGGAAAAGTTACGCAAAGTTCTAAAAAAGTATAAAGTAAGAGCTCTGTCATACAGTAAAATATCAATGAAATAAAATGTCTTAGGCTGTGTTACTTAAGGACGCTGTCAGTTTCGAAGGTTACATAGCGCGGGTGATAGACGAAAGAGTGAGTATGGAGCACTGGCGCAATGACGCTGACAGGCAAAACCAACGTACTCGGTAAAAATTTGTACCACTGCCACTTGGTTCACCACAAAGTCAACACAGAAGGGTCTGAAAATGAATCCGGTTCCCCGCGGTGACAGGCTGGCGACTAACTGCCTGACTAAGAGTAAAGGCATGGCATTTAAATAAATACAATTAAGAAACGCTACAATGATAGAGGTGTTATGGTAATCATTCAGGTTCAACCGCAACGGCAAGTGTCAACGCGAAGAACGAAACTGTAGAGATACATGACACTTGAAATGAAAGGCAGAGGTAATTACCGAAACGTCGTGCTCATGTTATTGCACCTTACATAATGGATAACGTGGAGCATAATTATGATTGAATGGCTTTATGATTATGTTATTTTATGTACACATGTGGAAACAAACGCGAACATTTTGGGCTAATGCACTGTCTGTGTTTCCGGATGTGTGACGCAAGGATGCCTTTTTCAGACAAATAATAATAATAATATTTATTTACTGAAATTGGGTCGTTAGCCGGTGGCAGTGGTTATTTTACATGTAAACAAAACATGAAATTGGTTACTACTAAATTTAAGTCGGGAGGTCTACATGAGAAGCATGTAGTGGCAACTTGGAATCTTGGGAATCATCTCAGCATTTGCTTTTAGGCACAGGGAAACCAAGAAAAACCTGTGTCGAGATGGCCGGTCGCAGGACCTTCCGA
>Ga0123353_10019186_pt1 | contig 10147 bp, 9 predicted proteins | sample TergutLab28metaG_3_FD_92763 | JGI IMG/M metagenome (GOLD analysis project Ga0123353, IMG submission 92763) | Labiotermes labralis P3 segment gut microbial communities from Petit-Saut dam, French Guiana - Lab288 P3 | ecosystem: Host-associated > Arthropoda: Insects > Digestive system > Gut ...
TTAACGCCAATCTTTCCTCTACCGATAAAGAATCTCTCATAACTGTATTTTTTTGTGGTCGAATTCTGGATAATCCAACACGAGAGGCCATACGACGAGTGGACAGACGTGGACTTCTCTGCATTATGTCAAGAATGTTCTCCCGCGCGTTTATCGTTCGTACAATCTCTCTTTCAGAATGCAAAGCAAAGATCGGAAGACAACCATTGTCACGCAATGACTGCTCAACACGCGTAAATACGCGTTTAGACGGAATTATCCTTTCGGGGTAACGGCGTCGGTATTCGTTCACGGCAGCACTTGCTTTACCATCGCAATATCCGTAAACATAAAGCATATCGCAATATTCAACTGGGTAAAGAGAAAAGGCATTTTAGTACCTCAAATTTAACCAAATCACTGTCTTGCAATCACAAACACAAAACGTATATTGGCACCTCAAACGCAATCAACTGATTGTCTATCACACCTCACGGCTACTGCTGGATTAGCGCGTTGAAGGTCAAGTGCATATGACTAGTATGACGTCACGGACAGACTACAGTACGCAGACACAAAAGACATCCACACTTTTCTCTGGCCATTATCTCCGTAACCATTGAAATTTGGATATAGGTGTTTTGGGTTATATCGGTACAGTTTGACCTAAGGAACACCCTCCCGAAGTTAGATCCTTTCCTCCTGGTACACCCTGTATATACGCACATACATACATACATATACACGCACATAAACACACATATATACACATATACACAGACGCACACACATATAAACACAAGCATACACACGGACGCGCGCGCGAGCACACACACAAACAAACACATACTTACGCCGACACATACACACACATACACACACGTATGCACACACTTACACACCTAAACATTCATACACACATACATAAACACACACATAAACACATGCACGCAGGCAACATAAACACACACATACATACACGCGCTCGCGCGCGCACACACACATACACGTACATAAACACACACTTACACATATGCACACACACATACACACAAGCACAAACACATACACACATCACACACATACACACCCTACTCACACATACACACACACACACACACACAACTATTCATATGTACAGGACTGCATAACTTGAATGTGAAGTTATATAGGGTGGCAAAACTAACGTTTCAAACTAACCTGCTGCTTTCACTTTCAGTACTATCCTCCAGACCGCACAACATGGCATCACACAATTTCACTATTGACACATATACCACCAAGTAACTAGGTACAGTTCAGGCCCTTTCAGATAACCATTCAACAAAACTGCAAACAGCAAAATTCTTTTTGAATATCTAACAGGGACTGGGCTAGTCAAGAAATTTCGCACATTCATAGGGACCCAGATTTTTCATTGTAGTATTCATAAACATTGACACATGTCCATATTCTGGACAAGGAAAATCCAGTACAAACCTTCCATCATATTCCTTCTGTCAACTTCACATGTACACCTCGATCTTCCAGTGCGTGTCTTACCTTCATGTTTCTCCATCAGAAAATTGTACACATTCCTCTTTTCCCCCTCTGGTACCAATTTCTCCGCGCAAGTCAACACCTATTATTCGATGCAGCCGATAATACAGTACTTACCCACTTAACCTAATACAAGACAACCCAAAACATAACGAGACCAAATTTCACCATGTTCATTTTGAGGAAATTACATAAACAGAACATGTAAATTTTGTGACTCTAAAGCAAATCCCTATTTTAGATAGTGAATTAACAAAATATTCCTATCGTACATTTGTGTAAATACGCTATTTGTTGAGGAGGACCAATTGACAAGCTCTTTATTAAGCATTATGCTCTATTTTTCTGAACACAAAGTGTCTCAATGTAAATAAATAATAAAAGAAAATTTTCCATGCCCTCTACCAGCAGGGTAATACAACTATGTACTTTTAGACGAAGCAAGGCAAGGATATACAGCCATCAGCATAGTGCTTATTGATAAATACCGTGGACAAATGGTTAACTGCTAGTACGCTAATATCAGAAAAATCTACACCCATTTCAAAAACACCACTGAACAGGAATCCCACAGAGACCCAGGACTGACAGGAAATGTGTTAGCCCTAGCCAATGTGTGAACTTGGTATCCCAAAATGTGTTAGCACTAACCAAAGTGAACAATTGGTATCTCAACAGATAAGGTACTTCATTAAAAAACATATACAAAAACACAGCACATTCACATTAACAGCTAATCATTCATGAAAGTCAAAATGTGAAATAAAAATCACTACTGTACAAACTAGTCCCAGTCATCATCATCAACATCACTTTCTTCCCCCTTATTTTCTATCTTGCATTATTTATGCAGATTTTTTAGTTTTCTATTTTTGCTGTCTACTCGGCTTCTTGGTGTTAATCTTCTTTTATTTTGTAGGTCCTGCGTCATCACCAAATGAGAATGAGTTTTTAAGACTCTGTCTGATAAAAAGACTTTCAATGAGGCGGCACCAATTCCCATACCCTCGCACTTCCAACTTTTCCTTTTCACGCTTCTTACCTTCCTCTTGTTCCTGATTCCGTGATTGCAGCAGTGTTTCCCGATACTCCTCACAGACAATAAAACCATCAAGAAACCGGTGACATCCACCACAATGGAAATCAAATCAAATCATTCCTCGTGAACTGTCAAATCCTAAATTGCGTACCACAAGATTCAAAACAGGAAGCTTCAGATGGGCGGTGCTTTTGGGTTTGTACAATTCGACGTTAACATACTCATTTCTAGGCACTTTTCTATTTACAGCAGGAGGAGGGACATAGACTTCCACCGGCCAGAAGCCAAATACCTCAAGAGGCACATCTTTGATAAACTGACCGTTCGTCCTGTCTTACACAGGCCTAGCCTTCACAATCATTAAGTGTATTCCTCGTGGACAAACAACCTTGGACACGTTCAACCAGATATCCCATAAGTGCAGCACGTGGACACATTCCCTTCCATAATTCGGTTTCCCCTTCACAAATCCTACAGGTGGATCATCTGGAGGGTAAATTGCCTCAAACTTCAACAAGTCGTCCCTCACGAAATTCAATGGATGATTTTTGAACTCTAACATCCCTGGCATATCTCCTATGATGATGCCTGTCATTGGCGATTCTGCTATATGCACTTTGCTTTCTTTCACATGCCAATCTTTTGCCCTGATTGGCTTCATCACAAATATGAGACATATTTTTACATGGTCAGTACTTTTTCACGCGTTCTGAGAATTCTTTCCTGTTCTCCATTTTTTCATCAGAAATATAAGCATCATTTTTATTTCCCCTCACAAGCTTATCATCTCGTGTTTTGGACTTCACACTTGAATTAATTTTTCTTTCACTCTTCTTCTGCTCATACGTACATCCACTTGCTTCTCATCAACCAACTTGTTTGAAAGTCTTGATTTTTTACCTTTCAAGTATTAATTTATCTCTTGAAACGACATTTTTGACGTCAGTGCTTCACTGATATCACTCGTATCAGTGCCTTCACCTTTCACACATTTACTAACCTTTACCACTGACTTATCATTTTTCGTTCTTTATTGCTGAAAAACAAATAGTGATTTGAAGGTTTTATTGGATGCGGCCGTAATGACTTAATCAATCGTGCCTTTACAACAAGCGTTCTTAGGATAAAAATAAACACCAGTATTAATCGCGTGCAGAACACGCAATCCGCAACTGGACTGACAGTTTCAATGATTCAAAGAGTGGCAAAAAAGACTCACTTTCTGTTGATTATCTGATGATCACTGATTTCTTAAACCGTGCCACAATTTGATCAAGAATACTCTGGTTTATATAATTTGATGAGTAGCAACGTTGGGATGGAATTAGAGACAGGCACTGGGCCATCTGAATTTCAGAATTGATGACAGAATTTATATATTGACCATGAGCAATCAAGCAAAAAATTTGCACTTTGTGAATTAAAATTTGAAATTCACGCCTCACCCTAGTCGAAGCCGTATGTGGGCTTCCATATCAAAATATTTTTTGTTACGTTTCCTCTACCAATGTGGCATTTCTAGTGTCCCTTCAATGCTTTCTTTTGGGAATATTCTGTTCTGTAGAAAGAAAACCTAACACTTCAAAATTCTCCCACTCTGACGATTCATTCTCTGAATCTGATGTGAAATCAAATGTTCTGCCTGCAACACATGTATGAACTTTTCATGTGAAGCTTGAAGTCCAAATCCAAGGCCATGCTAATAACAAGGAAAAGGAGCTGCGACCACATTAATATATACCTCAACAATATAAAACTTGAGCAGGTGACGTAAATGAAGTTCCTTGGGATTTATTTCGACAGGAGGCTCACGTTTCCTAAGCATATTGAACATGTAGCTGAAAAATCTAGGACATTGATATACATGTTAAGAAAAACTGCTAAACTACACTGGGGTCTAGGTCACAAAGCCCTCTAGACTCTTTAGGAAGAGGCGATAGTTCCATTTATGATGTACGAAGCCCCAGTCTAGGAGGAGGCCGTCACAAAACAAAGACTGCTGCGTAAGATGCAAAATGCCCAGAGACTCATAAACATTAAAATTGAGAAGGCGTACAGAAACATCTCCTAGGAAGCACCTTGTGTGATGGCCGGCGTCCCACCAATAGGAATTTTGTTCGCTGGGATGGTGCGAATGTACAAGAGAAAGCATGGTTTGGAGAGTAGCGGACATCTGTGCGAAATGCCCCTACAATTTATCGAATGGCTTCAACCAACTCGGCGTGTAATCATTGCGGAAACAAGCGAACTGACAACGTAACCTTTACTGATTTACGCGGATGGCAGAATAGACGGAGGCAAGGAAGGACAAGAAGTAGTCATTTATTCGAACAAGCAGCTTGTGACACAACGTAAATACAACATACAAAACTGCTGTCATAACAACCAAACAGAAAAGGCAGCAATCCTGAAACCACTGGAACAACTAACGAATCTAGACGATCAGACAGGCAGGATAGTAGCCATGTTTCCTAAGAATAAAGTGACGATAGACTCACTTAAAAATCATTCCATGCACAGCTTCTTAATAGAAGAAATAAGTAATAAGGTGCGAAAACTATCTACGCCAAATTGGACTATTCAATTCCGGTGGGTGAAAGCTCACATCGGAATTGAGGGCAACGAGGCGGCGGATAAACTCGCCAAAGAGGCAGTTCATGACAAGGATGACCAATACATATTATATGACAGGGTTCCCACAATAAGAGTGGCCACCAAAATGAACAAGTAATGTTTCATAAAATAGCAGTCAATGGAACAACACAGAGAAAGGGCTTTGTGAAGAACGTTCTTCCCAGTGTTGGAGCAGATATGGAAGATGAAGATACCCATTACACCTGAATATACTTCTATCAACAAAATCCTACTTACACAGGTTTAACCTTTATCCGACGAACTCACCAGATCCTTTTAAATCGACATCTTACGAACGCACCAAACCGTCGGCCATTTAAATGCCCCTCACACTCATGTAGAGGCTTAGAATTATAGCCCCACTCGTTTTCTCCACATTTTATAGTGGTTTGTGGTCAGATACACTCTCCGACCACTTTACCCAATTATGTACATATGCGCCTCATGAATATCAAATTTCTAGTCAGTCTGTAATTGTATAAACAGCTGTATGTTTGTTTTTATGCTAAGCAAGTGACTCATTTCATTTCCCAAATGTATCCATGCCACTACATTCGAGGTGCCTCGTAGACGAATTACAATCCGTTACAGGAATTCTGTTTGTGACGGCGTGCTTGCTATAACAATTTGCTTGCTGTGTACTCCGCTCTGAATATTTAATCGCTTATTTGGCGACTGAAATACGATTCTGTTTCCTCTATAGTCGAACAGAGACGCACATTATGTTTATGGTCGCAGGATATATTACTGCTAAAAGGGACTAAGTACCAACTGTCTGTATATGATAAAATGCAAATATTATGCAGGTTCTCTATGTCAGTCTTCCATTTCACTTCGCTTTCTGGTCCATTACAGAAGGACGGCTTTAAAAATAAGAATAACAGAATATATAAACAAATAAATATAGGCAATTAGTGGCTTAATTGAGGTTAAGGTTTTCCCATGACTTAACGTGAGAAGCCTCTCTGGACTTATTATTCCAACCACAGTTAAATATATACCAATAAACAGAATGGTCTGTAAATAGTTGGCCATGATATGGAATTTCACTTCTTTAAGTCTTGGCAGGACTGAATATTCTTTTGTCAGCATTGATGAGTGGAGCTTCGCAGAAACGTAGGTTCCTGTCCCAAAACCGGATTTCCGAACTGGTTTGGGACAGTGAAAGTGACGAAACATCGGCGTCAAGTAACAGCACGTCTGAGGACGAGGGAGGTTTCCGGGACGAGCCAGGGGTGTTAAACCTGAAATCGGACCGCCCAACATCCAGTGTTCAAGCGTCCAGCAGTTCGTTCGTGACAATTGCCTCTGATGGTTTTCAGAGTGGGTCAGGTCAACAGTGGACACGGCCCTCTGGCTGTCAGAGAGGTGTAGTGCACACCTTTACAGGGGGCCCCAGGGGGAAAAGAAACAGTGAAGCGCCACATTTAAACGAGAGTTCCAGGCCACTCAGCGTTTTCCTGCTGTATTTTGCGGAAATTATAACACTTTTGGTGGTAGAGACTAACAGATACTACCATGAATACCTTGAGAGACTTGACGAGGGACCTTCGCCCCAACCTGACGTGACTCAGTCCGAAATGCTTGTGTTTCTTGCAGTAACAATACAAATGGGACACTGCATACGGGACAAACTGACAGAATACTGTTCAAGATCTTACAATTTTCACACACAGTTCTACGGTAACGCTATGAAACGGGACAGATTCTTTCACATACTTCGCTTTCTACATTTCACAGACAACAGGAATGAGCCTGACATGAGGGACGAAAATTCTGACCGGTTATGGAAAATGAGAAATCTTTTTCAAATTCTGAACGAGAAACTTTCAAAATTTTACAGCCTTTCTGAACATCCGGCCGTATATGAATTTATTGTTAAGTTCAAAGAAAGGATCATTTTCCTCAAGTATATACCCAAGAAACACAAACGTTTTGGGATCAGAATTTACAAACTGTGTGACGAGACTGGATTCACTTATGATATGACAGTTTATTTCGGCAGAGAGAGAGAGAGTGCACTGAGCAGCACCTGACTGCAAGTCACGCGACAGTGTCGGAACTGACAAAGAAAGTAGAAGGACGTGGCCACAAACTGTATATGGACAATTACTTCTCCTCCCCGGACTTATACGATGACTTGGCCACGAAACAAATTTACTGTTGTGGCACTGTCCGACCCAACAGGAAGGGCATGCCACAGGACTTAGGCCCCAAGAGAATGACACGGGGCGACCTTCAGGTACGGACTAGGGGTGAATTGACAGCCATACTTTAGAGGGACAAACGCGACGTACTTATTTTGACGAACATCCATGACCCACCAGCAGAGGGTAATTTCTGCGATAATAACGGGTAGCCCATAAAGCCGCAAATTGTGGCTGGTTATAACCGTCACATGGGCTATGTAGATAAGGGAGATAGAATGGTAAATTCCTATTCTATCAACCGTCGCACATGGAAGTGGACAAAGAAACTGTTCTTCCATCTGTTTGACCTGGCCATTCTGAATAGCTACATCCTTTTTTCCTCACTGGGGGGTAAGAATATTTCGCATAGCGATTTTCGGAACACTCTACTGGGGAATTTATTGGCACACGCTGAACATGAACGGAATGTGCAAAGGCCAATAGGCAGACAACCTGCTGCTGCCACTCAAGTCGTTAGATTTGATGAACGTGGCAGGAAGCATTGGCCTATTCCGTCTACCACGCGAAGAAAATGTCGTGTGTGTGTGTGGAAAAGGGTGTCACCAGAAATGTTTCAGTGACATGCGAAAGGTGTGATGTAGCTCTTTTTTGTGATAGAAGATGCTTTATGGACTACGAAAACAAGGCAGATCCCTGAAACATTTCAGGCTGTTCAACTGGATCTCCTTACCTAAAACTGTGGCCTCAACTTGAAATGTAAGGAAAAGAAATTTAAAATTTTAAAAATGAGTTTTTATTTTGGCAATAGAATTTTATATATTTCTCAGAGAACCGCTGAAATAACTCTGTTCTAGTTATTCTTCCCTTGACGGACGAAGGAAATATCGTGTAGAAACTATCAAATCCTCCAAATGAAAGATGCACTGTAAATGATGGTGAAAGTCGGTAGACAAGAACAGCAATCAACAAAAGATTGGCCAGTCTCGGTTCGTGATAACGACGCAGCCAAAATTGTGCGTGTGAACTGCGAGTGGTGTGAAGAAAAAAGTCGTTAGTGAAATTTTGAGAAATTATGTAGCGTGTGTGAAGTAAGATGATTTATCTGACACTATCACGCCAAGGCATAACCACACGAATCTTGAAGCTGAAATTTACTGTGAATACATCAGCCCGAAACAGAGACGCAACTAAAATAAATTTAAAATTATAAAATATTTTAATTAACTACCTACTTAATCTTTTTTCTGAACTGAAATATCTCTGATTTATAAGCAATAAAGTGCAGGTTATTTCATTATTTCTTTATCTATAGTTCATAATATATAAACGTATATTGTCAAACACGCGCAAAGATTTAAAGTGACGTCGCGGAGAAAATTCGTGAGTTGAGCACGAAGACTGAATTACAGGTCCGTACGATAAAGCTTAATAAAAATATTAAAACAAATCTCCAACACACTTCAGTTCAAGTGCAGTTATGAACTATAACTTTAACAGATATTCAGTAAAAATTAATATTTAAAATCTATTTTTGGTCCCGATAATATGATACAGATACACAGAAAAATGTTGGGTGATGCGCTTAGAATATATTATAAAATTAATTTTGTGCAGTCAGTTGGTGGAATAGCCGGTGTACATTTGATGTAAAGTGCAAGGAACTGACAATTTTAATACAAATTTCAAAACATCTCTAAATTTCATTTTCTTATACACCTGCTGTACAGAGCTTCCAGTTGGAAGTGAACCCGGTGCTGTGGCGTAGGATACCAGGTTGTTTTGAAGCCACTGTCGGTAATTTGATGTCCGCACATCCGCTTGCATTGCTACATCGAATGGCTATGTCAAACACGTTTATCCATTCATTTTCCTCAAAACGAAAGGTACGCTGATGTGGGAACAATTTCCAAACAACAGAGAGCTGTCAGCGAGGAAACGAGTGCGAACACAGTGTTCTTGGGTAGAACTATGGACTACGGAACAGAACGTTTAGAAGAGTCTCTACGGAAATTAGTGTCGCAAAAGGACGGTTTGTTAACTTGTCTGATGAAGAAGTGGTAAGTGCTGAAGGTCTTCATCTGATAGTTTATATTAAAGGTGAAGGATTTCTTCGATTAAAGTCATCGAGATTATTCAAAATAATAAAGAGAGGTCGTACAATAATCACACTAAGCTAAATACAGTGACATTAAATGTGATTAAAATTCTGATGTGTTGCGTTCTGATTGCGATAAATATAGTATAACGTTTCTATTTATCCGAAGAAATAAGAATGCAAATGAATATGAAAAATTTGGACAATGTAGAAAGATAAAGGTCCGTAAATATAGGGCAAGCGTAAGAAGCAAGTTACTGGACAAGAACAACAGTGTTTAATAATTAATTCATTGGATGTGGAACAGATATGGTTTTGAAAGATGTCGTTCCAGACACCTGTCGTTACATGAAATTACGATATGAAATGTAAATATGATATACAGATTCTGCAAACCGTTACAGTTCACTCCACAATCTGTGCAGTGACGTCCCAAACATCTTACACTAACAAAAAACTGAATTACGGTATTTCTGTCCAACATGTACAGGATTGGGGACTAACGGTCATTACGCTAATTCATCATCACATCTTAAAATATTTCTTTTATAAATTCTAGTGTTGGTGTTTAAAAGTAAGTAGATGACTCATCCAAATGCATTGGCTCCTTCAGCAGACGACAGTTTTTTGTTCTGTACGAACTGCCTCTCTTCGGCACTAAATGGCTACAAGTTCTTACAATATTACACAAAACAATGCCTTCTTCTGAAA
>Ga0123353_10019187_pt1 | contig 10147 bp, 9 predicted proteins | sample TergutLab28metaG_3_FD_92763 | JGI IMG/M metagenome (GOLD analysis project Ga0123353, IMG submission 92763) | Labiotermes labralis P3 segment gut microbial communities from Petit-Saut dam, French Guiana - Lab288 P3 | ecosystem: Host-associated > Arthropoda: Insects > Digestive system > Gut ...
GGTCTGATATGCGATTTGAAAAGCGGAACTGATAGCATTGTCCACATCTGATTCTCGAAAGCCCCCGTCATTTCCTTCATTGATATAAATCACGAAGAATTCTTTATCATCGATGCTGACGACATTAGAGGAAAGATAAACTGTAAAAGGCTCATCATCTGCAGTAAGAAGAGATGCTTTGTATCCTGTCAAAGCACCGGTATTTTTTAAGGAAGAGGTAAAGGTCTCGCTGGTTTTGTCATTCTGAAATTTCATGAAGTCGTCCAGAGATTCGTTCCCGTTTTTATTTTTCAACCTGTCTATCGAGAGGAGTGGATTGCAGAGCAGACGGGCACTGGTATTAGCTAATACGATCGGATAGCCCTCAGTGTTTTCGCATACAATAACAGGTATTTGAAGACTTCTGAATGTTTTTTCGAAAAAATCTGTAGTCATTAACAACCCCTTTACTAAAAATGACCATATGAAGCATATAGCACTATTCATATGGAATACAGACAATATTGTACCATTAAATTTTGCTTTCTGCTATAATAGTTTTTACGGGTACCGGCAATGATAAAAGGAAAGAAAATGAGAAGGATCATAGTATGTATCGGAAAACCTGACGAAGGTGATAATGATATCAATGGCACATCGGTAAAGGATGAACATGCCGGTGGTATCCTTGATACCGATAACGAAAATGCACTTGAAGCAGCACTTAGAATCAAGGATAAGGATCCGGATTGGGAAGTGATCGCTTTGATGGCCGGTCAACCTGATGAGGAAGATATGCTTCGGGAATCTGTTGCAATGGGAGCGGATAATGCGATACTTATATCAGATGCCGAATTTGATTATGAAAATCCAAGAGTAGTTGCTGCGGTTTTGGCTGCCGGTATAAAAAAACTCAAGCGGCCGGCCGACCTGATAATTGCCGGTTATCAGACGTTTGATCTGGGGATCATTCAGGTAACTCCGCAGCTTTCACACCTGCTCAGAATACCGTTGATATCTCAGGTAAGTGATTTGGATTTAACAGGAGATAAAGCAACCGCCAAAAGCGAACTGGAAAACTGCACTCTTGACCTCAGGGCCGACCTGCCTTGTATTTTATCGGTTTTAAGAGAAATCAACACCCCGAGATACACGACGATCCAGAACATGTTGATGTCACTGGAATTTGAGATAGAAAAATGGGATGCTACGGATCTAGCCATTAATGAGAATGACAGAAAAAAAATGTTCGATGAACATAGTGAGATATTTCTTTCGTTTTCCCCCAAGCCCAGAGAATCCGGGATAACTGTCTCCGGAGGAACACCGGAGGAAATAGCGGATAATCTTATGGACAGTCTCAGGAAAAAAGCAGTACTATAGGAAGCCGGTTTATAATGAGCAGTTCAGAAAAAAAAGAAATATGGGTATATGCCGAACACCAGAACATGAAGCTCATGAATGTGGTGTTTGAGCTTTTGGGAGAGGCATCCAGACTTTCAGACGATAGCGGTCATGAGTATAAAGTATGTGCGGTTTTGATCGGTAGTGATGTCGAACATCTGGCAGATGAATTATACCGATTCGGAGCGGAGACTGTCTATTTATTCGATGAAGAGTATCTCAGTTACTATAATGAAGATACTTATTCGAAGGCATTTATTGAAGCGATCGACATATACGATCCTGAGATAATACTTTTCGGTGCGACCCGGACAGGTAATGATCTGTCTTCCAGAATTGCTTCGGAAACGGGAACAGGCATTGCAACCGATTGTATGAATCTGGAACTCACTTCAGACAGTTATTCGAATTATCTAAAAAAGAATGCGGATATAAATATTGCCGATGTGGATTTGAAGAGCTCTGATGACCTTCTAAAACAAACAAGACCGGGAAAAGAAGGCCTCATGAATACCATGATCACTCCGTACACAAGACCTCAGATAGCGACAGTCAATCCCGGTGTTATGGATAAAATCGATAGAATCCAATCCCACAAGGGAGAGATAATTAGAATAAACCCTGAAATCCATAACGATGATACAGGAATCAGCCTTAAAGAGATAATAGGAAAAGTCAATTCAACGGTATCTCTTTCAGAAGCCGCCATAGTCTGTGCAGGAGGGCGAGGCCTGGGAGATGCATCCGGGATCAAACTCATGGAGGAATTTGCCGCAAAGGTCGGCGGTGCTATGGGAGCATCAAGATACGTTGTTGATTCCGGATGGACAGACCTTTCACATCAGGTTGGCCAGAGCGGTACTTATGTGAAACCCAAGATATACTTCGCATGTGGGATATCCGGAGCGATACAGCATTTGGTGGGGATGCAGGACTCAAATGTCATTGTGGCGATAAATAAAAATCCCGAAGCCCCCTTAATGAAAATTGCAGACTTTGCTATATGCGGTGATCTTTTTAAAATCGTACCGGAAATAATTGCAGTGTGGGATGATTATAAATAGAGTTATATTGTGGCATTCGGGGATATGTGGTATATTGAATCGGATAGTTTGCGGCGGCAGATGGAAGTATCTGTTTTGGGAGGATTATCTCAATGAATCAGCTGGTCGAAAAAATCGAAGAACTTAAAAGGGAAAAAGGAGTTGCTGTCCTGGCCCATTATTATGTTCGGGATGAGGTCCAGGAAATAGCCGATCATGTAGGGGACTCATTTTTCCTGGCGGAAATGTCAACCAAAATCGATGAACAGAAAATTCTGCTCTGCGGGGTCTCATTTATGCTGGAAAGTGTCAAGATCCTGAGTCCGGATAAAACGGTAATAATCCCCGAACCTTCGGCAGACTGCCCGATGGCACATATGGCAAGTGTCGGGGACATACTGAAGATGAGAGAGAAATATTCTGATCTGGCAGTAGTCTGCTATGTTAATTCCACAGCTGAGATAAAGTCAAATTCAGATGTCTGTGTTACTTCAACAAATGCCCTGAAAATCGTGAGTGCTCTGCCGAATAAACAGATATACTTTATTCCGGATAAAAACCTCGGTATGTTCGTGGCAGCTCAGTGTCCCGATAAAGAATTTTTCTACAGTGACGGCCACTGTTATGTACATTCGGAACTGACTTCCGGGATGCTGCTGAGTGCAAAAAAAGAACACCCAAAAGCCAAGGTACTTGTTCATCCGGAAAGCAAACCGGAGATCATTGCGTTGGCCGATTATACCGGAAGCACATCGGGGATCATCAAAATGGCAGGTGAATTTGAAGAAGATGAATTTATCATAGGAACAGAATCAGGAATAATGTATGAGCTCAAAAAACACTATCCCGGCAAAACCTTTTATTCAGCAGGCAAAGAACAGGTCTGTGAAGATATGAAGAGCATAACTTTGGAGAAAATCTATGATGCTCTGAAGAACGAAACGAATACGGTGGAATTACCGGATGAAATTATAAAAAAAGCAAAAACTTCACTTACTAGAATGTTGGAAATGTCATGAAAGAAAAATATGATGTAGTAATAGTAGGTACAGGAGTGGCAGGCTGTTTTACGGCACTGCAGTTCCCCGATTCCTATTCGATCCTTATGATGACAAAAGCAAATCCCGAACAGAGCGATTCTTTTATGGCTCAGGGAGGTATTTGTGTAAAAAAGGATGCGAATGACGGAAAAGCCTTTGTTGAAGATACCATGAAGGCCGGTCATTATGAAAACGATAAGGGCTCTGTAGAGCTGATGGTCGAATCCTCCCCACATATAATAAAAGAGCTTATCAGGATAGGGGTGAGGTTTGATAAAACAGGCGGAAAGTATGAACTGACAAAAGAAGGCGGTCATTCAACAAACCGGATATTACATTATAAAGATATTACCGGAGCTGAAATCACCTCAAAGCTGCTTGAGAGAGTAATAGAAAAAAAGAACATCACCATTTTGACGAGAACCACGATGGTAGACGTTATATCAAGTGATAACACCTGCTTTGGTATAGTGCTGGAAACCAGTGAAAAAGAATATCACCGGATATGGGCCAGATATACTGTAATGGCTACAGGTGGTTTAGGCGGGATATTTGTGAATACCACCAACTACTCACATCTGACCGGGGACGCTATAGCTATTGCCATAAGAAGAAAAATCAAGATAAAAGACATTGATTATATTCAGATACATCCCACAACGCTATACACGGATGACATAGGCCAGCGGTTTCTCATATCGGAATCTGTCAGAGGTGAAGGGGCGGTTCTGCTGAATAAGGATGGCGAAAGGTTTGTTGATGAACTTATGCCGAGAGACAAGGTTTCCGAGGCGATCCTAAAGCAGATGGAAAAGGATGATATGCCTCATGTCTGGCTTTCGATGAAGGATATGACGGATGATATCGACATCAAAAAGAGATTCCCGAATATATATGAAAAATGTATCGAAGAGGGTTTTGATCCAACTAAAGAACCCATTCCCGTAGTACCGTCACAGCATTATCTGATGGGTGGTATTGAGTCAGATCTCAACGGAAGAACGTCAATGAACAATCTCTATGCTGTGGGGGAAACTGCAAATACCGGTGTACACGGTGCGAACAGGCTGGCTAGCAATTCACTGCTTGAGAGCCTTGTCTTTGCCGAGCGGGCCGCTTCAGATATCATCGTAGATCATTCGGTAACAGACAGCAAGGCAATGGACAAAACATTTAAGAATATAAAGAAGGAAGCCGAAAAGAAAGGAAATCAGATTTTCGGGATCGACTATAACGACTATTCAGATCAACAAAAGTACAAGGAACAGCAGAAAGCATTGATCCTTGAAACCATTGAAGAACAAAAGAATACCCGCAAAAAATAAAGTATGAAAAGGAGACAGAATAAATGGATCCTATAACAACAGGAGTAAATATCGACAAGTATCTTATGATGGCACTTGAGGAAGACATTTCCTCCGAAGATATCTCCACTAATTCAGTCATGCCAGACGAGAAGCCCGGTGAAGTGGATTTGATATGTAAGTCTGACGGTATCCTTGCAGGGATAGATGTTTTTATGAGAGTATTTCAGATCCTAGATGAAAACACTGAAGCAGACCTGATGCACAAAGACGGTGATAGTGTAAAAAAAGGTGAGCTGATAGCACATGTAACCGGAGATATAAGGGGACTTCTTTCGGGAGAGAGAACAGCGCTGAACTATCTCCAGAGGATGTCCGGGATAGCCACTTATACGAATAAAATGGTTAAGCATCTTGAAGGGTGCGACACGGTGTTGCTGGATACGAGAAAGACAACTCCGAATATGCGTATATTTGAAAAATATGCAGTTAAGATCGGAGGAGGCCGGAACCATCGCTATAATTTATCTGACGGTGTAATACTTAAGGATAATCATATCGAAGCCGCCGGTGGGGTGGCCAAAGCTGTTGAGATGGCTAAAGCCTATGTCCCCTTCGTTACCAAAATAGAGGTAGAAGCGGAAGGACTTGATATGGTTCAGGAAGCCCTTGATGCCGGAGCAGATATAATTATGCTTGACAATATGGATATCGACACGATGAAAAAAGCCGTCACGATGGCTAAGGGAAAAGCTTTGACAGAGTGTTCAGGAAATATCACTCTGGACAATATAGAAAAGATAATTGAAACGGGAGTAGATTATATCTCAAGCGGTGCACTGACTCATTCCGCGCCCATCATGGATCTATCTTTGAAGAATCTACGTGCCATAGACTGATTTCACTATTTTATCTTTCAACTCTTTACACAAAGATATTGAAAAATCTTTCCGGACAGTATATCATTGAAGCATAAATTAATACCAATGTTCTCCGAGTCACACCGGCCGGAACGGACGTTGTGACCGAGGGGTTGCGAAGGGAACTTTTCAGCCTGCCGTGTTTGCAAAGGAGCCACAATTAGCATAATGATTTGTTGTGGTTTTTATTTTTCGTAAAAGACCATTTATACGGAAAATAATTGGACATGATGGAAAGAAAGGATGATTTATATGAGCAAACAGCTGATGATCAAACCTGAAAAGTGTGTGTCCTGCCGAACCTGTGAACTGGTTTGTTCTTTCGGGCACCATGAAGAATTCAATCCAACTCTGTCTGCGGTATCTGTCTTCAATTATGAAGACAATTTTATTTCCGTACCTATTATGTGCATGCAGTGCGATGAAGCATGCTGTATGGAAGTTTGCCCGGTCGAGGCAATAAGCAGAGATGAGGATGGTGTGGTGAAGATGGATCCGGATAAGTGCATCGTATGCAAACTCTGTATGAATGCATGTCCTCTCGGCAATATCAGTTATTCACCGATCACGAAAAAAGTATTCAAATGTGATTACTGCGACGGTGACCCTGAGTGTGTAAAGTATTGTAAAGGCGGAGCCCTGGAATTTGTCGAAGTATCGGATAGCCCCGACAGAAAGGGAACCATTGCAGAGAAAATGAAAGAGATATTCGGTGAAGCTAAGACCGATGAGGAGGTGTAATCATGGGCGGATGGACAGGAAAAATATTAAGGATCGATCTTGCCACCGGCGAGATTACCAGAGAAGATATAGATATGAAGGATGCCAATGACTATGCAGGCGGTCGTGGTCTCGGAACAAAATATTTTTGTGATGAAGTCGATCCCAAAGTAGATCCTTTGTCAAAAGATAATAAGCTGATATTCATGACAGGACCTTTGACGGGAACGGCAGGAACATCGACCGGACGGTATGAAGTCATTGCAAAAGCTCCTCTAACAGGTACGATCGGAGCTGCGAATTCCGGCGGATACTTTGGCCCGGAACTGAAATATGCCGGTTATGACGGAATAATATTTGAAAATGAATCAAAGAAACCGGTTTACCTATACATTAGGGATGACGATGTCGAACTCAAGGATGCAAAAGATCTTTGGGGGAAGACAGTCTATGAGGTAACAGATGCGATCAAAGAACAACACGGAGATGCATTCAAGGTTGCAGCAGTAGGACCTCCTGCAGAGCAGGGATGTCTATTCTGCGGAGTTATCAATGACAAACACAGAGCAGCAGGCAGAGGCGGACTCGGAACAGTCATGGCGAATAAAAAGGTCAAGGCTATTGCCGTCAGAGGAACAAAGGGAGTCAAAGTGGCCAGACCGAAGGAATTCATGGCGGCAATGGCTAATGCGTTCACCACTCTCAAAAATGACCCTGTAGGAGGTGTCGGCCTCGGTGTTTACGGTACAGAGGTACTCGTCAATATAGTAAACGAAAGCCATTCTCTGCCCCATAAGAACTGGAAAGATGACAGTTATTCGGATCAGGCAGATAAAACAGGCGGCGAAGCACTGATCGATAATAAATATCTTGTGAGAAACAGGGGATGCATGAGCTGCAATATTGCCTGCGGCCGTGTCACCAGAATACCGGACGGTGATTTCAAGAGCAGCGGAGAAGGACCTGAATATGAAGCAGCTTGGGCTTTTGGAACAGATTGTCTGGTCTTTGATCTTGCGGCAATTTGCAAGGCCAATTTCCTTTGTAATGAATACGGGATGGATCCCATAAGTCTGGGAGCAACAATCGCATGTGCCATGGAACTATATGAAATAGGTGCAATTACCGAAAAAGAAGTTGGATTCCCGCTGAAATTCGGAGATGCAAAGGCTCTGGTCGACCTCACTGAAATGATTGGAAAAGGGGAAGGCTTCGGTAAAGAACTTGCGATGGGAAGCTACAGACTTGCAGAAAAATACGGTCATCCTGAACTTTCCATGAGTGTTAAAAAGCAGGAGATGCCTGCCTATGACGGACGTGCACAACAGGGTATGGCTCTTGAGTATGCTACATCCAACAGAGGTGGTTGTCATGTCAGAGGTTATATGACTTCTCCCGAATTACTCGGTTATCCAGTAAAAGTCGACCCGACGGCAACTGACGGCAAACCAGAATTATTGAAGATATTCCAGGATCTGACCGCTCTGATCGATTCTGTGGGGATTTGTCTCTTCAGTACATTTGGGCTTGGCCTTCCTGAGATAGCAGCTCAGTACAGGGAAGCAGTCGGTTCCGATGAAAGCGATGATGAGATTCTTCTAAAAGGTGAGAGGATCTGGAATCTGGAAAAGAGGTTCAACATAGCTGCCGGAGTGGAAAAGGACACTTTACCACCAAGACTACTCAATAAGAAACTGGAAACCGGCCCTGCTGCAGGAAAAGTTGCCGAACTGGATGCAATGCTCGGCAAGTATTATGAAGTCAGAGGCTGGGATAAAGACGGTAGTCCTTCAGAGAAAAAATACAGCGAACTCGGATTAGACTAGTGAAAGTCAAGTTTTTCGCGACTTATCGCGATATAACGAAAACCAAAGAGATCTCGGTGCCCGCTACGGGCACCGTATGGGATCTTGCGCAAGTTCTGATCGACAAATACGGCAGACCGATGATGGAAATGCTATATAACGAAGACGGAGATGATTTCGGTATATATGCCATCATTATGGTAAACGGTCAGAACATCGTTCATCTCAAAGGTAAACAAACTCCTCTTGCTGAAGGTGATACGGTTACAATATTTCCGCCGGTGGCAGGAGGATAATCTATTATAGGAGGATGATCGATCAGGAGGATTTCTATGTATGAAGAAACCATTAGTTCCGAAAAATCCTGCGACAATAATTACAAGATAATCACAGATAAATATACGAATGATATTAGTCTGGCTCTCGCAGCACTTCAGGATATGCAGAGGGAATTTGGCTATATCCCGAGAGATGGTCTGGAGGCACTGGCATGTCATTTTGATTGTCATGTGGCACATCTTTATTCGATGGCAACATTTTATAAAGCATTGAGCCTAAAACCAAAGGGCAGACATGTTATAAAAGTCTGTGACGGGACAGCTTGCCATATCAGGGGATCAGGCCTCTTGATAGATGCGATAAAAAGACAATTGGGGCTAGATCCGGGAGACGTAACAGAAGATGGTGAATATTCACTTGAACTGGTAAACTGCCTGGGATCATGTGCTATCGCACCTGTAATGGTGATAGATGATAAGTACTACGGCAAAGTCAGGCCTGACAGACTTAAGGAAATAATCGAGGCCCTTGGATCGGGAAGGGAGGATGCTCATGAATAAAAAGACTATCCTCGTATGTTGCGGGACCGGATGTATCGCAGGAGGCAGTTTGGAAGTAGCTGATGCGATAGAACAAACAATCAAGGATACATCCAAAGATGCAGAAGTAGAGAGAATTAAGAGAACAGGATGCAACGGGTTTTGTGAAAACGGACCAATCGTTACCATCATGCCCGATGAGATTTCATATTACAAGGTCAAACCGAAAGACGCTCCGGATATAATAGAGAGCCTCGGGAAGCAGCCTGTGGAAAGACTGCTATACAGGGACGATGCAGGCAGAGAAGTAGTTTCACAGAAGGATATACCCTTCTATTTGCATCAGGACAAACGTGTCCTTAAAAATATCGGACATATAGACCCCTTGGATATAGAAGATTATTATAATGCCGGCGGATACAAAGCTCTTGAAAAAGCACTGGCAATGGAACCCGGAATGATCGTAGATGAGGTGATAAAATCGGGGCTCAGGGGAAGAGGAGGAGCAGGTTTTCCCGCAGGACAGAAATGGAAGCTTGCCGCAGGATATAACAATTTCCCCAAATATGTGGCATGTAACGGAGATGAAGGAGACCCCGGAGCTTTCATGGACAGATCGATCCTGGAAGGAGACCCTCACAAAGTATTGGAAGGCCTCATCATAGCTGCTCTTGCCATAGGAGCAGAAGAAGGATTTCTCTATATCAGAGACGAGTACGGACTTGCCAGAAAAAATGTGCAGACTGCAATTGACCAATGCAAGAAAGAAGGCATTCTGGGTGATTCCATAAAAGGCTCCGGCAGACGTCTTGAATTGAAAATCGTAAGGGGCGGAGGAGCTTTTGTATGCGGTGAAAGTACAGCACTTATGGCATCGATAGAAGGCAGAGTAGGTGAACCCAGGTCTAAATACATAAGGAGTGTTGAAAAGGGGCTTTGGGATCAGCCGACTGTACTTAATAATGTAGAAACTCTGGCTAATATACCCGATATAATCATAGAAGGCGGAGATGAGTTTAGAAAAACCGGTACAGATAATAATTCCGGAACAAAGGTATTTGCACTTGTGGGAAAAGTCAAACATACAGGTCTTGTTGAGATACCTCTGGGAGCA
>Ga0123353_10019188_pt1 | contig 10146 bp, 6 predicted proteins | sample TergutLab28metaG_3_FD_92763 | JGI IMG/M metagenome (GOLD analysis project Ga0123353, IMG submission 92763) | Labiotermes labralis P3 segment gut microbial communities from Petit-Saut dam, French Guiana - Lab288 P3 | ecosystem: Host-associated > Arthropoda: Insects > Digestive system > Gut ...
AAACCCGTTGGCTTGACCGACTTACGTCGGTGCGTTCGAATGAAAACGCAGACAACGGGGTCAAAGAATTTCATTCAATTTCATGTCATTTCGGTTTTCGGTTTCAATTTTCATTTTTCAAACAGATACAACACCCGTCATCCCCGCGAAGGCGGGGATCTAGAGAATTGATGTTCACGTCTTACGTCTAGATTCCCGTTTTCGCGGGAATGACGACATATTGCGCAATCGTAAGATTGCGTCTCTGCGCCAGAGTACCGGCTCAATGAATCCGGTCGTTCCGGCTTTCCTGTTCTCCGAAAAAACAACGCCGGCGAGATTCTATCGTTTTCCGGTCGTTTTGATCTTGATGTCCACTCCGGCGGGCAGGTTCAATTTATTGAGGGCATCAATCGTCTTGGCAGTCGAATTGAGAATGTCGATGACCCGCTTGTGCGTTCGGATTTCAAACTGTTGCCGGGCTTTTTTGTCGACGTGAGGACTAGAAAGAACGGTATAGCGTTCGATTCGAGTAGGCAACGGAATAGGACCGTGTACATCGGAGCCAGTGCGTTTGGCTGTGTCCACGATCTCGGCGGCACTCCGGTCGAGTACTGCGTGGTCAAATGCTTCCATCCTTATCCGAATAATGTCTTGTCCGATTGCCGTCACGTTCGTCTCCGCTGGGTGCTAACTGATGCCTAATTGCCAAATATCAATCCCGGTCTTCCGAGAACCTAACCGGAAAACGGCTATTTTACCTCCGGGAAAAAAAGTGTCAAGTCCCCATAATGCCCTGATAATGCCCGGCATTGCGTTTTTTCTCGTTCATTTCTCTTGACCCGTTTTCCGCTTTTTTTTACAATTCCGTGTGGAAATTCTGCGTCTCATCGGAATCGGACTCGGCTGGGGAACTCTGTTCATCGTCATCGGTGCGGCAGTAGGGGGACTCATCGTCTATTCCCGACTGAACAACGAAGTCCAAAAACACGTCCTCGCCGAACTCCAAAAACGCTATCCCGACCTGGACATTCAAGTTGGTTCTGCTCATGTCGTCGAAAATCGAGGACTTACGGTCAAAGACATCGAGTTTTCCGTTGCCCAGCACTCCGGGCAGTCCCGAAAACTGCTGTACATCGGCGAAATGTTTGTCGAGTGTCCCATTACGCTCGCCTCCCTCTATCAAAGGAATCCGCGAATCAGTCGAGTCGTGGTGAAGAACCCCCTTCTTCGGGCAAGCCGAGCCGCCGACGGAACTTTTGCCGAACTGCGGCTCCTCTCCAACGACGAAGGCTGGCACTTCTTTTTTCCCGAAATCGCCAAGCCGGTCGTTGTCGAAATTGAAAACGGTATGTTACTTTACGACGATGCCCGGCAACCTTCCCCGCCGCTCCGGTTTTCAGGCATTAGCCTTGCCGTTACACCGGAAATTCAGGAACAAACCCGGCGAATAGCCGTCAAAGGAACGGCGGACGGTGACTTTATCCGCCGAATCGACTTCGAAGCATTGTCCCTGCCGGAAACGGAACAATGGCAATTCACCGCCAACTGCCGACAGTTCGATTGGTCGGACGACCTCTGGAAATATCTCCCGCCGAATCCTTATTTCGCAGAACGTCCCCTCTTTCAGGGACGTTTCGACTTCCATGTTTCGGCAGTGTCCGATCCGCTCGCCGACGCAGGATACCGGTTCGCTCTTGGCGGCTCATTCACACACGGTCGGCTGGACTTCCCAGAGATTGATCGAACCTTGACCGAACTCTCGACCCGGTTCGAAGTTACAAACGAACGAGTCGTAATCGATAGGTTGACCGGCAGCAGCGACTCGGCACGCTTTACCGCCTCTTATGTTCAAGAAGGATTGACCTCCTTCGGCGATCCTCAACAAAAGGCGGAATGCACGATCAACGTTCGGGACCTCCGATTCGATGAAGCACTGCTCGAAGCCTTGGCGCCGTTCCTCAATGATGAAACCGAACGGCTGCTTGCCCAGTATGAGTACGAAGGAATGACTGATCTACACGCTCAACTTCTCTGTCAAGACGGAAAATGGCATCCGAAAAACCTTTCTATGAAAATTTCGGACATCGGCTTTGCTTTCCGTGCGTTTCCGTATCGGCTTGACCGGCTGACTGGTACTCTGCTCATCGACGACACTTCCGCACTTCACATGAACTTCACTTCGAAACAAGAGGCACCGTTCAAGGCAGTCATTTCCGGGTATTACTCCAACATTTTTGTCGATGCGACCGGCAAGGTTGAAATCATCGGCGAAAATGTTCCCATCGATTCCAAATTGTTTCGTGCCTTGCCGCTTGCCACCCAGGAGGTGGTCAACTCGCTTCGTCCGACCGGCAATCTGAACGCCCGACTCATTTTGGAACTGCCGCCGGGTGATGTTCCAGTCAAGAGGCAGTTCGACATAGCACTCGATCACGTTTCTTTGCGGTACGACCATTTTCCCTATCCGTTGCGTGATGTTGGGGGCTCTCTCCATTACAACGACGATGTTTGGGAGTTCCGCGACGTATCGGGCATCAACGGTACTGCCGTTGTCAAAGGCGGCGGACATTTACGTCCCATCGACGGTGTGTATAGTGCGGCGCAGGAATTCGTCCTCCACGTTTCGGCGGAAGAATTGTCTCTCGACGAACAACTGATCCAAGCCTTGCTCAAGCCAGATCAGCGGCAACTGCTACAAAGTTTGAACGCCAACGGAAAAGTCAATCTTGAAGCGCAGATTCAATATCGAACGGACGACAAAGAGTTAAACCTTTGTTTTCAAGCGATTCCGCGTCCCGGTTTGTCGTTCTATCCCGACCGATTTCCCTACAAAATTGACGATGTCGCCGGAAAAATCGAATACGAGAACGGACGTGTGTTCGCTGAGACTTTGACGGGAACGCACCGCAACACGAAACTGCGTAGCGGTCTCGACTGCCGGTTCGACGTGGAAGGGAAGACGGTTCTCCTTTTTTCTCCGTTGGAAATCGACCAACTGCAAGCGGATCGGGAACTGTTGGATGCACTGCCGAAACATTTGCAAAATGCTTTGGACTCGATGCAAATCACGAATCCGTTCAATCTTTCAGGCGGCATTGAGTATCGGCAAACGGCACACGGGGAACAAGCCGTCCAATGGAATGTGAAGTGTATTCTGCATCAAAACAGCATGAAACTCGGGATGTCTTTTGAGAACATTTTTGGCATTGTCCGGTTGACGGGATATTCGATTGCCGATCAACTTCGGTTGGACGGTGAACTGCATTTAGATTTGCTTATGGTGTCCGGCTTTTACGTTACCGATGTTCGCGGTCCTTTTACTTTCGATAACAAGCGTCTCTGGCTTGGGGTGGCGGAGAATCGTTTGAATCCAGAAGTCGTCCCTCGACCGTTGACCGGAAAATTTTGCGGCGGCACAATTCACACCGATGGATTGGTCATTCTGGACAATGGAATTTCGTATAACGTCAATGCTAATTTAATCGGAGCCGATTTGGAAAAAATTGCGCAGGTTGTCGAACCCGCCTCGCAAAAAACGTCGGGAAAAGTGAATTGTACTAATGTTAATTTGAGGGGCATCGGAACAAAATGGGAGACGGTCAGCGGAACAGGCACGATTCAACTTCGGGATGCAAACATTTATGGTGCGCCGGTGATGGTACGGCTGCTTCGGGAGTTACGGATCAAGGAGACCGATCCGAATGCGGGAATGTTCAGTTCGGTCGATTATAACTTTCGTCTTTCAGGACTGCAAATGTTTTTCGATCCTATAGTTTTTGAAGGGGGATTGATTTCAATGTATGGCGACGGCATGATGCGTTTGGACAATCGTCATGTGGACTTAACGTTGAAGACTCGGTTGGGCAATCGTCGGTCGCAGATACCGGTGATTAGCGACATTATTGGCGGAGTGAGCGACCAACTTGTGCAGTTGCGGGTAACGGGACCGCTTGCCGACCCAATCGTAACGCGGGTGGTTGTGCCGGAAATTCAGAATGCGTTGCAGCAGATACAGCCGGAGGAACCGTTGCCGCCGCAACCTGCTCCGCGTAGTCGGCTTTCGCCGTCGAGATTGTTTCCGTGGAATCCGTTGTAGTCAGACGACGCAAGAGCGGATGGACACTAGTCCGCCAGCGAGTTCAAATCAACACACCCAATGCCGGAGGGCAAGCACCACATCGCTCTTGCGCCTCGTTAAAAATTACCACAAGTTTACACACCCATCAGAACAATTCGTACGATTGACATTTTTTCCGTTGCTTTCTATAATGAGCGTCTTGTATTGTTTGTTCCGATGCTATGCTCACAGTCCGACCCTTCCGCAATGAAGACCCGCCTCGGCTTCGAGCACTCTGGCGGCGCACGCAACGATGCCGGAATGGACTCTCGCCAGTGCTCCCCATTTCACTCAATCAGATACAGGTGCAGATACTCGGACTGCCCATGCTGGACTGCAAGTCCGTCATGCTCGCCTTTGAAGACAATACGCCCATAGGATACATTCATACAACCTTTGCACCGACTCAAGACGGACAGACATTCGATTACACCACCGGTCAAATTTGTTTTCTTTGCGTTGACCCGGCATGTTTGCATCCTTCCGAGGCAGCGGCGGCACTGATTCGGGCAGGGGAAGACTATCTTTCGGGACTCGGCGCACAAACGATCTTTGGCGGTTCTCCTTCCCCCAGTGCACCATTTTACTCCGCATTTTACGGCGGCGGCGAAGCCGTCGGAATCCTTCATTCCGACAAAACCGTCATTAACGCCTTTCACCAAGCAGACTACCAAATCCATCAGGCAACAACGTGGTTTCATCTCGACCTCCAACACTATACACCGGTCATTACCGCCGAAATGGTCGGCTATTGTAGCACAATTGGAGTCGAATACAGCGAAATTCCAAAGGCAAAAACATGGTGGGAAGGTTGCACCCTCAACAACGGAGTCTGGTTCGACGCAACCGCATTTTCGATTCCGATGAAGCGCCCCGTTGCCCGATTGCGAACTCGGATTACCCATCCCGACTCGGAAAACATTTTGTCCATGTACGGCGGAAATTGGCTCGCAAGCCTGATGGAACTGCGTGTCCACCCCGATTTTGATAACCTGGGCATCAAACGGTTTCTACTGGGAGAACTGATTCGGTACTTGTCTGCCCAACATCAGATCGTTCAAGTGGAAGCACACGCTGCTGAAAATTCCTCTCTTTTTGCCCTTCTCCGCAACCTGCCCTGGCTGGAGCGGGACAGTGGTTCCGTCTTTATAAAGACCGTAGAACGATAAATTTTCGGAAAAATTCTCAGATTCTTCCTAACAACTATACATTCGGAACGTATTACCCCAAAAGGTTCGACTTTTTTCCCCGGTAAATTTGCTTTATGCAATTTTGTGAGGTATAATGGGTTCGAGATGGAACGCATTGATGCGAGGGGACAGTCCCCTTTGGCAGGGATGTCGGACTTTTCAAGATTTTGAAACGAAACCTGACCTTTTCCCCCATGAAAGCGCGGTTCGTCCTGTCTCCATCCCCCCAGACAGGCGGACCGTGCGGATTTTTCCGACAAGATTTTTCCGCCAATGAGTACCGCCGCCCCCCAAAACCGGTTCACGACCTTACGCCCCTCACACAATGCCTCTTGTTTGTGTTTGCTCTGTGGATCGCTGATTCTCTTCTTTTGGGTCACTGCTGTTTCCGGTCAAGAACCGCCTCGGCTTTTCATTCCGAAAGACTTTCCAGCCGAACGTGCTGCTCCGCTCTCTACTCCGCAACTGACACCATCGGGACGAATATCAGCAGATCGCCCCATGACGAACAGTCTGACCAACATGGAGCCGGTTGTTACTGTTCCACTGGAAGTCCTGCCCCCGATACAAACACTGCAAAAACCGCTTGTTTTGCCGACCATCAAGCAGGAAGACCTCGCTCTGGTCATTCAGAAAGGGCAGGAACTCGAAGCCGAAGCACTTTGGTCGGAAGCCCTCGCTCACTACGAATCGGCACTTCGTGCCTATCAGCACCATGATGACCTGATGGACCACTATCGGGTTGCGCGATACCACTGTGATGTCGTCCGACGCATCCACGATCACAGTTATCTGAACCTTATCCAAACTTTGTCCGCAGTGGAAACGTTGCACTTTTTTGAGGAAGTCATCACCCAAATACAACGGGAGTATGCCGAAATACCGCGATGGGAACCACTGTTTCAGTACGGTATCCGAAGTTTCAGCATTGCCCTCGCCGATCCGAACTTCCGAACGAAGGTGAACTTGAAAGCCTCGACCGAACAGATCAACGTTCATCTATCGGCAGTGCGGATGACGGTCGACAGTTGGAAAATTCGGGATAGAGACGACATGAAAAACGGACTGCTCCATATCGCAGAGGGAGCGCAAAAGCAACTCGGACTCGATCCGGCGATTGCCATTATGGAATTTACTTGTGGAGTGATTAATTCGCTTGACCCGAACACGACTTATCTGTCGCCGAATCAGTTGAGAGACCAATTTTCGGAAATCTATGGGAATCTTGTCGGGCTGGGAGTGGAACTTCGTTCCGATAGGGAATCGCTAGTGATTACCCGGGTCGTACAGGGTAGCCCGGCGGAAGAGAGCGGGCTCAAAGTCAACGACCGAATTTTAGCAGTGGATGGCACGTCCACTCGCGGTCGGGATACCGACAGTGCCGCCAATCTATTGCAGGGAAAAGAAGGCACAACGGTCGTACTCTCCATCCTTTCGGCTGGACTGGGGCAACGACAGAGGGAGGTGTCGATTACCCGACGGCAATTTGATGTGCCGAGTGTGGAGGATGTCCGAATGATTGATGAGCAACTCGGATACCTCAAGTTGACGCGTTTTCAATCGAAAACGTGTCAGGAATTGGCAAAGGCACTGAACGAACTTGACCGGCAGGGGATGAAATGTTTGGTTCTTGATTTACGGCAAAATCCGGGCGGACTATTTGAGGGCGGGGTCGCTGTTGCCAGTATGTTCATTGAAAAGGGAGCGATTGTCCGAACGCAGGGACGTGGCCGCTCTCTGGACGCTCCCATTATGACAAAAGGGGACACGCGGCATGTTCCGTTGATCGTATTGATTGACGAAGAGAGTGCCAGTTCGACGGAGATCGTTGCCGGTGCCATCCGAGACCATGACCGAGGCATCCTGATTGGCAAACGGACTTACGGAAAGGGAACTGTCCAAAAAATTATTCCTATCCAGACGGGCACGTCTCGGAGTCTTCTTTCGGGAATCAAGTTAACTACCGAGAAATTTTATTCACCGCAGGGCTGGGCGTACAGTGGAGTCGGAGTTTCGCCGCACTTTACCATCGAGGAGGAAAAGCAGACGACGGCGATGCGTCCGCTGGGAGGACGGTTGACTCTACCGTTACTGCGTCCCGCCACGAGTAGCCTTGACGATCCCTTTATTCAAAAAGCCATTGATGTTGCGAAAGTCCATGCGAAATCAGACCGGTAACAGCCTCACCAATTCATTTAACCGGTACTCCGGCTAAAGTTCGAGTTGAGACTACTGTCCATCTTGAATAAAAACGATAGAGTGCTATACTACCGGTTCTTGATAGCCTGTTTTATTTACTGCCCCCAATACCGGAATTCTTATGTTCGAAACGCTTCAAAACAGCCTCATGTCGGCAATTAAGTCCCTTCGAGGTAAGGGAAAACTGACCGAATCGAACATGCGGGAAGGACTCGAACTCGTTCGCCAATCCCTGCTCGAAGCCGATGTGAGTCTGTCCGTCGTCAAAGATTTTATTGCTCGAATTTCGGAACGTGCCACCGGCGAGGCTGTTCTGCGACTGCTCGATCCGACCGAACAACTCGTCAAAATTGTTCATGAAGAACTGATCCAACTGATGGGTCCCGTCGATCACTCGCTGCATCTGAAAAAGCCGATCACGATTTTGATGCTCTGCGGTCTGCAAGGTTCGGGAAAAACAACGACGTGCGGCAAACTCGGAAAACTGCTCGTCAAAAGGGGATTAAAGCCAATGCTTGTGGCGGCAGACCTTCAGCGTCCCGCCGCTATCGATCAACTCGAAATACTGGGGCAGTCAATCGGTGTGCCGGTTCACGTTGACCGTACCATCAAAGACCCTGTGCGTGTCTGTCAAGATGCCGCCCGGAAAGCCGCTTCGCTGGAAGTCGATGTTCTCATTCTCGACACTGCCGGTCGTTTGCACATCGACCAAGAGTTGATGCAGCAACTCCAACAGATCGAACGAAAAGTTCAGCCGGATCAGGTCTATTTCGTCGTCGATGCAATGACCGGTCAAGATGCCGTCAACAGTGCCAAAGCGTTCAACGACGCACTCGAACTTGATGGTGTGATTCTCACGAAATTGGACGGCGATACCCGGGGCGGGGCGGCACTGTCGGTCAAACACGTCACAGGAGTGCCGATTAAATATATCGGGACGGGAGAACTCGTCGAGGCACTCGAAGAGTTTCATCCTGACCGAATGGCAGGACGGATTCTCGGGATGGGCGACATGATGACGCTCATCGAACAGGCAACGGAAAAATTGGATCAAGAAGCCCTCGCCAAACAGGAAGAGCGTCTACGGAAGGGAGAATTCACGCTGGATGACTTCCGTACTCAGATGGGACAAGCGAGTCGGCTTGGTTCGTTCAGTAAATTATTGAGTTTCATACCGGGCATGGGACAGATGAACCAGATGCTGGACGGCGCGGGTGACGATGCTGACGCGGAGATGAAAGTGGTCGGCGGAATCATTGATTCTATGACCCCGGAAGAGAAGCGGAATCCGAAGATCATCGACAACAGTCGTCGCCGTCGAATTGCTGCCGGGGCGGGAGTGCAACCGCAGCAGGTCAATGATCTGATTAAATCGTTCACGCCGATGGCGGAGATGATGAAAACGATGGCTACCGGGAATGCGAAGGACCGAATGGTGGGAATGCAACAGTTGATGCGGCAGATACAAGGCAATCCGACGGGCAACCTGAAAACAGTCAAGGGACACACTGGCAAACGGTTAACGGCGAAGGAAAAGGAAGAAGCACGGAAAAAGCGGGAAAAAGAAAAGCGAAAGCGGGACAAAGAGAAACGGAAGTAAAATGGAGCGTATTACCTCACAAACGCCGCTTTCATGTCGTTGTAAAGTGTGCGTGTCGCCTCATTGTTACGAAAATTCAAAAAGACATCTGGCTTGCCCTCTCGTTTGATATGTATCATCGGTGAGGAACCTGTTTTCGTAAAAAGCAAAACACTGCCGTATCTGTTCGACTCAAAATATCCCTTTTGTGTGTTACCGCCGCCATATCCATTCGTTCTCCTCGTTAGTCCAATACTGTTTATCGTATTATTCATCAGGGAAATATCTGTTATCTCTGCAAAATCAATCTTCATCCCATACATGCCGCTGATTCGAACGCCGCTATCAGTGATCATTACAGTAGGTTCCTTTTCACCTAACAACAGCAATCCGGGAACGGCAAACATTACAGCAAGCAAACCAAAACACGTAAAGCCCAAAAACCATAATCCAAACTTTTCTTGTTTTGCGTCCTTTTTTGCGTTTAATGCCTTTTCCTCTTCACTTTCTTCGGCAACAAATGTTTCCTCATCTCCTTTTTTGTGGAACCGATTTCCGGTGTTTGAATAAATCAAAAAAATGACAGCACTTACCATCATTATCCCAAATGCACAAATACTCATCCATATGTTTCCACTATGCATACCGAAGGGCAAAAGCATCACACAGCATGTTGTCAAAAGCAAAAATCTGCCTGTGGCGCGGCACAATGCTTTTTCGTCATATTTTGCCCGCTCCTTTTTGCTCATGGTATTGTAGCCTGCAATCAAAAACGCTCCTTTGCCATTCATAAGGAATAACGACGCTAGGAGCATCGGAATCAAAACGATACCCCAAATGATGGATTCGGTAACACTCATGTTCTCCAAAACGTTTCCTGATTTTTCGCGTGCAGGCTCTCGTTCTGCGAATCCCTCTTCCCAAACGTTATAGTGAAAACCGGAAACGAGCGTGCCGTTAAATAGACCTGTTCTCTAACCCCTGTTGGGTCGAGTCACAAATCCATGTTGCGTCATTTTACAGAAATGGCTATCCTTTGTCAAGTCACATTTTTTTTGACAGCGATGGTCATTCAATCC
>Ga0123353_10019189_pt1 | contig 10146 bp, 8 predicted proteins | sample TergutLab28metaG_3_FD_92763 | JGI IMG/M metagenome (GOLD analysis project Ga0123353, IMG submission 92763) | Labiotermes labralis P3 segment gut microbial communities from Petit-Saut dam, French Guiana - Lab288 P3 | ecosystem: Host-associated > Arthropoda: Insects > Digestive system > Gut ...
ACGCCGAAATCATGGGCGGGTGCTACCGGCTGACACGCAAGGGCTGGTTTATCTCCAACGCAATCCTGTCGGAATTGATTTGAAAAGCAAGGGGGCTGAAATATGATATTGGTATTGCTGCGCCATGGGGAGAGCACATGGAACAAGGAAAACCGTTTTACCGGCTGGACGGATGTGGAGCTGTCGGAAATGGGGACGCATGAGGCCGCCCAAGCCGGCGACGTCCTCAGAGAGAACGGTTTTGATTTCGACGTCTGCTACACGTCATACCTGAAAAGGGCTATACATACGCTTCATATCGTACTGCAACGCATGGACAGGCAGTGGCTGCCGGTTATCAAAAGCTGGGCGTTGAACGAGCGGCATTACGGCGCGCTGCAAGGGCTGAATAAGGCCGAAACCGCGGCTAAATACAGCGAAGAGCAGGTCAAGATCTGGCGCCGGTCGTTCGACGTCCGGCCGCCCGCCTTGGATGAGGCTGACCCGCGCAATCCTACGCTTTGCGTCCAATACCGAAACGAGGACGCGGGACAATTGCCGTTCGCGGAGAGTTTGAAGGATACGATCGCGAGAACCGTGCCGTATTTTGATCATGTGATAAAAAAGGACATAGCAGCGGGCAAGCGCGTCCTGATCGCCGCCCACGGCAATTCCCTGCGCGCGCTGGTCAAATATTTCGAGAATATTTCCAACGAAGATATTCTCGAACTGAACATCCCCACGGGCGTGCCGCTGGTATATGAGTTCGACAGAGATTTTCGCGTTATCAATCAGTATTATTTGGGTGACGAGCAGGCCATCAAAGCCAAGATGGACAGCGTCGCGAACCAAGGGAAAACGAAATGACGGGTATCAATACCCCAGGGCAAGCCCTGGCCCCGGCGTCTGCGGACGCCTTGCGCCGCAAGCGGCGGGGTATTGACCCGGCTTGTCGTCGTAAAAATACCCTTGCAAGCAAGTATTTTTACTCCTCGAATAAATATCAATATATTTCCCTATTTCGCTATATCGTTATGCCCTCTGCGCTTGCGCACTGGCGCACATACGCCGCGGCCTTGTCGTATTCCGCCTCGTCGGGCAAATGCTCCAGCATGAAGGGTATCTCCTGCGGCAGTTTGTGTATCTCCCGGACAAACGCGTGCATATCAATACCGCCCGTCCCGGCCGTCACTTCCTCGAGGATCACGCTGATTGCCGGCTCCTTTAATTTAACATCTTTGACGTGCGCGTTGACGATCTTATCGCCGAACCGTTTGACACAATCGCGGATGATATCGCCCGACGAAAAATACGCGCGGGGGCAGTTGATCAGGTTGACCAGATCGAGATGCACCCCGAATTGTTTCCGATCGACGGCACGGATCAGCTTATCGATCATCTCGGGGCTGTCCACAACGTTGAACGGGAACAATTCGTATGAAAAATAGGCCGTTTTGGGTTTGACCGTGTCGATCAGCATGCGCGCGATATCCACCGCGTCGGCAAACGCATCGTCCGAAAAGTTTTTCGCGACGAATTTTGAGCTGCCGCTGCCATGCACGTACGAGCCGAAAATATCGACCGCGCAGCGGGCGCCGACCTCCTCCGCGAGATACAGCGTGTTTGTCAAGCAATCGAGGTTGTGTTTTCTCGTGGCCTCGTCGGTATCGGTGACATTCTCCCAATACCCGGCTTCGGCCAGCATGAGGTTCTCCGCCGCGTAAACTTCTTTTATTTCTTTGATCCGCTGCTTGTCGTCAAGGGACACCTGCGGCACATACGCCGCGGTATACCCTTTGGCTTTGTGCGCCTGCGCTATCACCCTGAGGTCACCGTTGGGCCCGTACTTTTCCCGCGCTTGGGCGATTTCCCGCTCCGTTACAAATACCTGCGCCCCGAACCTGATCATAACTATGACCATTCCTTTCCTAATTCAAGTTTTTTTCGGTTCCAACCCACCGCGGTGGGTTGGATTTCCGGCAATTCTGCATGCCGGAAAGAAACAAAACTTCGGGTTTGAAAATTTATTTTCAAACTTTCTTCCCTTTCCTTTTTATCCGAAATACTTCTTGTAATACTCCACCGCCAGCTTGTCGCAGCGGTTGTTATACTCGTTGTCGGCGTGACCTTTGATCCAGTGCATTTTGATCGTATGCTTTTGCCCGAGTGACAGCAAGCGCTCCCACAGGTCGGGATTTTTGGCCGCATTGCCGTCCAGCTTACGCCATCCATTGGCCTGCCACCGCGCCGCCCATCCCTTCTCGATGCCGTCGGCCGCGTATTGCGAATCGGTGTAAACATCCACCCGGCAGCGTGTCTTGAGCGCCTCCAGCCCGGTGATGATCGCCATCAGCTCCATGCGGTTGTTGGTGGTCTCGGGCGCGCCGCCGACGATTTGCTTTTCGGCCTCTCCATAGACGATCACGCAGGCAAAGCCGCCCGGACCGGGATTGCCCGAGCACGCCCCGTCGGCGTAAAGGCTGACGTTTTTTGGTCCGGCCTTATTCATCGGCGTCCACAGGGTCCGGAGGCTCCGCCTGACCGTCGTTTTCATCCTCATCGGTCTCAACCTCGTCCTCCGGCTGTTTCTCGGTCTTGGCCAGCGATATCAGCCGCGTGCCCTCGTCCAGGCGCATAAGCCGCACGCCTTGTGTGGCGCGGCTGGCGTATTCACTGATGGTGGCGGCGTCCATCCTGATGATGGTGCCGCCGTCGGTGATGAGCATGACGTCGTCGTCGGGCGTTACCGCCATGATGCCCGCCACCGGGCCGGTCTTTCCCGTCAGCTTGTAGTTGATCAGCCCCTTACCGCCGCGCGATTGCAAACGATACGCGTCGAAAGACGCGCGCTTGCCGTACCCGTTTTCGGTCACGGTCAGGATGGCTGCGTCACTGTCGGCCACGCAGACGCCCACGACGAAATCGCCGTCATCCAAACGTATACCGCGCACGCCATACGCCGTCCTGCCCATAACCCGCACGTCGTTCTCGTCGAACTTGATGGCCATGCCGTCCCGCGTGGCCATGAGGATATGGCGGGAACCGTCGGTCATGTGCACGGAGATCAACTCGTCATCCTCGTCGATGCCGATGGCGATAAGGCCGGTCTTGCGTATGTTTTCAAAGTTTTGCACATCGCAGCGCTTGATGATGCCCTTGCGCGTGGTCATGAACAGGAACTTTCCCTCGTCGTACCCGCGGCAGGGTATCATGGCGGTGATCTTTTCATTTTCCCCCAGCTGCAGCAGGTTGATGATGTTCATGCCCTTAGCCGCGCGCCCGGCCTCAGGCACCTGATATCCTTTGAGCTTGAACGCACGGCCCTTTGTGGTAAAGAACATGATATCGTCGTGGGTGGCCGCGATAAACAGCGTCTCGACAAAATCCTCCTCACGGGTCTGCATTCCCTGTATACCGCGGCCGCCGCGCCGCTGGCTCTTATACGTGCCCGTGGGCAGGCGCTTGATATAGCCGAAGTGGGTCAGGGTGAAGGCGCAGCCCTCGTCCTTGATCAGGTCTTCAATGTCGATCTCATTGTCCACGGCTTGGATCTCGGTGCGCCGCTCATCGCCGTATTTGGCCCTGATCTCGAGGATCTCCCGCTTGATGGTCGCGACGAGTATGCCCTCATCGGCCAGCAGAGCGCGGAACGCGGCGATTTTTTCCACCAGCTCGCCGTATTCCTTCTCGATGCGTTCGCGCTCCAACCCGGTCAATTGACCGAAGCGGAAGGCCAGTATGGCGTTGGCCTGCTCCTCGGTCAACCCGGTGTTGATTGTCTCCATGCCCGCCGTCAGCATGGACTGCTGCAGGGTGAGTATGTTTTTTACCTCGGCGGCGTTGAAGCGCTCCATCAGCGCCGCCCGCGCCTCGGCGGCATTATGCTGCGCGCGGATGATGCGGATGATCTCGTCCACGTTATCCACGGCGATGAGCAACCCCTCCAGGATATGGGCGCGGGCCAGGGTTTTTTCCAGGTCGAATTTCGTGCGCCGGGTGACTACGTCCTTCTGGTGCGAGATATAATGTTCCAGCATCTGTTTGAGCGACAGCACCCGCGGCTGGCCGTCCACCAAGGCCAGCATGTTGACGGAAAAGCTGTCCTGCAATTGCGTGTACTTGAATAATTGGTTGAGCACCACCTGCGGGTTGGCCTCGCGCTTGAGCTCGACCACGATCTTAAGCCCCTGCCGCCCCGACTCATCGCGCAGGCCGCCGGGGGATATGCCGTCGATGCGCTTGTCCTTGACGCACTCGGCGATGTTTTCCACGATGCGCGCTTTGTTGACCATATAGGGAATCTCGGTGACCACGATGCGGTAACGGCCCTGCCCCATCTCCTCGATCTCGGCGCGGGCGCGCACCTTGATCATGCCCTTGCCCGTGGCGTAGGCGGCGCGTATGCCCGCGCGCCCCATGATGATTCCGCCCGTGGGGAAATCGGGGCCTTTGATAAACTCGCATATGCGGTCCAGCTCCGCGCCCGGCTCGTCCAGCAGCAGCACGGCCGCGTCGATGATTTCGGTTAAATTGTGCGGCGGGATATTGGTCGCCATGCCCACCGCGATGCCCACAGAGCCGTTGGCCAGCAGGTTTGGGTAACGGGAAGGCAACGCCGTAGGTTCGACGGTCTGGTTGTCGAAATTGGGTATGAAATCGACCGTTTCCTTGTCGATATCGGACAACAAATGGGTAGCCAGCCGGCTCAGCTTGGCCTCGGTGTATCGATAGGCCGCCGGGCCGTCGCCGTCGATCGAGCCGAAGTTTCCGCGCCCCTCCACCAGCATGTAGCGCATGGAAAAATCCTGCGCCAGCCGCACGAGGGCGTCGTAAATCGACAGCTCGCCGTGGGGGTGGTATTTGCCGATGACCGAACCCACGGTGGTGGCCGACTTGCGGAAGGCTTTATCCGGCGTCAGCCCGTCCTCATACATAGCGTAGAGGATGCGCCGGTGCACGGGCTTCAAACCATCGCGTACATCGGGCAGCGCCCGGCTGGTGATGACCGACATGGCGTAATCGATAAAGGATTTTTTCATTTCCTTTTCTATTTCGACGTCGATGATTTTTTGATTGTAGAAATCCTGCTCGTAGCTCATGATGTTTTTTGTCCTGTCTGTATTTTATACGTTTTATTCCCCTCCTGGGAGGGGTGGCCGTTATAAAACGGCCGGGGTGGTATTATTATACCTCGGCGTAACGACGCCAAGGCTAAGACGCCCTCCGGGGGCCTACTTTTGAGCCGGGCCAAAAGTAGGCAAAAGCCCGCCGGGACTTTCCTTCCCGGACTCTCCCTATGCCCTCCGATATTGCGGTGGTGTTAACCGAAAATGTCCATGCGTATTCATTGAATACTGCTGTATTGGGTACCCAGCCTACCGCCTATCCAATCGTGGCGCTCTGCTCACGTGTAGGTCTGTGCCAATATGAGCACACCTACTGGATCCGAACTGCGATGCTGCTCCGATAGGGTTGGAACAGCGCCAGCCGTCATCGCGAGCGAACAGACCGCAAGGGGTCTGCGCGTGGCGATCCAGTTTATCATCGTCATATCCATTCTTTTGCTTGGTTTAGCAGCTTTGTATATAAATACACGTCCCGGGCGGAAAACATATTTTCTGTTAAATTTTCAACAGGAAACCACTCGACTTGGCTGTTTTCATCCGCCTTTACGGTCAGATCATCGTTTTCGTCCGCCGTAAACAGATAGGCAACCGAAAGATGCAAATGGCTGTTCACATATGTCCCGTTCTTTACATGTCCTATGACCGTCAAAATGTCGATCGAAGCGATATCCGCTGATATCGGCATAACTTTAACGCCTGTTTCCTCCGTCGCTTCCCGGGTCGCGACTCCTAATAAATTAGGGTCACCGTCGGCGTGTCCCCCTGTCCAGGCCCAAGTGTTTCTGATATTGTGATGGATGAGTAATGTTTTACTGAGGGACTTATTGAGAATGAATCCCGAGCTGGTGATGTGTGCTATCTCATTGTCCCTTAGCAAAACGTTATGAGGATATGATTCTATGAACGCTGAAACAACCTTTTTATCCTGCTTTTCCTGATCATTCTTAGGAAAGTAGTTATTAATATCTTCAATATATTTATCATTCAACCGCCTACACATCCAAGTTGGTTACATACCGTGCGTTCGCCTGTATAAACTCCCGGCGCGGCTCGACCTTTTCGCCCATCAATATCGTGAACATCTCGTCGGCCGACGCGGCGTCCTCCAGCTCGACGCGCAGGATGATGCGGTTGGCGGGGTCCATGGTGGTATTCCATAACTCGTCGCCGTTCATCTCGCCCAGGCCCTTGTTGCGCTGGACGCCGTTTTCATTCACGCCGCCCAGCTCGGCAATGACGGCGTCGCGCTCGGCGTCATCGTAGGCGTAGCGCACGGTCTTGCCCTTCTCGATGCGGAACAGCGGCGGCTGCGCGATGAATATCTTACCGTTTTCGATCAACGGGCGCATGTACCGGAAAAAGAAGGTCAGCAGCAGCGTCCTGATATGGCTGCCGTCCACATCGGCGTCAGCCATCAACACGATTTTTCCGTAACGCAGCTTTTCTATGTCGAATTCCTCGCCGATGCCGGTGCCCAGCGCCATGACCACCGGCATGAGCTTTTCGTTGGAATAAACCTTGTCGATCTGCGCCTTTTCCACGTTGAGCATCTTGCCCCACAGCGGCAGGATGGCTTGATATTTGGGGTCGCGCGCGCCCTTGGCCGATCCGGCGGCCGAGTCGCCCTCCACGATGAATATCTCGGTCATCTCAATGTTCTTTTCGTTGCAATCCATGAGTTTGCCCGGCAGGGTGGCGCTGTCTAAAGCGTTCTTGCGCCGCGTCATGTCCCGGGCCTTGCGCGCCGCCTCACGCGCGTGGGCGGCGGTGATGCACTTATCCACGACGGCGCGGGCCACGGCGGGGTTCTGCTCAAAAAACGCGGTCAGCTTGTCGTACACCAGCGCGTCCACCAGTGTGCGCATGTCGGCGTTGCCCAGCTTGGTCTTGGTCTGCCCCTCGAACTGCGCCTCGCGCAGCTTGACGCTGATGACCGCCGCCAGCCCCTCGCGCACGTCCTCGCCGGCTAGCGTCTCCTCTCCCTTGAGCAAATTGGCTTTTTTGCCGTAGTTGTTGAGCGCGCGGGTCATGGCGGTTTTGAAGCCGGTCTCGTGCATGCCGCCTTCAGTGGTGTTGATATTGTTGGCAAAGGAAAGGATCAACTCGTTGTAGCCGGTATTGTACTGCAGCGCCACCTCGGCCGAGCTGTCGTCCTTTTCGGCCGACAGGAAGATGACCTTTTCGTGCAGCGGCGTTTTGTTCTTGTTGATATATTCCACAAAGGCGATGATGCCGCCCTCGTAGCAGTAATGCTTCTCCCTCGGCCGGCCGTCCTCCTGCTCCTGCGACCGCCTGTCAATGATGGATATGTTCAGCCCGGCGTTCAAAAACGCCTGCTCGCGCATTCGTATGGCCAGCGTGTCGAACTCATACTCCAATGTGTCGAAAATCACGCTGTCGGCCAAAAATTTGACAAACGTGCCGGTCTTATCGGTCGTGCCTATGATCTTAAGCGGCGCCATAGGAACGCCGCGCTCGTAGCGCTGGAAGTGTACATTTTTACCGTCGCTGACCTCAACCTCCATCCACTCGGACAAGGCGTTGACCACCGACGCGCCCACGCCGTGCAGGCCGCCCGACACCTTATACCCTGTGCCGCCGAATTTGCCGCCGGCGTGCAGTTTGGTGTATACCACCTCCACCGCCGACAAGCCGGTCTTCTCTTCGATACCGACCGGGATACCGCGCCCGTTGTCCCGGACGGTCAGCACATTGCCCTCCAGGATCTCAACCTCGATCCTGTCACAGACGCCGGCCAGCGCCTCGTCTATGGCGTTGTCCACGATCTCATAGACAAGATGGTGCAGCCCTCTGACAGAAGTGGTTCCTATATACATGCCCGGGCGCTTGCGCACCGCCTCGAGTCCCTCGAGCACCTGTATCTGTGTGGCATCGTATGTGCCGGTGTTTTTCTCCTGCATGATGGATTTTACCTTTCGATTATTCTTACGAAAAAGCGTCCCCGACGCCGGTCTCCGCCCGTTTAAGCAGGGTTTTGGGGGATATCTGGGAGATATAGATCTTGACGCCGTCGTACTCTTTGGCAACGATAAAGCTTTTAGGCAGATCATCATTGACATTGATGACGCGGCCTTTTTTTTCGGCTTGCTGTAAAAACCGCCGCGTTATTTTTGACGACGTGGTGTTATCCAAATCGAAAATTCCCACCACGCTGTCAAAAGAAACAGTCACGTCGCCGCCTAAGTGGAGATACATTTATGGCTCCTTTATAATCAACCAACTGTTTTATGGTTGGTTGATTATATTTCAGTGATTCTTCCGCTCTGTACATAAAACACGCGGCCGGCGTGAATGACCGGCGCCGCGGCGTCACAGGAGGTAATAAACACCTGCCCCTGTTCGATGCGGCCGAGCACGTAACCCCGCCGCGCCCCGTCCAATTCGCTGAGCACATCGTCCAGCAACAGGATAGGATAATCCCCCGCGTCCTCATGGAACATGTCCCGCTCGGCCAGCTTGAGCGCCAGCGCCGCCGTCCTCGCTTGCCCCTGGGAGGCAAAGGCCCGCGCCTGTCGTCCGTCTATCTGCACTACAAGGTCGTCTTTATGCGGCCCGTATAAGCAAGCCGCGGCGGTCATCTCGGTCTGCTTGCCGGAGTTGAACACCGACAGCAGGCGATGAAACAATTCCTCCGCGCTGTCTTGGGCGCCAGTCTCATCGATGGTTTTATAAGCTACGGACATTCTCTCACGCCCGCCTGAAATACGCGAATAAATCTCGGCGGCGTGCCTTTCCAACCCGAGGGAATAGGAGCGGCGGTAGCGTATCAGCCGCGCGCCGCATACCGCCATGCCGTGATTGAAAACATCCAGCGTATGCAACAGCGAAGGGTTGAGACCGGCGTCCTTTAAAATCCTGGTCTTTTGCGCGAGATGCCGGTTATATTCGGCGAGTATGCCCGCGTATCGCGGCCGAAGCTGCGATATGGCGCCGTCCATAAAAGCCCGCCTGACCGCCGCGCCCGATTTTATCATCTCCAAGTCGCCCGGGGTAAACACCACCGCGCTGACATGCCCGGCGAACTCGCTGATCTTTTTCTTACGCACGCCGTTTACGGACAACCGCCGCGCCCCTTCGCGGCATATTTCGCCGCGCAGCGTCAGCCGCTCCCCGTTTCTGGCATATACCCCTTCTGCGATGGCGCGCGGTCGGTCAAACATGATGATATCCGCGTCTTTATGCGTATGGAACGAACTCGCGGCGGCAAGATAATAAACAGCCTCCATCAAATTGGTTTTTCCCTGCCCGTTATCCCCCGTTATCAGGTTGAGGCCGGGTGAAAATTCCGCCTCTTGGTCTTCATAATTGCGGAAGTTGTTTAAAACAAGGCTTTCAATATACATCAATATCAATCGTCGCCGCTTTTTATCCTGACCGGCAGGACAAGGTGCAGAAATTTATCGTTGTCGGCGCCTTTCATGATACACGGGGATATCCCATTGATAAAGCACATACGTACCCGTCCGGCGTCGCAGGCCTTGAGCGCGTCCAGAACATAACGCGAATTAAACCCTATCTCCAGCCCTTCGCCGTCGCCGGATATTTTACATTCGTCGTATGCTTTTCCAAGGGCGGTCTGACATCTAAACTTCAGTATGTTCTCATCAAATAAAAACCGTACGGGGCTTTTTACACTTTCGGAAACGATCAACGACACGCGCTCAAGGCAAGACTGTATATCATCGACCTGACATTCGGCCTCAAACTTGAATTCACGCGGTATGCTCTTTTCGTAATCCAAAAAGGCCCCTTCCAAAAGGCGCGATATGAGCAGCGCGCCGCCGAACTCAAACATAACGTGCTTTTTTCCGCTGGATATCCTCACCATATCTTCCGGGTTCTGATCCTGTGGATCCGACCCGCCGTCGCGCAGCAAGCGTACAAGCTCCTTTTGAGTTTGCCCGGGAACGACAAACGAATATTTTTCCCCGGCGTCCTTTGCCAGCGTTTCTTCCCGCATGGCCAGCCTGAAACCGTCTACGGCGATGACGCGCAGCCGCGTGCCTGAAACCTCGAACAT
>Ga0123353_10019190_pt1 | contig 10146 bp, 9 predicted proteins | sample TergutLab28metaG_3_FD_92763 | JGI IMG/M metagenome (GOLD analysis project Ga0123353, IMG submission 92763) | Labiotermes labralis P3 segment gut microbial communities from Petit-Saut dam, French Guiana - Lab288 P3 | ecosystem: Host-associated > Arthropoda: Insects > Digestive system > Gut ...
CCTCGGCCGCAAAAATAGCCGAGCTGAATCTGCAGAAGAACATGATCGGCACCTTGCTGGCCGGCGGCATCCGATCAGCCAACGCACATTACGCGAACATGCTGCTCGGAATCTATCTGGCGACGGGCCAGGACGCGGCCAACATCGTGGAAGGCTCGCAGGGCGTGACCGTGGCCGAGGACCGCGACGGCGACCTCTACTTCTCCTGTACCTTGCCGAACCTGATTGTGGGAACGGTCGGCAACGGAAAAGGGCTTGAGTTCGTCGAGGAGAACCTGACGCGCCTCGGCTGCCGAGCAGCGCGCGAACCCGGCGAGAACGCGCGCCGGCTCGCGGTCATCGCAGCGGCGACGGTGCTGTGCGGCGAACTCTCCCTCATGGCAGCGCAGACGAATCCGGGTGAACTCATGCGAGCACACGTCCAACTGGAGCGCAAGAACGAAACCACGAAGGTCGGAGGCTACTGAACGCATCGGGTGTGTTCACCGTCGACATCGGGCCGCGACAGGACACCTTCCGGGCCGACCTGTGCTCGTACGCCGGCAGACGTACGAGCACAGACGTGAGGCCGGTGCGAGGCGTCTCCGGCCTGCCCCCCCACCGAACAACGTGATGACAGAGCGGCCCTTCGCTGTCAGCGGTTGCGGGGGGCTACGAGGCCGGATTCGTAAGCGAGGACCACGAGTTGGGCGCGGTCGCGGGCCTGGAGTTTGATCATGGCTCGGTTGATGTGGGTCTTCGCGGTCAGCGGGCTGATCACCATGCTGTCGGCGATCTCGTTGTTGTCCATCCCATGCGCGGCCAGCGCGACCGCCTCGCGCTCGCGGTTGGTCAGCTCCTCCAGCCCTTCGCCGGCTTCTGTGTTGAGGGGCTGGGCAACGTATCGACTGATCAGCATGCTGGTGATCGACGGCGCGAGCAGGGCGTCGCCGCGCGCGGCGACGCGTACGGAGTGAAGGAAGTCATCCGGCTCTATGTCCTTGACCAGGAAACCAGCAGCGCCGGCGCGCAGCGCATGGAACACGTACTCGTCGAGGCCATAGTTGGTCAAGATGACCACGTGCACCCCGGCCAGGGCCGGGTCTGCTGCGATACGCCGGGTCGTCTCGATGCCGTTCATGACCGGCATCTGGATGTCGACGAGCGCAATATCAGGCAGGTGTTCCCTGACAAGGGCCAGGCCCTCTTCGCCGTTTGCGGCTTCGGCTACCACCTCGATGTCGTCCTCGGCGTCGAGAAGCGCACGGAATCCGCTGCGAAGGAGCGGCTGGTCGTCGATCAGCAGGATACGAATCATGGAATCCACATCGCTGTGAGTTCGGCCTGGACGGAGAAACCGGGCTCGGCGTGCGGTTCCCAGCACGAACGGCCGCCCAGGGTGGTGACGCGCGCGTCGCCACCGGCCTGGAGGACGCGGACGTCCTGACGCCGCCACCGCGTCGATCGGCACATCGTGTTGATCTCCTTCGATCGAAGCGTTCCTTCCACGCCTGTCCCACGGGCCCCTTTCAGCAGTTTCTGGACCCGGTCGAGTCCACACGACCAAGAGGTGCGCGACGGCATGCATGTCGAATCCGGCCGCGTTGTAACCTACCGCGCGCGGTCCGTGACGGCCAGCAGTAACCGGAGCCCGGCGGCCAGGGGTTGGGCCGCTCGTCGCTTCCGGCGCATAGCCGGGACGGGTGCGGCCAGGTGGCCCCGCGATGACGGCTTGGGGTGGCGGCGCCAGGTGTGATGTGTGCTCACGCCCGACGCGCTCCTGTGCGAGCACCGGGGACGCTGGTACTTCCCGTCTCCCTCAACAGTGAGGTGAGCAGGTCGCCGAGGATCTGAGGGCCGTGCTGGGTGAGTATGGATTCGAGGTGGAACTGCACAGATCGAAACCCTCCACCCCGCAGGGCGTGCACATGGCCCGTTCGAGGATCCCGGCTGATTTCTATGGGCTCGCGCCCTCCGGTACCGGGAAAGACATCGTGTTCGGCGCAGGCGACGTAGGTGTTGTAGAAGCCCACGAGTTCAGATCGACCGAACAAGTCGACCGGCTTCTGGACGCCTTGGTTGGGCACCGTGAGCCTTACGATTTCAAGGCCGAGCTCGGTGGCGAGTATCTGGTGGCCCAGGCAGATGGACAGGAACGGAACGGTGCCGGCGAGCAGGTCACGGGTGAGCGCGCGGAGCGAGCTCATGCGCGGATCTGCCGCGTCGCGCGGGTCGCCGGGGCCGGGACCGACGATGACGAGGTCGAATCCCTCCGGGGGCAGCGGACTGTCGAATCGCGTAAGGGTGGTCCGGACGCCGAGGGTCCGCAGTTGATGTCCGAGCATCCCCATGAAGGTGTCCTCGTTGTCGACGACCACCACACTCCGCCCGTCCAACGCCGGGTCAGGTGTTCTGCGTGCTCCGTCGAACCAGAAGGGTGACAGCGTGGTGTTGCGGGACTCCAGCGCCCGGCGCACCTGCGGAAGGGTGGCTGGTGACGCGTGCGCTTCCGCCAAGGCCGGCTCACCGCGGCTGCCCTTCACCGCGAGGCCGAGCGCTTCGAGCATGCCCGCGGCCTTGGCCCGGGTCTCGGCCACCTCGGAATCGGGGTCGGAGTCACGGACGAGGGTGGCGCCGACGCCCAGGCGCAGCCGGCCGTCATCGCGGATCTCGGCAGTCCGGATCATGATCGTCGAGTCGAGCGTGCGGCTGCCCGCCGCATCGCGGCCGAGCAACGCCAGGACGCCGCCGTAGTATCCGCGGCCCGTCGTTTCATGACGGCCGATGACCCGGAAGGCGTTTTCGAGCGGACTGCCGGTGATGGTCGGTGCAAGCATGGTCTCTCGCAGTACATCGCGTACGTCGAGAATACTGTGGCCGGTCAGGACGTATTCAGAATGGGTCAGGCGCGCCATTTCTTTGAGAAACGGGCCATGAACCCGGACGTCAGAGGTGCACATCCGGGCCATCATTTTCAGCTCTTCGTCGACGACCATATAGAGTTCGTTGGCCTCTTTCGGGTCGTTCAGGAACTCCAGGAGTCCGGAAATGTCCGGACCGGTCGGGGGGTGCCGGTAGGTCCCGCTGATGGGGTTCATCGAGACGGTCCCTTCGGCCATGCTGACGTGTCGCTCCGGTGATGCGCCGATGAACGTTCCCGCGTCGGTGTGGAACAGGAACGTCCAGTACGACCCGAGCTCGCCGGTCAGAAGCCGCCGGAAGACCGCCAGTTCTGTACGAACCGAGCAATCGTCCACGCGCGCAACAAACGACCGTCTGATGACGAAATTGGATCCCGCACCCTGTCCGATCTCATCACGCAGCACCCGTTCGACGATCGCCGCATAGTCATCATCGCTGATATCGAATCCGCCGACGGACCCTCGTACATGCTGCTCGGGTAGGCCGGCCAGGGCCTGACTGCGACTGAGCTCGACCTGCTCGCGGATGCGCATGGCGAGCAAGGGCGCGTGATCATCGCGGCAGGCAAACCCGCGTTCGGTGATCTGCCGGTACGGAATCGCCACGAGCAGGTCGTGTTGTGCGCCGCTCGCCGGCTGGTCGGGCAGGGGCAGCTCGGCGAGGCTGTCCACTACGCAGACTTCGCCGGTCAGGACCTCCACGTGAGCGTTCCGCGCCGAGCCGGGCCGGTAAAGCAGGGCGAAGGCACGCCCGTCCTCACCCAGGCGGGTCAGGACATCCTGGGGGGCAGTCGTGCTCGAATCCGATCCATACATATCGCTCCCCTTTGCATGAGATCACATCGCCTCTCGATAATGCGACGACGGAAGACGTCGCACAATGACGTGAGCCGCCATCGCGTGTTTCCGTCAACGATTCGGCGGCATGGCGTGAACATCTGAATCAGGAGGCACTACTCATGCAAGTAGTGGGCAGGCAGGTGTGCCGCTATTAGCGTTGCGGCACACCATTTCGACGAGAGCGGTGAAAACGACTGTGGATGTGCTGGTCCAAAAATATGGCGGTACTTCTTTGCAGACGCTTGACTGCGTTCGTCGTGCAGCCCTCCGCATCGCGGAGGCCCGACGGAACGGAGCGTCGGTCACCGCGGTCGTCTCCGCACGCGGCGGGAGGACCGATGATCTGCTGCGGCTGGCGGCGGACGTCGGCACTGCTTCTCCGTCCCGGGAACTGGATCAGCTGCTGGCCGTGGGCGAGTGCGAGTCGGCGGCGCTGATGGCCCTCACCCTGAACGGGCTGGGGGTGCCGGCGATCTCGCTGACCGGTCACCAGGCCGGAATCGAGACCACCGATCGGCATGGTGATGGGCTCATCTCGAGGATCGGGGCGGCACGTGTGCGGGCGGCCATGGACGGTGGCAAGGTCGCCGTGGTCACCGGTTTCCAGGGCGTGGACCACGCGAAGGACATCGTCACGCTCGGGCGTGGCGGTTCGGACACGACCGCGGTCGCGCTGGCGGCGCGACTTCGCGCATCGGCTTGCGAGATCTTCACCGACGTGGACGGCGTCTTCAGTGCCGATCCCCGCATTCTGCCCGCGGCGCGGTGCCTGCCGTGGGTCCAACCTGGCGTCATGGCGGAGATGGCGTTCGCGGGCGCGAGGGTTCTGCACACCCGTTGCATCGAACTGGCAGCCATGGAAGGGGTCGAAGTGCGCGTCCGGAACGTGTCATCGCAAGCGGCCGGAACGGCCGTTGTCGACCGGCAGAACGACCGGCCCCTGGAGACCCGGCAAGCCGTCGTGGCGGTGACCCACGACATCGACGTCGCGCGGGTGCTGGTGCACTGCCGGGACAGCCGCAGGGACCTGGCTCCCGACGTGTTCGAAGTGCTGGCCGCCCAGGGGGCGGTGGTGGACCTGGTGGCCAGGTCCGGGCCTTACGAGAACGAGTTCCGCATGGGTTTCACGATTCGCCGCAGCCAAGCCGACTCCGTGCGGGCGGCTCTGCACGAGGTGACAGCCTCCTTCGGCGGGGGTGTCCATTTCGACGAGAACGTCGGCAAGGTGTCAGTGGTCGGGATGGGCCTGCTCAGCCGCCCGCAGTACACGGCCAGGCTCGTGGCGACACTGGCCTCGAGCGGGATTCCGACAAGCTGGATCTCCATGTCCCAGATGCGGCTGTCCGTGATCGTGCCGCGAGAGCGCACCGTCGATGCCGTCGAGGCCCTGCACCGCGCGTTCCACCTTGACCGGCATGAGCCGCACGAGCCGCTTGACGTCACGTCCACGACCTCCGGCCGATCCGCCGCCGTTTGAGAGAGGCAGGACACAATGGCTGTACACAACGCTTCGTTCGCTCGGGGTCTGCGCCTGCGACGACTGTTTCGACAGGGCGACGGGCGCCTGCTCGTCGTACCGCTCGACCATTCCGTCACCGACGGACCCCTGCGCCCCGGTGGTCTGAACTCCTTGCTCGGTGAACTCGCCGGCACCGGTGTCGACGCCGTGGTTCTGCACAAGGGCAGTCTCCGCCATGTCGATCACAGCTGGTTCGCCGGTATGTCGCTGATCGTGCATCTGCACGCGAGCACGAGACACGCTCCTGATCCGGACGCGAAGTATCTGGTCGCCAGTGTGGAGGAGGCGCTGCGGCTGGGTGCCGATGCGGTCAGCGTGCACGTCAACCTGGGGTCGCGCCAGGAGGCCCGGCAGGTCGCCGATCTGGCAGCTGTGGCGGGAGAGTGTGACCGCTGGAACGTCCCCCTGCTTGCCATGGTGTACGCCCGGGGACCGCAGATCAGTGACGGGCACGCGCCGGATCTGGTGGCGCACGCCGCATTACTGGCCGCCGACCTCGGCGCGGACGTCGTCAAGACCGACTATGCGGGTACACCCGAGTTGATGGCCGACGTGGTGCGGGCCTGCCCGATCCCGGTCATCGTGGCCGGCGGCCCGCGATCGGCCGGGACAGACGCCGTGCTGGCCGGTGTGTCAGACGCACTGCGCGGCGGTGCGGCCGGAGTGGCCATGGGCCGCAACGTCTTCCAGGCCGACCAGCCCGGCCGGACGGCAGCCGCGATCGCGCGTCTGGTGCATGAATCGCGGGACCTCCCGGACCCGGACGATGTGGACGACCGACTCGTCCTCACGCCCTGAAGCTCCCTCGACTTCCATCTGGCCCACGGTGTCGCAGCACCGCCGCGACACCGTCGTCCACACCTCATCGGGCCTGGATCGGCCTAGGTGGTTGTTCGCGTACGACACCGAGCAAGCTGCCACGATCAGCAGGAGTTCATGATGGAACTGACCGGAATCGAATCGCGGGTCGTACTGGTCACCGGTGCGGCGCAGGGCATCGGCGCCGCCGTGGCGGAAACCCTGGCAGGCGCGGGAGCACACGTCGCGGCTGTGGATCGCAACGCCGAGCGGCTCTCCACCGTCGTGGCCAAGCTCGAGGCCGAGGGCGCGTCGGCCTGCGGCTACCCCGTCGACGTGTGCGACAGCGAGGCGGTGGATACGCTCGTGCAGCGCGTCGAGGACGCGCAGGGGCCGATCGGCATCCTCGTCAACGCGGCCGGCGTCCTGCACACCGGCAGGGCGGTCGAGTTGTCGGATCGGCAGTGGAACGAGACCTTCTCGGTCAACGCGGGCGGCGTGTTCAACGTGTCCCGTGCGGTGGCCCGGCGGATGATCCCCCGCCGCTGCGGCGCGATCGTGACCGTGGCATCCAACGCCGCCGGCGTGCCGCGCATGGAGATGGCCGCATACGCCGCCTCGAAGGCCGCTTCCGCCCAGTTCACCCGGTGCCTGGGGCTGGAGCTGTCCGCCCATGGAATCCGGTGCAACATCGTTTCGCCCGGCTCGACCGACACGCCCATGCTGCGCTCGATGCACGAAGAGGACGGTGATCTGGGGCAGGTGATCGACGGCTCCCCGGCGGCGTACCGCATCGGTATTCCGCTGCGGAAGCTGGCCCAGCCGCGCGACGTGGCCGAGGCGGTCGCCTACCTCGTATCCGATCAGGCCGGTCACGTCACGATGCACGACCTGTACGTAGATGGCGGCGCTGCCCTGCACGTATGACCTCATGGGAAGGAAACAGGAGGCGAACCATGGCTATGGCCCCGATCGCGTCATACCGCATGCCCGGCGATGGCGATCTGCCGAGCACGGCGGTGTCCTGGCGCCCGCGCGCGGACCGAGCCGTCGTGCTGGTGCACGACATGCAGCGGTACTTCCTGCACCCGTTTCCGGCCGGGCAGTCTCCGCTGACCGAACTGGTCGGCAACATCGCGAAGCTACTGGCAGCAGCGCGTACGGCCGCAGTGCCGGTGGTGTACACGGCACAGCCGGGTGGAATGAGCCGCCAGGACCGCGGGCTGCTTCACGACTTCTGGGGGCCCGGCATGGGTGTCGAGCAAGCCGACCGCGGCATCGCCGACGATATCGCGCCCGAGCCGGGGGACACGGTGCAGACCAAGTGGCGCTACAGCGCGTTCTTCCGGAGCGACCTGGAAGAACGGTTGCGGCGGTCGGGACGGGACCAGCTCATCATTTGCGGTCTCTACGCGCACATGGGGTGCCTCATCACCGCCTGCGACGCGTTCAGCCGCGACATCCAACCGTTCCTGGTGGCGGACGCGCTGGCCGATCTGTCTCTCGATGACCATCTCATGGCGCTCCGCTATGCCGCGGATCGTTGCGCGGTTCCGCTGTCCCTGACCCAAGTGCTGGCCGAGCTGGGGGGCTAGGGGCTGCCGTCACATTCCCGTCTGCTCCGTAGCGATGCCCGGCACGCTCCCCCAAGCTCTTCGAGCAGGGGGACCCCCGCTCACCGCACCAGCCGCAACCCCGAGTACATCCGGTACGAGGGCTCTGGGCCGGTGCGGTGGTGGTCTTTTCGGGTGCCCTGGCAGTCGATGACGTGTAGTTCCCCGAGGACGGCCGAATGCCGCCCGTGGTCGCCTACAAGTACGCCGACGCTCGGGGCACGCAGGCCGATCACCAGGTCGCGGCGGCGAGCTTCCACGCGGTCTTCGACACCGCGTCGGGAGCGCCCCGGTGCGCGGTGCGGCCTCCTTCGCCGCAGCCCTACGCGCGGCACAGGCGTGCCGCGCGTGCGGCCTGCTGCACCCTGCCGGCGACTCAGGAACGGACCGCCGCTGTTCCCTTGGCCCATGCCTCGATGAGTTCGGTGGCCTGGTCGACGTTGAGCCTTGGATCGCACAGCGAGGTGTAGTGACGCTGCAGTTCGTCGTCGTTCTTCACAGATCCGCCGATGCATTCCGTCACGTCGTCCGCCGCAACCTCTAGGTGGAGCCCGGAGGCGTACTGCCGGTTCTTCTCGAGGATGTCGCGGAAGCGCAGCGCCTCGGTGATCACGTCGGTGAGGTGACGTGTTTTCAGGCCGATCCGTGATTGCACCGTGTTGCCGTGCATGGGGTCGCTCAGCCAGACCACCGGGTGTCCCGCGTTCGCGACACCGCGGACGATGGGCGGCAAGACCTCCTGGATCCGGTTCCGGCCCATCCGCGGTATCAGGACGAGGCGGCCGGGCTCGCGGCGCGGATCGAGCGCCGCACACACCCGCAGTATGCTGTCGGGGCTCGCGGTCGGTCCGATTTTGCACCCCACCGGATTGACCACAGAGGAGAGCAGGGCAACATGCGCCGCGGCCGGTTGACGTGTCCGCTCCCCCACCCATGGCAGGTGTGTGGAACTCAGGAACAGGTCATCCGTGTCCGGGTCGCGGCGGATCAGTCGGGATTCATAGTCGATGACCAGGGCCTCGTGGCTCGACCACGGACCGTCTTCTGCCGGCTTACGGCCGTTTCCCTGGCGGTGCTTCCTCATCACCTGCTGCACTTCGCCGCTGGCGTCATAGGCCCACAGCATGCGCTGCGGGTTGGCCTTCCGGGCCAACGGCGTGGCGATTTCCGAGTTGATCAAGTGCCCCATGAAGGAGGGAATGACCAGTGCGCCGTGAGCTTCGGTCGCCTGCGACCTGGGTTTGGCGAACTGTCCACCCATACGGCCGACACGAATGACGCGCCGGCCGGTGATCTCGCTGAATCGATCTCCCAGCCTGTCGACGACACGCAGCTTCTCCACAATGTGTCGAGGCGCGCATTCGTAGAAACTCTCGGCGCAGTCGCCCAGTTGCAGCAGGAGGGAGTCGGTCGCCATCAGGTTCGACAGCGACCACCGCAGCTGCCGCACCTCCGCGGCCGTGACCAGGGGCGGAGCCGACTCCAGTCCCTCGCAAGCCTCGTGGTAGGCGGCGTGGTCTCGCCAGTCAGGTTGCTGGGCCGCCGGCATGCCCTCCCACGGCCTGAGTTGGGTGAAGTCCGCCGTAAAAACGGGTGGCTGCATGTGTGCTCCCGTCGAGAGATCAAAGAGACGTGCTTCCGGGAGCCGCGGCGGGCCGAGCGCCGGTCGCCGGATGAGCGGGTGCCGCTCGCCCCGACCTTGCCGCAGCCTCCCGCCCGGTCCACGGGTGTGCTGACAGCGTGACGTAGCAGCCGGTGCAAGCACATCACGTCTTTGCGTGGCTGCGGGCACTTCCTTACCCGGTGCTGGGCACGGCTACCCGCTTCGTTCTTTCACGGCAGCCTGAGAGTCGGTGACAGACTGTCACCCGGAAGCACACTGTGTCGAGGTTCCCTCGTCGAGGGTCGGCCATGACAGCAGGGGCGTCGACTGTCAAGGCGGACAAGCTTCGCGCATGCACGGCGGCGTTTCGCAGGGCCCGTTCGTCAGACAGGGCCTGGCCGGGCGAACGCACGCTGTCCGCCGCCTCGGCGCCGCTGGTTCCTTCCGGCGGGCAGATGACCTGAGCAGCCGGCGATACCGCGGCACCGCAGCCGTTGCGGTTCGCGCTACGCAGGGAGGAGGTCCGGCCGGCCCCGGACGGGGCCGGCCGCATCATGACGCCGTACATGAGCAGGTACCTGCCCGGTATCGAGCCGCTGTTGCGGATCGAGCACGGCACCGGGCCCCGGAAGAGTTCGCCGCTGGAGTTCGGTCACATGTCCAGTGTGCCCGGCTGCTTCATGGGCTGGAACAGCTCGATCGGGTTGCCGGAGGGGTCATCCAGCAGGATCTGGGAGCCGCCGATCCCGGCGATGACCTCGTTTCGGAAGTTCAGCCCGGCGGCCTGCAGCCGCTTGACGTCGGCGTCGATGTTCTGCGTGATCAGCAGGATGCGATTCCAGCCGCCAGGCTCCGGCCTGCGCCCGTCGGGCA
>Ga0123353_10019191_pt1 | contig 10146 bp, 9 predicted proteins | sample TergutLab28metaG_3_FD_92763 | JGI IMG/M metagenome (GOLD analysis project Ga0123353, IMG submission 92763) | Labiotermes labralis P3 segment gut microbial communities from Petit-Saut dam, French Guiana - Lab288 P3 | ecosystem: Host-associated > Arthropoda: Insects > Digestive system > Gut ...
CGAAGGTTTTTTTTGAAAAATTTATTTCGCTTGGTCCGTCCCATTGTTCGCCGCACGAGCCTGTGATGTTCACGCAGCATTTCGCTCCGACCCTTTCCGCAAGGCGAAGCTGGTCTTTGCAATACTGCAGCGCTTTTTTTGCCGTTTCCGCATCCGGCGACATCGGGTTGCTCCATGCGCCCACTTCCGCTATCACAAAATTATTTTTTTCCGCAGTTTTTACATACGAATCGATTTCATCGTCCGGCGCGTTGCTTCCCAACGGAAAATATACGGCGTTAAAGCCGAGTTCGTTTACGTGCGCCGCCCATTCGTCCGGATTTTTAAACGGTTTAAAAATTTGCCCGCCCAATAATATTTTTTTCATTTTAATAACCTCCGAGCCATTTCATCAGCGGCGTATCAAGCGGAAGCATCAGCGTCTTATCGCCTTTCATGGAAATTTTTAGCGCGTCGAGGCTCCGTATGAACGTGTAAAACTCGGCGCGTTCCTCGCCGCTGTATGCCTCCGCGAGTATGCGCATGTATTCGGCTTCGCCTTCCGCCCGTAATTTGTCTGCGTCGGCGCTCGCTTTAGACAGCAGAATGTCACGCTCGGGGTTAATTGCATTTCTTATCATTTTCGCTTCTTCCGCGCCTTCGGCTATATACATGGCCGCGATGCTTTCGCGTTCGCTTATCATCCGTCGGTACACCGCTTCTTTGTTGTCGGGCGGCAAATCGAATTGGTTTATTTTGATTGTGTTTATGTTCACGCCGAAGTCTATTTGCATCCTGTCTTTGGACAAATCCATGAGGCTGTCCGACAAGCCGCCTCCGCGCAATGTGATTATCGTTTCCTGTTCGATGTTGCTTAGCGTGTTTTTGATAGCGTTGTAAACGATGTTTTCTATACGCCGCGTAACTTCGGAAACCGGCCCGAGGTTTTGCATAACCGAAAGCGGATCGTTTATCTGCCATACAACAAAACTGCTGACGTTCATCGTTTTTTTATCCAACGTGATCACATCGGACGGATTAAGGTTGTAAAGCTGCTTGTTGATCGGAACAAACGAAATTGAGTATATGGGCCATTTAAAATACAGCCCGGGCTTGGTATGCACGTCTATTACTTCTCCGAACCTCATGACATACGCCGCCTGCCCCGCCGGAACAGTAACGGATATGAGTTGAAAGGCGAACCATGTGATTACAAGCAAAACGATAAATATTTTGCAAAATTTTCCGAGCGTGTCGATAATTTTCATATGATCGCCTCCTTATTCTAAGTACGAAGCGGCCGGCAGAGTATCATGCGGCGTTTCGTGTGTCGTAAGATCCAAAAACGGCAGCAGGTTTTCGCCGGTGCCGACAACGAGTTTAATATGCGGCAAAATTTCTTCCATAGCTTCCAAATAAAGCCTCGTTCGGGTTATCTCTTTATTTTTTATATATTCGTTGAACATCTCGTCGAAACGGGCTACTTGACCTACCGCTTCGTTAATGCGCGACTGCCTGTAACCGACCGCTTCCTGCACAATAGCGTCGGCGTTTGCGCGGGCGGCGGGAATCGCCTCGTTGTATTCTTTTTGCGCTTGGTTTATAGCCGTGTCTTTTTGCTGCTTTGCGTTTTCGACGTTTTTAAACGCGGTGATAACTTCCTGTGTAGGCGGATCCGAATCCTGCATATTAATACTTATTAAGGTAATGCCGATGTCGATTTCTTCGAGATCCGATATAACCCTGTCCCGTATTTTCGTTTGAATTTCCGCTTTGGCCGTTGTTAAAACCTCGTCGACATTATACTCGCAGACAACGGCGCGAACCTCGGCTTGCACAAGATTGCGGAGTATTTCCTCCGGTTCGCTTGAGGCAAACAAATAAACGGACGGCACGCTTACGCGATATTCGACAAAGAAATCAACGTTCACAAAATTAAGATCCCTTGTGATCATAAACGATTCCAACTCCACCGTGGTATGGAATTGGTTAGCGCTTTCTCTGTAACCCATCGTGAAACCCTTGCTGACCATCGAAACTTTTTTTACCTGTTCGATGAACGGCAGTTTCAAATGCAGGCCCGACCCGTTGGTCGAAACAGGCACGCCGAAACGAATTATAACCGCCTGCTCCTGTTCGTGGACGGTATAGATGCAGTTCGGCAGAGCGATGATCAACACCAGCAATGTGCAAAGGCATGCGGTGATGTCAATCATTTGTTTTACTGTGTACTTCATAAAAATTCCCTCCGTTTCATTTGTATAGAATTCAATGATTAACTCGGCTTTGCGCGAAGATAGTCCCGGCAGCAAGATATTTCTCGAAGTGCAAAATCGGATTTTAACAGTTAATCATCGAATTCTTTATTGCAGGTAAAAACGTAATTTATTCATCAACTCCGCGTAATCGAGCGGTTTGCCTATATGGTTGTTCATGCCGGCCGACATGCAGCGTTTGATATCTTCGCTTAAAACATTTGCGGTCACTGCTATGATCGGAATGTTTTCGCAGCCGGGCATGCCCGATTTTCGTATTTGCCGCGTTGCTTCGTAACCGTCCATGATAGGCATTTGAATGTCCATCATAATCAAATCGAACCGGTTTGGACTGCCGCAGTACATCCGCAGCGCTTCTGCTCCGTTTTCTGCCGTTTCGATTTCTATTTTCGTCGGTTCGAGCAGCGAAACGGTTATTTCGTTGTTGATCGGAATGTCTTCGACCAACAACAAGCGTTTGCCTTTAAAAATCCCTTCTATTACTAAAGGTTCTTCTTCGTTTATATCGGCGCCCGCCCAAAACGCCGGATGCTTCAGTTTAACGGTTACTGTAAACGTCGAGCCTTTTCGCAGTTCCGATACGACGTCAATATCGCCGTCCATCATGCGGACGATATAACGAGATATGGCAAGCCCGAGCCCGGCGCCGCCGTAAGAACGCGAAAAGGCGCTCTCTGCTTGCTGGAACGATAAAAAAATTCGCGCCTGCTGCTCCGCGCTTATTCCGATGCCGGTATCCGAAATGGCAAACGACAGCGTATAAACACCGTCCTCATCGTTTAATAAACGCGCTTCGGCTTTTATATTTCCTTTTTCGGGCGTGAATTTAATCGCGTTACTCAGCAGGTTTATCAGAACCTGTATCAAACGCCTTTCGTCTCCCATCGCCCTTGTCGGGATGTTTTCGTCGACATGAACCGTTAGTTTTTGATTTTTATCGTCCGCGCTGTAAATGACAATATCGGCCGCCTGCTGAAGAAGCTTGCTGCAGTCGAACTCCGCTTTTTTTAATTCGAATGTATTCGACTCGATGTTTGCCATGTCCAAAATATCGCCTATTACGCCGAGCAAATGTTTTGAAGCGTCTGCAATATGCGAAAAACAATAATCTTTTTTTTCTGCGCTTGCCGCCGTTTTTCCGATCGAAGTCATTCCCATGACGGCGTTAAGCGGCGTTCGCATTTCGTGGCCCATGTTCGCCAAAAAAATCGATTTGGCGTGCGACGATTGTTCCGCGTCTCGCCGCGCCTGTTCGATTTCGGTATCGTCATGCAATAAAATAAGCACGCCTCCAACATCGCCGTATTGGTCAATCATCGGCGAAAATTGCATAGAGTAGTGCCTAAGCCTGCCGTTTTGCTTAAAGTCTATTGATTGCTCCGCTTTTAAAGTTTGAACGGTTTTATATGCGTCGTCCAATAGCCCGGTCATTTCGTTCATAAAAGCTTCCGAAACAACCGGCGCGAACAAATCGTGCAGCGACTTGCCTTTAATTTCGTCCTGCTTTTCAATATTGCAACTTTGCAAATATGCGTCGCCCGCATATAAAAGCAAACCTTGCCTGTTGAACAGAAGCACCGGGTCGGGGCAGTTTGTCAGCATAAGGTTTACATACATTTCGAGGCGCGATTTTTCGTCGAGGGTATTTTGGTGACGCTGTTTCAATTGATTTACCATGTTGTTAAACGCGAACGAAAAATCGCCCATAAATTCGACGCGCTGCTGATAATCGCCCTTTGCCACTTGCTGAGTTTGCCATGTGAGATGCGAAAGCGATGAATGGAGCATCATAAGCGGCGCGGCTATCTCGTTGCCCGGTGACGGCATGTTCCCGTGAAGATTTCCTTTGGCCAACTCTTTCGCCATTGTCGTGGCTTCGTTTACCAAATGTATAAAGTACATCAAACCCTTGCCCAAATCGACAAACTCTTCGGGAAGTTCCGCAGGGTCCAACGAAGCGTGAACCGGATCATATATCACGTCGCGCAGGTAATTGAACAACAGTGCTGCGGGTGATTCCATCAGATGACTGTCCCCTTAAAACGGCACACGCGGTCTCCGTTAGCCCAGCAATCAATTTCTTTTACATTATATTTTTTTCCGGTGTAGCACTGTAATATGCCGGCGATAAACCCCTCGTCGTAGTCGCATACTGTTTCGTTTGATATGGGCAATCCGCTGCAGTCGAGATCCTGGCCGACAGTAAGCACGAGATTGCCCGTAGCTTCATCGAATGATTCCATCCTTAGGATTCCGATTTTTAATTCTTTTAACGACCTTTGAAGGTCCGCAATAAATGTGGCGAAGTCCGCTTTTAAATCGAGCGAGTTTTTTGCGTATTCTGTGCCGGCCAAATGCCCGGCTGCACGCAAATAATCGTTGGCCTTTTCTTTACCGAAATCTTTGGTGAGTACGTCGAGCATTGTAAACTGCATGAGGCGGTAGACCAAAACCGGCATCTCTTCGCCGAGATCGCCGCGCCCTTCTTTGATGTCGCCTAATGTATTCCACGAAAACTCGCTGTGTGATTTTCCTTTCAAAAAAATATTTTCCAAGAAAATCTTCCTTTCGCATTTTTTTTCATTTTTTACAAGCATTTGTAATAATGGTATAAAGATAACATATTTGCAAACGAAAAAAAATATTTGAGGAGGTGCTTATGCTTAATGTAATGGCTCCCGAATTTTGCGCCGCGCCGGAAAAAACGCCGACCGGTTTTTTTTATGCGGCGGCTGACGGACTCACTGCGGAATTAAACGGAATGCCGGGCGGTATTATTTGCCGCGTACCGTCTAAAACCGGAGACTATAAGACATTCGTTGACACGTCGCGTGACGATGAAACGCTCAAGGTTGTGCAGCTCGGCATCGGCAACGCGTCGGGCCTGCTGTGCAATTCCGTTTACAGCCCGGCAAAAGATTTGCTCGTTACATTTGCCGCAGAAGGGCTCGAAATTAAAATCGCAAGCGAATCAGGAGAAAACTTTGAAATATTTTGCACGGGTCCGCTCACCGTTACTACGATCGAAAAATACATCGCTCTTCACTGCGGGTTTAGCTGGTACACGCCGATGGACAAAAAAATTTTTAAACGCCCGCCGTCCGGCTGGTGCAGCTGGTATTACTACTACTTAAAAATTACGGAAGACGAAGTGATTAAAAATACGGATTGGCTTGCAAAAAACTTAAAACAGTTCGGTTGCGAATGGGTGCAGATTGACGACGGCTGGCAGGGGCACGGCGACGGACTGGGCGACAACCGCGATTGGTTTGTCACGTGTCCTTCAGATTTTCCGAACGGCATGAAATATACTGCCGACTACATAAAATCCAAAGGGATGAAGCCCGGTATTTGGTGCATCCCGTTTACACAAAGCGATTCTGAACTGTTTGACAGCGAGCCGGAACTTTTTCTTCACCGGCCCGACGGAACGTCGCCCGGCACAGATATCGCAAACCACCGCGACGATGTATGGTTCGAATGGCCGGGCATGTACCACCTCGACCTTACATCGGAAACGGCGAAAAAATATTTAGACGGGCTTTTTAAAATGTTCTGCGTCGATTGGGGCTACGAATACATTAAAGCGGACGGCACGACAGCCGCCGCCGCGGTGCACGACAAGTACAGGGCGGACGCGCACGACCCGTCCATAAATGGGAGCCGCGCATACCGCATCGGAATCGACGCGATAAAAAAAATAATGGGAAGCGAAAAATTTTTGCTCAACTGCATTTGCGGCACTAATTGGGCGGCATTGGGTTTGAGCGAAGGAATGCGGACGGGCGGCGACGTCGATCTTACTTGGCGCGGCATCAGCAACGGCACAGGCTGCACTATAGATACGTTGTTTTTAAACACAATAGCAACTTATACGGATCCAGACGTCGTTTGCGTACGCGACCCGCTGCCGATTGAACAGGCAAGACTTTGGGTAACGTTTTTGGGAATCACCGGCCAGTTGCTTATGGCAAGCGACAAAATGTACGAATTGTCGGACGACCGCGTTGAACTGCTGCGCCGAATTTTTCCCGTAGCGGACATACATCCCATGGAGCTCTACCCGCTCGACAAAAATAATATGGCGCCTGTGTTTAACTTAAAAGTTTGTCTTCCGCATATAGCATGCTGGGATGTCGCCGCGGTTTTCAACTGGACTGACGTAAAACAGGTTTATACATTGACTCCTAAAGGATTGGGATTGTCAGGCAGCAAATGGATTTGCACGGACGTTTGGAACGGATGTTTGCAAGAAAACGAAAACGGCGTAATAAAAGCGGAGCTTGAACCGCATACATGCAAGGTTTTTGCTTATTGGAAAAAAGATTCGAGGCCGCAATTCGTAGGGACAAACCGTCATTTAACACAGGGCGCGGACGACCTTCTCGATTTGAAATGGGACGGCGACGGCCTCGTGTTGTCCGGACGGTCGGCCGTGGTAAAAAACGATGTATATAAAGTAAAAATTTATGTGCCGGAAGAATATGAAGTAATTTCGCCAAACACCGAAGCGGAGGGCGGATTAACAATTATAAAAATATTGCGCGATGCAAACGAAGAAGCGGATTGGATCGTGAGGTTTAAAAAAATATGAACTTCGTCTCGTTCGGAGAAATTTTACTGCGGTTGTCGCCCGTAAATTATTCGCGGTTTGTCCAAGCCGAATCGTTCGGCGCGGTTTACGGCGGGAGCGAAGCTAATGTGGCGGTTTCGCTCGCTTGTTTCGGCGTCAATACGTCGTTTGTGACAAAACTGCCCGCAAACGAAATAGGCCAGGCGGCCGTAAATTCTTTAAGGAAGCACGGCATCAATACAAGCGGAATAATACGCGGCGGATCACGCATAGGTCTTTATTATTTAGAAAAGGGCGCGAGCCAGCGGCCGTCAAAGGTTATCTACGACAGGGCGGGTTCCGCGATCGCCGCGGCCGATCCGTCGGAATTCGATTGGAAAAATATTTTACTGGGCGCGGATTGGTTCCACTTTTCCGGAATTACTCCGGCTTTGAGTAAAAGCGCGGAAAAATGCTGCCTGGCAGCTTGCCGCGCGGCAAAAGACGCGGGCTTGAAAATAAGCTGCGACCTCAATTACCGCGAAAGCCTGTGGAGTTATGAAGATGCCCGCATGTCTATGGAAAAGCTTATGCCGTTTGCTGATCTGTGCATAATCAATAAGGAGCATGCGTCAAGCGTGTTCGGTTTAAATATTCCCGACAATGCAAACACAGATCCCTATAAAGAATCCGCCAGGCTTGTTTCAGAAAAATTCGGAATCGGATCCGTCGCGCTTACGCTGCGCGAATCGGCGTCGGCAAGCGTTAACGGTTGGGCAGGGTTGCTGTACACCGAAAAAAATTATTTTTTGTCAGAGGAGTACAACGTACACATCGTTGACAGGGTCGGAGCGGGCGACGCGCTCGCCGCGGGGTTAATTTATTCATTTTTAAACGGCGCTCGGCCGCAGGACGCGATAGAGTTTGCGGTAGCCGCTTCGTGCTTGAAACATTCCGTCGAAGGAGACGCCAACCTTGTCAGCGCGGACGAAGTAAACAAACTTGTGCGGGGCGGAAATAAAAGCGTGGGTTTGATCCAGCGGTAGCGAACGGACTGCACGCAAGCTTGTTGAGACTTTACGGCAATAAATGTAAAATATACCAAAGGGGGATTTACCGTGAAAATTTTTTCCTGCAGTGTATGCGGTTATTTGCACAAAGGCGAAACCGCACCCGAAAAGTGCCCGCAATGCGGAGCGACGAAATTTGACGAAAAAAATTCGGCAGTCGGATTGATTTATGCCGACGAACACCGCATAGGTGTTGCCGCCGGCGCGGACGACGATGTTCTTGCAGGTCTGCGCGCAAATTTCGCAGGCGAATGTACGGAAGTCGGGATGTATCTTGCGATGAGCCGCCAAGCTGATCGCGAAGGTTTTCCGGAAGTGGCGGAAGCATACAAGCGCATCGCGTTTGAGGAAGCGGAACACGCCGCAAAATTTGCGGAAATCTTGGGCGAAGTGCTCGAAGCGTCAACAAAAGCTAACCTTGAGGCGAGAGTCGCAGCAGAACACGGCGCGACACAGGGTAAAAAAGATTTGGCATATAAAGCGAAGGAAGCGGGACTCCACGCAATCCACGACACGGTGCACGAAATGTGCAAAGACGAGGCGCGGCACGGCAAAGCGTTTGCGGGTCTGCTGGACAGATATTTTTCAAAATAAAAAATTAAACGGGTTTTTCCGCTAGCAAGCGGAAAAACCCGTTTTTTATCTTCGTCTTTATTAAAACGGGAGAGTAAAAAATTGTCGGATATATTCGTTACGCATGTCGTGCTCGGCATGGTAAGCACAAACTGTTGGTTTGCCGTAAACCGGCCGTTAAAAAAAGCGGTGATCGTAGATCCCGCCGATAATTTCATCAAAATAAAAAACCAATGCGAACTGCTCGAAATATCGCCTGCCGCCGTTTTGCTCACGCACGGCCATTTCGATCATGCAATGGCGGCGGCGGAGCTTGAAAATTTTTATAAAATTCCCGTCTATGCGGCCGAGGCGGAAAAGGAACTTTTAAGCGACGCCGGCATGAACGGTTCGCGTATGATCGGCAAGAAGCTTTGCTTTAGCGCAAGCGTATGGCTTAACGACGGCGATGTAATAGAAGAAGCGCAAATCAAATTAAAAACGATCGCAACCGCGGGGCACACGGCGGGCAGCGTCTGTTATTTTGCGGAAAACAACGGATTTGTTTTTACCGGCGATACATTGTTTTACAGAGGGATCGGCAGGACAGACCTGCCCACGGGAAATCACGCGGCGTTAATTGAATCAATAAAAAACAAGTTATTTACTCTGCCGAACAATACGGCGGTATATCCGGGCCACGGGCCCGAAACGACTATAAGCGGTGAAAAAAATGGATGAAACAGAAATCAAGTTAAATATTTTAACAGACTGCCTGCGAAAAAAAGAAAACGCGATGGTTCAAATTGCAGCGCTCACCGAAAAGCAAAAAGACGTTTTAACGACAGATAAAAATAACAACCGGTTCCATTTGTACAACGACGAAAAACAATCTCATATAAAAACGGTTATCGAATGCGACGAAGCGTTTGAAAGCTTGCTGAAAGAAATCGGGCCTGCGCTCGACAGCGATCCTTCTAAATACGGCGAAAAAATAAAAATATTGCAAGAAATGATACGCCGCGTAATGGACCTCGACGTAAAAATCCGCGTTTCGGAAGACGAAAACGGAAACTTAATAATAAAGCAAAAACAGCCGCCGCCGCCCTCAAAAACTAAAATAAAGACGACAAGCGACGCGCAGGTAATAGATGCTTATGTCCGAAACAAAAAAAATCCTAAAAATTAATCAATTGCCTGCAAAATGTACCGCCGTGCAAGCTTCCGATAATAAAAACGGTTTTATCAAACTCTTTTTGGAGATCAAAAACAGTTGCTCCGTCGAGCATCAAAAACGGCGGTTTGTCTGTTTCCGCGCGAAAAATATTTTCGGGTAAAAAAATTGCGTCGTATATTTTATTTTCGTTTTTAATGCCGCATAAAATGTCCCCGCCTGTTAGCAAACCCGAAACAGTGATACTGTGACCAAAATAATTATTTTTAACAACGATCACATCAAAATTATTTACAGAAACGCCGGAAATTTTTTTTATGCAATCCGTTAGCAAATGCTCCGCCGATGTCCCGGTGACAACGCCTATTTTTAGCGGTGTTTTCTTTTGCGGAAAATTATTTTTTTTCTTGTATAAAGCCAATGCCCTGTCAAACCGGTTTTTAAACAAAACAGCCATGCCCACCCCGTTTTCCAATTGCGGAAACGATTCGTAGCATTTATACTGCGGAAATTTTTTTCCGGCTTTCAAATACAATTCGTCCG
>Ga0123353_10019192_pt1 | contig 10145 bp, 6 predicted proteins | sample TergutLab28metaG_3_FD_92763 | JGI IMG/M metagenome (GOLD analysis project Ga0123353, IMG submission 92763) | Labiotermes labralis P3 segment gut microbial communities from Petit-Saut dam, French Guiana - Lab288 P3 | ecosystem: Host-associated > Arthropoda: Insects > Digestive system > Gut ...
ATATATTGCTCAACATGTTTCAGACGTTAATACGTCCATCTTCAGGAGCTAGCGAGTACTTGTTGTGTTGTGTAGGCTGACTTGAGGCGTGCTGGTGTTATGTGGCGGGATTGGTTGTTGGTGATGTGGTATCCAAGTGTAGGCTGATGTTGAGCAATATATAATAAAGCAAGTGTCATCTAGTTGGTCAACCTTTATTCAAATCTCAAGATGATGCACAGTCCAATACGCTTAAGAGTCTCCATTAAGGTTTTCTGGTTTAAATATTCCATGGATGTCTAATCTCACATGCATGCTACACACCGTGTCCATCTAATCCTCCTTGACTCTTTCATCCTAATAGTGTATTGAAAGGTACAAATTATGAACCATTGCATTAAACAGGTTTCCACCATCTTCTTTTCGTGTCGTCCCTCTCAGATCCAGATATTTTCCTCCATATTCTGTTGTCAAGCACCCTCAGCCTATGTTTTCCCTCAGAGTGACAGATCCATATCAAATGAGTAAATGACAGATTTCAGGTTCTAACACTGATGCTGATGAAGGTAGTTTTCTGGGATATTATGCCATGGTTGCTGGGAAACAGTTACATTTCAGAGGGCAATGAATATGGTACCACACTCCTACAAAATGCCATTAACTGTTTACCAATTGATGTGATGTAACACCCCACAAGACTTCTACAAAGCACCTGAATTTATTTTTTTGTCATTGCTATCTGCTCCCCCCCCCCCTCCCCCCAACACTGCCTGCCGTCCCATCAATATGAATGTATCACCTTCTGATACTGAAGCATTTACAATATGTATTCCTCTATTCACAGTGGTATGAGGGTGAGCTGATATGTAATGCCTTGTAATTTTTGTATGGAAATGTGTAAACATATTTGCGTAAAATCAAAACAGGTCACTTTCTTGAACCTTGGTTTTCACCTCTGTACAGTTATTTCCCCACATAATCATCTTTTCAGTCTACATTCTTTCACCAATGTTCAAGTAGTTTTGTGTGAGTCCGTTGTAATAGATTTGTGCATTTGGTGACAGAACCACAAGGTGACCGCTGTCCTGGCTTCATCGTCTGACATGTAGTGATGTCCTGTAGGCTGTTCTTTCACTTCGGGAAGGAGATGAAATTCTGACAGCCCAAAGTCAGGGCCATACCGTGAGCAATCTAAGGTGGTGAAACCGAGATGTTGAATCTGTATAGATCTTGCACTTCTTCAGTTGTCATATTGAGGACAGGCTGCTCCATATGAGGAAAAAGTGGTTGAAGTCATGCTTTCAACTTTCCCAGTTTTTCACATTGCCACTTAGTGGTGAAGTCTTGTGCCAGTAGGTATGAACTTTGAATGCACCATCCTTTTAACATCCCAGAAAACTGTGAACGTGACTTTGCCAGCAGATGCTGCAGGATGGAATTTTTTCGGTGCTGGTGATCCTTTGTGACATCACTATCCTGAAACAACTTTCATTTGCTGATGCATACTGATCAGAGGCATGTTTTCTGCAGTTGGGAATTCATCACTGCACTCAGTTCCATCTGTACTACATACGTCACACTCTGCCATATTTAGGAGCACAGTTTAGAGCATTCTGGTGGCAGAAGTTTAATTTTCAGCCCCATGGCTTGGGCAGGTCTAACAAATTGAATGCATTTCAGTGTGCTTACATATGTTTATCTTAAGATTAAAAAAAAAGGAGGCATTACTTTTCAGCACCCCTTCATACAATGATGGTGAGAAAAATATTGAGCAAAAGAAACTAGGGTAATTTGGCTTCAGTTTTCCTGTAGTCTAAGCTTAAACAACAGTGACAAATCTTATCTACAGAAGTAAGAAATAATAAAACTTCCAGTCAGCTGTGAGCTGGCAGTGAACCTAAGATCATCTGTCTGATGGTTGTTTGTATTACCCCAAGACCACCAGGTCTGCATGCTAAAGTGAACACATTGTCTGGTAATAAAGTTGACCTGAAGAAAATGCTGTACAATTGTAGTAAACAGACTACATTATAGGTATATACAATATTCTGCAAAAACAAGTATGTTAAGTGAAAAGTGTGACAGCAGATTACAAGCTAGAGATATAACTGAACAGAAAGAAAATTAGGGACAGCCAGAATTTTGAGAAAGTGTGATACATTCACAATCAAGGATATAGTATTACATGGAACTGAAATGAAAATGCGCAATAGAATCATCACCATTGTTATCAGTCCAACATAACCTTAGTGGTTTATGGTACGGATGTTATGAACATGAATTTTGGTATTGGAGTTCTGGATGAACTCTGTAAACTGCATGGTGTTAGTTCTCTGAAGATAAACATTACATACGTCACCATGAGAATCTCAAGTCATTATATTTTCATGCAACATTCTGATTTGAACTTACGAAATAATATATAAGTATACACATTTCCACATTGATAATGAAATTAATGCACTATTATTCCATCAAATTAACAATATAAATTCATGTTGCACTTTATACAAAATCATTTAGTAACACGTACTTACCGAAATGAGAATTTTTTACTAATTCATCACCTGAAAAATAGAGGATTGCCTTTAATTGCACAAAAATTAAACACATTCTATATAGGTATTTTCCTGTAAATCAAAGATTATGAAGGCAGCATCACCTTATGTTCAGGTAAATATAGTATGTAAAGTTATTGTATCATTTTTATAGGGTGCAGTTAGCATACTGTCTTCAGATGCTCAGTCGAGAGAAGGAAGCACAGTCAATTTATACAGCAGCTTTAAAACATAAGCCAGATGATATTGGCTTAGTGGCTATTGCAAGTAATAATATGGTTGCCATCAATAAGGATCAGAATGTATTTGATTCTAAGAAGAAGATGAAGAATGCCACACTAGAAGGGCTGGAACATAAGTTGACATCACGGCAGCGCAAGAACATAGCCTTAAATCATTGCTTGCTTGCACACTACACCAATCAGGGTGAACAATGTCAGCAGTTGTGTGATAAATTGGTGGCCACATATCCAGATTTGGAGGCAGAGGCAGCTCTCATCAGGGCTGTGCAGCTTGCAAAGGATGGAAATGCTAGAGAGGCTGCTGCACTCTTGGATAAAGACTCAAAACTAGATCAGAAGCAGAAACTAGCAATGAAACTTGCAGCAGTGCAACTTCTGTTAACTGAGGTGAGTGACTGTGCAGTTTGCTGTATTGCGTTCCATTAACGAAAACTACTGGAATGATTTATGTTTATTCATGGCATTTTTTTTTAAATCCTACCAGACTTCAAATCGTAGAAAATTGTTGGTATTTTTTCCTTCTATGAATGTAATTAATTTAAAATGATTTTATATGAACATGTACTGTCTTTGTTTTCAGGGTGACAGGAAAGAGGCTTGTCAGATTCTACAAAATTTGGGTAATGCCACATTCAAACCGGGCATTGTTAGTGCTCTGGTTACACTTTATTTAGCAGATGGAAATCGTGATGGAGCATCCAAAGTTCTTAAAGATGCTGTTGATTGGTATCGTAAGAACAAGGTACATTTATTGGTACCTCATAGTAAGTGCTTTGTTCTAAGTACAGTGTAGGTTCACATTTTGACTTGTGACTGACTATCCTAAGGTTTTTGAGAATTTCCTTGGTTTCTCAAGACCAGTTGTGGGATAGTACATCAAAGCACCCCATAACTGCTACTATTCTTATCCTTACAATTCATTATTCATAATCAGCCTTTGTTTTCATGCTCTGTAATCTGTGTAAATGATGAAGTGCCATTACATAAATGAAGAAGCAAACACCTAAATCAGTTCTGTAATCCAACAACCACTGGGTACCAAGGGTAAAGCAGCCATGGTGTGAAGATGGCCGCCCACACCCATCTAATGCTGAAGGTTGACATAACGGATCCCACCTCCACTCTCCCACATGCCTTCATGACATGGTGCTTAATTTATTTTGTGATGGTAAATGGTAAGCTACCACATTATCTCATGTGTGGCACTGTACCACATAAAGTTAACAGTGAATTGCTGTATTGGTGGTGTTAACAGGTCAGCACAGGACATCTGGGCACACTGTGGCGCCAAGCAGCAGACTTCCACTTGCGAGGGGGTGAGCCAGATGTGGCTGCCAAGAGTCTAGAGGAGCTGCTCAGAATCAACCCAGGTGACAGAAAGACACTCGCCCAGCTGGTTGTAGCATATGCTCAGGTCAGCATGCTCAACATATTGTCCATTTTTAACAGTTCTGGCACAACTGTGTCCCAGTAAGACTTGTAGAAAAATTGTACTGGGCATAAAATGTGCATAAATTTAATTCAAATCTCTTGAGGGCTTCCCTAATCATTACAGACAGATGGACAGCCTGACAGTAGGTGCATTTTTGCAACTCTTCAGTGCAGACATACAAAAAAAATTATTCTGCTCATGATGTCTGCATACAGTGATTTAAGTAAGTTCTTTGCTCATTGTTGCAGTTTGATCCCATGAAAGCCCAAGCCCTTAGCAAGCAGCTGCCCCAGTTAGACTTCACCCAGAACACAGATGTGGATGCCTTAGAAACATCTAACTGGATGATGGGAACCAAGGTTATCAAGAAGAATGTGGGAAAAGTTGAGCCTTCGCCTGGCTCAAAGCCAGGGTGAGATGCTTATCCTATTTTCAATAGTACTCATTAAGTTAAAGTTCATCCTACAACATGATGTGAAGGCACAAAGGGGGACTAGAGGTATATCTCATCTCTTTCTTTAACCTCGATGCTTATTGGGGGTGGCTGGTCAACGCACACCTCAGCTGCTTTACCCCTGGGAAAGACCCAATACCAAATGAGTGAGTGAGCCCCAGGGCTAGTTTGGATGGGTGCAGAAAATCTCGCCACCACCGGAGTTTGAACCCCGAACCAACCAGTCCATAATGAGTCACTATACCAACTGTGCTATTTCACCCCTCATAGTAGTACTTGTACTGGCTGTGAAGATGTTGGAGGCAGGGATTTGAACACAGGAATCTGAGGTTATGCCTCGGTGCAGGATTCATGTGTACTCAGAGGAATAACATTGTAGGTGGAAAAATGGATTATAATCTAGACATGTTAATTAGCATTGGTGTGTGCAGAGGTGAAAAATGTCATGCTGAGTGGTCAATAACTGAAGTTTTAGCTTTTCTGGGATGTTACACCATGGCAGCTGCTAAGTAGTTAGATACATTTCAAAGGACAAGCAGTCCAAGATCATGTTTGCAGCATGGAAATTAGGCAATAGAAATTTCTTATACAATTCTGATTAAGATTTTATTCATAGTTCCAAATAATTGTTTCGGCAGTACACCAGGTAGTGAACTAATTCAGAAGAAGAAAGCAAAACATAAGCGGAAGGGCAAGTTACCGAAGAACTATGACCCAAATATACCACCTGATCCAGAGCGATGGTTACCGAGACATGAGAGGACAGGTTACCGTAAGAAGAAGGACCGTCGCAACAAGGACATTGGAAAGGGCACTCAGGGAGCAGCAACTGGTGCTAGTGATCAATAGTAAGTGATAACTATTTGAGCAGAAAATGTAAATAACAGGTAAATTATAATCATATAATTTTATTATTCAATCATGACATATTTCAGCCTGTGTTGTTAGGCCAACTTGAGGGTGAATCACACACAAAACCTTGAAGGAACTGAGACATATTTACACATAATGCATTATGAGGATTATAGGAACTGGGGTCTCATATTCCTTAACTTCACTTCTATTTTAGCATAGAGTAAAACCCCTATACATCTCTGGGGCAAAAAAAAAGGGGGAGGGGGTTAGGGGGGAAAAAAGGAAAAAGATGGGAAAAGGAAAAGTGACAGTTGTGTACAAACATGTAGTGTGTTCAGAATGTGAGAAAACAGCAACAAAAAATGAAAATTGTATGTTTTACACTTGCGCCTGTAAATATAATAAAGAAACAAAACTTGCCTGTACCTGTGTGGAAATCACTTTACTGATAACGACACTGAGCTGGGGAGGGAGTCACAGCCCATACAGTCAATTCTGACTAGATGTTTTAAACTGGCATCAAACAAGGGAGTTGCAAAGGTATAGTGCTTATTGTTCAACTGAGTACCTTCTTTGGTAGTAGTACAAAATTATTTTGTTATACCATTTTAATGCATGTGACTACTCCAAGAAGGTAATGCTGAGCTAAGACTATACAAACAGTATTACATTCAGTTATATACTAATATTGGAAGACACTTTAATAGGAATTGTGACAGTATGCTTAAATATCAGTGGCACAAAGCGATATAGGATCTCAGTTCCTGTATCCTTGTGTTGTTATATATGTAGATCTCACTCCTCTACAATTTTTTTTTTTTGTGTAATTGTACCTGAAAATGGAATAAAAACATATCGGCTGAAACAGTCATCTGTGGCTGTGTAATACAGTTACAGTATTACAGCTGTGTTAACTGAAAGTGGGCCCAGTCATTAATTGTAGCTATATGTGAACAAAATGGTGTGTCATACTCCAAGACATAGGCACCTTTTTGTAATTCCACAAAGAAGGAACATAAAACAGCCATACGGATTATACACATAGGAGATATGTAGACACATTTGGAAACATGATATGAGATGGATGGCCAATTTCAGATCCTACTCTCCTGTTCTCCTTTACCACAATGTTCTTGATGGTATCACTAGAAAATATAACATTAAGAACAGGTGTTCTTTATGTTCACCTCAAAACTCGGAGTTTTTTTTTAATACTGCATTCAGCTCAACTTGAAAAATTTGTTTTCACATCCCTACAAGGACTCATACATAAATGAAAAGAATCCTGCAGAGGAACATGAAATATATACAATTCAGTATGCAAGTCAGATTTACTTTAAAAAAAAATCCTCCAGAATCAATTTAACGAATTCATATAAATGTGTCTACTTTTCAGTGACATAACGAAGATGCAAAGTCAACAATCAAAGGCATCTCCTAACCCTAACAGTCCAATCCAGCCAGAAAGTACTGGCCCACGGCAGCAGCAACGTAAAGTTCAACAGAAAAAGAAGAAAAAGGGAGGGAAGTGGTAGGCACAAGAAATTACGGTCCAACACTGCCAGCCAGTCAGCACTGTGTACAGTAAAAGACGTTGTCTTTTGGGTTTATGTCTTGGTAATATATTGAATGTTCCACATGTTTTTTAAGGTGAATTACGACCACTTTTAAGGCACTAAGGCACAAAAACTCTTCCAAGAGTATGTATATTTTACTGAAAAACTAACACTTATAATGAACTGTTGAACATTTACTAGTAATTGACATGTACTGATGATTCTGGGTCCAGTGTAGAACAGTCGTCAGTAATGCCCTTATTTTCTTCGGTAAACACAGCTGACTTTCACTACGTGCCTTCTGTTGGCAAAATAACTCATAGCAGCTCCATGTTACTGGATAGCACAAAAGACTGTTTCTGTTATGTCATGGCATATGAATGTCAGGGAGAACACGTATGTAGGGTACCACCTTGTGGAATATGTAAGTATTTTGTCTGTCCATTAGCAATTAAAATATCTTGTGAAATTTAAATTTAATATCTTGTTTACTGGTTTTCAGAATAAAATTACCTCAAATTCCTAGATTTATTGTAAGATTACTTACACATTTTGTTGTTTGGAAGTTATATTCATTGTAGTACCACTGACATGATATATGACAGTCTATTTGTACATTAGCTGGTTCCATCAGTATGTAAGTTGATGTGCCATAGGAGCCCAAAATACTGGAAGAAGTGTATGAAGCTAAAATCTATAACCACATTAGACTGCAACTTTAAAAGAAGGGAACTATTATATTGGTGATAACACACTACATGCAATGGGAGTGGTTTGCAACCAGTCCACCAACATACTGTGTCCTCACAGCTACACTGGGTATAAATGTGCATAGATGAACACATCCCAAAATAAATGGTTATTCTCAGTGCATTAACAAGGCATCGGTAACAGCATTTATTATGTTACAAAACTTGACCCCAGTAAACAGCAAGACATTTTGACTGCAGAAAACTCTGACCCTAAAATACGGTCACAATTTGAATCATGTTCAGAAGTACCTTCTTAAGTACTGGTTAACCTCAGTGATGTTTCTTGTTTACCATTCCATTCTTCTGGGGTATGATGTGCATTCATATCCAAGACATTCTGACCCTTGAAATGAGGGCTGTTGCCTTTAAAGTTTGGGATCTGATTATCCTTTGACACAGCATCATATCGCAGAAGAACTGAACCCTCAGCTGCACTGCTTGGAAAACCTCAGGATTCCCGAGTTTCATAATATTTTCTTAAGGGTGTTCCTCTTTCTCTGTCTGCCCCTCTGTCCCTCCCTACTGCTTTCATTCCATGCCTGTGTATTTATCCCACAGAAAGTACATGAATTTGTGTTGACAGAATCCTCCCTTGTTTTTCGATATAAAGTTTCTCCTCACTTAGTTATATCAGCATGGTTCCATCTATCAAATTTGATTACCACCATATAATGTCATCCTTTTTAACATTAAATAAGATGATGTTTCATCTGCAGAATTGAAATGGGGATTTAAATTACTTCACTGGCATTTTTTGTTCATTAATTCCATGCCCCAAGTGTGAACATGGTTAGAAGATGCGGATACACAAATTTTTAGGGTGAGAAACATGTACCCTAGAAAAAGAATGTGATTTGCAACTCAGATTAGTTACAAACGTAATAGTTCTTGAAACTGCATCTGCAGTTATAACATTTCTGTTTTAGGCTATAATTTGTAAATTTGAAATAATTCAATCTGCTAACATTTGTTAAAGAAGCCAGAAGTAAAACAGCCTGATTCTGTGGGAAGCATTACAGTGTAAAGCATGTTAATTCAAAGTGCTCATGACTAAAAAAAATCTGTCTTTGTGTTATGTGATTTTGAGTTGTCTAAATTTAAATACATGCTTGGCTGTTTATGGTTGTTTGACATCGTTTGTTATGTTGAAAGTTAATGTTTTACTTCATATAGTAACTAAATCTTCTCATATTTATTTTTTGGTTGCTTAATATGTGATTTAATGAAGTTTGCAACAATATGCAAGCCAGCAAACAATAATTTGTGTTCATCAAACTTTGATATTAGTGCACCACTGTAGAACAGTGCTATCATGTTCATGCAATGTGGTGGTGGTAAGGGCTTACACCAGTGTCACTAGCACAGTTGAATCATTCCATCATACACAGTGCATGGTACAGAATGGTGCTGAGTTCAAGCAGATAATACACACTTGGTGCTTTCAAATCAGGAAAGGATAGAGGTAGATGTCAGCTGTAGTTCAGTTCACACAATATTTTGTTGCCATTACACAATGTACCAGTGAAGGAGAAAAATGCCCACTGCATACATGTTCACACAACAGTTTCTTTGTATCACAGAAAGGCTGTCAAAGGCTCAATAAATTGGTCAACACTGCAACACTTATCAAAGCTACTAGGGCAAGCGATGTGACCATGCAATTCCTCCCAATTTCACAGCAGCACACAATGCATACAACAGTTCGTACTTCTTCTGTACAGGCCATTATAGGAAACAATACACACCACACTCCAGTGTGACCATCGCAGAGATAAACGTTACACAAATTTCCCCCAAAAATAATGTATTTTGAATTATATGACTTTTAGTAATCGAACTGTGGAACTAATGTTACCTAGTGTAGTCACCAGAAATGCAAAAACAACAACAAATGAGTCACCAAAACTAGCCTCTCAAACAGTATATGAAAAATGACACTTACTTTTATTCTGTTCCAATACATCTCTGTAGCAGCTGACAGCATCTTTAAAAAACACACTGGAAAAACTTAAAACGCCTCTCATTTCTCCACCCAGAACACCAGCATTACCACCTGATATGCAGAACTTTTTTTGTCTGCATCCATTTTAACCACAAATGTGTGTGCAATGCTGGAAACAACAGAACCCACACAAATTCGAACCATTGATCCTGAATTTGGAAGCAGAAACATTAAACACTGGAACACTAGACTAGAAAGTTACCTACAAGAAGGAATTTCAATTGGTCCTCATATATCATGGGGACCGCGGTGGCACAGTGGTTAAGGCACTGTGCTACAAATCGGAAGGTCGCTGGTTCGATCCCACCTGGTGTC
>Ga0123353_10019194_pt1 | contig 10145 bp, 12 predicted proteins | sample TergutLab28metaG_3_FD_92763 | JGI IMG/M metagenome (GOLD analysis project Ga0123353, IMG submission 92763) | Labiotermes labralis P3 segment gut microbial communities from Petit-Saut dam, French Guiana - Lab288 P3 | ecosystem: Host-associated > Arthropoda: Insects > Digestive system > Gut ...
CCTCCTATACCTGAAGACCCCCCCCACCCCCCCCCCCCCCCCCCCCCAAAAAACACGGCAAACTTGCCAAGTCCCTTTTCAAACCCCCCCCCCCCCCCCCTCACACACACAAACTGACGCCTGCTCGGGGCTATCACGATTCGACCGCCGCTTTTCTTCTTTTTTTAAGTAGTCTCCCCACCACAAACATACCCGACCAGAACTAAACAAAGAAAAGCGAGAAATAACGACGGTCAACACACACACACACACAGCGTTGAGGGACAGCTGAAAATTGTGACGTTAATACCAGGAGGGCTGTTTCAGCATGCCAGAATGTAGGTCAAAATGGTATTAGGGTACATACTTAGTTTGTCGATATTGTCCACATCACAACAGTTATTACACTGTGATATATACTGGAGGAGCGTCCTAATCCCTTTAAATTTTATTATTTCCGTCATGAACTTTCACATGGCCGAAATTCGACACCAGTCTCAGAAGCTTCTGAACTTTAAGATAAATGTACGCCTTTCAGAAAACTCGTGTCAAATACGCAACTTGATAGCTGCGAATATTCCGTTTATTACGCACGAAACAGAGAAATCGAAGAGCTAAGTTTTAGTACGCCTAACAAGTCGGGCCGGCTTTGGCTCCTCCGACACTAAAACGACTATTCCCGGATTCGTCTAAATAGTATCTCTCCCCTCCCGCAGTTCGAGAAGATGTTACCTGACGCTGTAGACGCAACCAGACCTCAGTATTAAACGAGCATTATTGAGCAAGCAATGGACATCACTGAGCCGTACGTACTTAGACAACGGAAAGAAGTACCATAGATCGATCGCCTACACGTCTCCCTTGAGCTATCATGCCTCTCCACTCCAGCATACTTCTCTATATTCCTCTCCAGCCATAACGCCATTCTGTTCCCAGGCATGTATAGCAGGATTACATCCAAGAAGTCCCCTTCATTTTTCATGACTACCTTCAGCACAAGTCTCACAAACCTTACAACCCTCCCACCTCAGTCACATGATTGCAGCTGCTACGTAACCTGACGAACACTAGCACCTGCACCGCTCCAGTTGCATAAACACACTTATGTACGCGCACTCTACTGACTTGTGACAACAGCCTAGTCTCGTTTGGGTTACCTGCGCCTGAAGCTGGAGACTTTGTGAAATTAATCCTGCTGTAATAATCACGTGGTAACCGCCACTAGCAACATGCACTTCTAGCTCGCTGCCCAGGATGGATAGAGCTGGAGTATTACCACAGTAGGCAGAAGGGTGAACGCTACGGGCAATGCCATCCCCACCATCCATGTGACTTCTTCCGTGGCCTCCGTATAAGTAAGTTCGATATCCATAATTACATATTCGACACTCAGAACTCCGTCATTACTGACAAGCCAAAACGCTCACATAGTGAATGAATTCCCCACATTTTACGGAACCAGAAAGACTATTGCCGTATTCGAAACAGCCAGCCACTGGACCCTATCGTGATCCACATTAATCTTGTACACACTAATCCGCATTACTCCTTAAAGACCTATGTTATTGTTACTATACCTAAGTCTCAGAAGTGGGCTCCTCGTTGCAGGTTTCCCAACCAACGTCTTGAAGGAAGGCCCACTCCTTTCTCCCTCCCAAACTTGCCGCTTAACCCCCACCCCACCCTTCAACCCCTTCGCCCACAAACTCCTCCGGGATTCCATCATACAGCTATAACGTCAATGTATTTGTGGCGATCACCTCCATCTAGGTCCGAGGTTATGAATGAGTGGAGGTACACCTTCACTTCCCCGACACCCATGCCTTCATGGCATGGAGACGGCCAGCTTTACTTTTCTTGTATGTGTGGCTTATTTACCGCCCTTGTAACGGATTGTGAAAGCGGAAGTATCCAATGTGACGAATATAAGAACTGTCTGCTGGAATGTATTCTGGTTAAGTATGAACGTATCGGGAAAAATACCGCCTCTATATTCAGTGTTTATCACTGGAACCTGGCGATGGATAAAGCGGGCCCCACCGAAACGTCGGTAAGTATCTAGCAATACCACACGGCGCAACAACCCAGAATACGGTAACCTTGAACAGCTTCCATTGAACAGCACCAAATGCCAGACTGGTTAGTGAATAATGAATTTGAAAGTACGTTGAAAGACGCGGTCGTAGTGTGATATCAAATACTATAGCTAATTTGCTAGGGGAGTGAGGAAAACCAGGAAACCCCTGTCACGATATTCCGTCTGCTGATGGAGTTCCGAACTGGGGAACCTCCCCAATTTGAAGCAACGCAGCAATGTCTCCGTCGGAAATCACACACACGACAAGACACATGGCATGCTCAAATGGTGGTTATGTTAGCAGCCTAGTATTCAGGAGTCTCGGGTTTGATCCCAACTGTCGCCATTAACACAAAAATAAAAAAGAAAAAAAATTAGTTACAGTTGCCAACAGCTGTCCTATGACGAGAACAAGGCCACAGTCAACGATGTGTACACCTAAATTAAATAATCGACAACGGCCACATTCTGGTCTTCCGGGTACTGACAGCGTGTACTTAAGTAGCTGGGCACCGATGCTTCGGATGCCGATGCTACCTTCATTTTTGGGGGCGAAGTTTAGGTCCAAGTTTTGCAACGAAGCAACGGCTACCCTCTCTGCACATCCTGCGTTAGGTCTTTCCAACGGGCTCAAATGCGGCACCTCCCCGACTTTTCACATTAAGATGCAAACAGATCCAGCTGCTGAAACTGTGTGTCACTTTTTCCTATTTTTTCATTGTTTCTCTTTTATACTTCTGGACCAATATTGTTCGGGTGATCAAATCGAGAAGAATGAGATGGAAGGAGCCTGCGGCACTTACGGGGAAGTGCAGAGGTGTATAAAGGGTTGTGGTAGGGAAACCTGAGGGAAAGAGACCACTTGGAAGACCTAGGCGTAGATGGTAGGATAATATTAGGGTGACTCTTCAGGAAGTGGGATAGGGGGCATGGACTGGATTGATCTGGCTCAGGACAGGGACAGGTGGCGGGCATTGTAAATGCGGAAATGAACCCTCGGGTTCCATAAAATGTGGGGACGTTCATGACTAGCCAAGAACAGGTTAGCTTCTCAAGAAGGGCTCTGCTCCATGGAGTAAGTCAGTACTTCTCGACCACTGGAAGATGGAGAGAGTCCAGCAGCTAAATATTCCTAAAGGTATCTAAAAACTGCACATACGTTTGGATGCCTATATGTATTACCTTTACCTCTCAATATTTCCTAATTTCTGTCTCGATAATTTACTTCTCTTTCCTTACTTGTTTCTATTATAGGGTTTCCCCTAACATCCTTGTTGTTTGCCGCATGAAATGGAATTCCGCCGATTCAAATTAAACTACAAAAATGTAAGTTCCAATTATCATCAGACTTCTCGCAACACGCACTGTCATATTTCACTATAGACGACACTCACGTGGCAATTTTTCAGAGGTCGTGAGTCGGCATGTCGCGATAACTGGAAACAGAGATGGATCATGACTGCTAAGGCAGTGAACAGCGATAGGCCATGCAAGTCGAAACGTGACTTTGGGAACACAAATGAAACAAGAAGCTATGTTTTAGACGCAACGGGGCGATTAAACGTCACCTGCTCATCACAGTCCCTATTAAAACAGAAACAGTGCGTTATTCTAACCCAGTGGATAATTTCACAACACACAGTACTGAATTTTGCAGTGAAATAATCTCATTTCAAGAACTAGGTTTTCCACCTGGAAAAAAATTAACTGTAAACCGCGTAAAATATCCCATGTAACTTGTAATTCCCAAGAGTTTGATTATGAATCGGTGAGGGCTGAGGTCAGCTAGGGATAAATAGGTTTTCTTGCTACACAACCGCTATACTCCATGGCTGACAAACAAGTGCAGTATTCGGACCTTCCTGCATCAGACCTGACCAAACATGGCGGCTGTCCGTAAAAGACGCATTACGCATAAATACTACTACAGATGTACGTAACATACGAGCTAAACGTCTCGTTAACGAGCAGCCGGGATAGTATAGTCCGTACAGGGACTAAGCTATGGGCTGGACGGTCCGGGGTTCGATTCCCGGTAAGAGCAAGATGTATTTCTCTTCTCTAAGTACGTCCAGACCGACCGACATTGGGGTCTACCCAGCCTCCTATTCAATAGGTATTTTCCTTTACAGGGGTAAAGGGGCCAGGCATGATGTTGACAACTCACCTCGTCTAGCGCTGAGGCTAAAAATGAGTACTTCCGTACCTCTGCTCCTCGTGTATGACTTCATGGCTTTATCTTTACCCATATTTGTTTAAGGTGGCCCAAAGCGAAATTCAACACTGTTGTTAACACAACCGTCTCGTAGTCCGATGACCACTGTTCAAAACTTGGCTGGGAGAGCGAACACTCCACGACTTCGTGGTTTTCTTTAGTATGCAAAATAAACCGCAAAGATATTTTCCCGAGTCATCAAGCAGGAGGCGGGGTAGCTCAGCCGGTGTAGTGACCAAGCCACGGCCTGGGCAACCGGGCAATCGGGGTCTAATTACCGGCACGACCAATTTTTTTTTCCTTCTTCACAGTGTCCAGGCAGGATCTGGGGCCCATCCAGCCCCTTATGCAATGAGCCATTCCTTAAGAGTGAAGCAGCGAAGGTACGAAGCCAATCACCCCACCTACAACTAGCGCCGATGTTAAGACTGACTGCAGTTGTCCCCAATACCCCAGACGTGTCATGGGGCGTTTGATTAAGCACCTTGTTATACGCATTTCAGGGCAGCGGTTGGGAAGCAGCATCCAGCAAACTCTTACTCATGATACGTCCCTAGTTTGACGTCACAGCGAGTCCTCAGCAAGGGGGTGCAAAATTTTCCAAAATTCAAGAAGCCGCCTCCGAATTCTGCGCGCCAGAAGGGTAACATACTGAGGACCCACAAATATGAGGCTCCACCGTGCAACATGTTGTCACCACAGCGACCCGTAGCCCTGAACTTGGACACCCCTGGTCCACAGAATCACTACAATAAACCGCATGCTTTAAGTGTTCCAGCTGTTCTACTACTATTACATACAAATGCGCGTTCGGTGCCGCTAAGTGTACCATCATCGCTACAGGTTACCACTTCATCAATGTCGTCCATTACCGTCGTTCATAGCCTAACAGCAACTAAATATGTCATTAAAAACTAAGGAACAATCGCCTAACAACTGCTTGCCCATGTCCCCCACGGTCATTTATTGTTCATAAAATCAGCAGGTGTTACTGGTTTTCTTTTAAATGTCTTTGTCCTAATTGATTCAGCTGTGAGATTCTTATTATAGTGTCAGTTTGTGTTTAATGAGATGATACGAGGAGATAAAATGCTGGAATACTGTCTTATGTTTCTCGCTCGGGTGGGTGTTGACTGCTCGATTATTGAATACGCACGCCATTAATTCGGGAATTATATAACCAATAATGTCATAACCATCTAAGGCACACACATATTTGTTAAGTTTTATAAAAGACCCACCATCTTTCGATTCTGTCGGGCCTTGAATCATCTTCTGGGGTGCATCATACAACATGATTCGAGGTCAGAATATAAAAAAGTTGGGTCTTTCATAAAAGTTAACAAATTTGTGTGCGGTTTAGTAAGGTAATAAAATAATTCATCATAAAACACTAGTAGCACTTGGTAAAACAAACACAATTAAAAACAAATGTGAGAAGTTCTTTCAAACACAGCTTGATAGAATAAGCAGTGTTAGTATTTACACGTTAACTTGTTATCGGCAAAAGTAAATGCTTCATTACCGTCTGCCATATAGGTACAGCAGGACTGCTTCATAACAAGACTTTACTCGGCAATTACTGCCATCTGTCGTACGTAACTGTAACTAAAAATTAAATTCTGCGTAGGGGCAGTATACAGATATAATTTCAACTCTAAGGCTTTAAAGCGAAGGGTCGGTACGAAAGTAATGCCTCTCTCTCTCTCTCTCTCTCTCTCTCTCTCTCTCTCGTGTAATTACGATTAGAATGAAATAAAGGTTATTTGTCATAAACTGCATGAAAGTCTGTAGATTCACAACCCCAGATACGAACGCCTCGCAAGTTTACTAATGTCACTATAACGCCAGATGTAATGGTAAGGTGAATGGTGAAGAATGTGGAAGCGGGGCACAAGGACTAGTACACAGTATTTCCAGCGACATAAATCTTGATGGTAAAATAGTTGCGGCCCAACTCCTTCGTGGTGTACAAAGCATCACACGTACAGACTGGTCTGCTTCGCCATTGTGCTTTGGTTGACAGACATCAAGAAACCCGCTCGTCTGCTCGCGCGTGAGGAGTAACAACTTGAGGTCGATCGAGATATCTTCGAATGTATTCGTCAACAGTCTCTCCAACCCTCCTCCTCCTCCTTTTCTCCACAAGATGACCGGCAAATTTGAAGATAATACACGGGACAACATTTTATATCATATTAGCCGTGACGAACCTTCGTGTTCTCCGAACGTGGAGACAGATGCCTTGACGAATCTGTTTGATGTGTATGGACTAGTCATATACCTATGGACTGAGGTGTCGCATGCGTACGGACTGGAGTTAGCATATATTTACAGACTGCAGTTGTCCTGTCTATGGACTGCAGATGTCATACTTTTCATTCACTCTATCAGAACACAGAAAATCGCTCGGTCTCGGTGCTTCCAGAATCAGCTTTCAAGACAGCCACTGGCATAATCGTCATCGCCATCATCATCGACCTCCGTCATTATTACAACTGTCGATCCAACGCATTTCGCATCTACACACACTCTTTTCTCATGGAATCTGGTACACACTATTTGAAAATCCTCTTCAGAGTACGACCTTCCGTTCTGTCCAATCACCCAATAAGTGCCGAAAACTGTATTAAGTTTTTCATTTATCCTGTGGATTGAATTACCAACGAGTCGTGGGTTCGATTCCCAACAAAGCTACGAGATTTCTATTCTCTAATGTCCCCTAGAGTGGATCTGGGGCTCACTCATTCTTCTATCGAATGGTTACCGGGGCTCCTTTCCCGGGCGTAAAGTGCATCGGGTGTGAAGCTGAACAGTCACATCCGTCTGGTGCCGAAGAATCCATGGAATTATACTTTCACTCCCACCAGTGTCGACATGGCCTGCTGCTTAATTAGGCACAGGAAAACTTGACCTCTACTCACCCCACGTTCTTTGCTGATTGTGTTGGGGTCTAAATCGCCTGAACACAAATAACACAGTCACATAGATATGACAAGCGCGTAACCACCGAAATGCAGAAAGCATAGCAAAGGTGACCGACCACCAGACCACTCTATCTTCCCTTCACTTCAGCTTAGGTGCAGTTTACTGTCAGAGACTCCAAGAAGTGGAGACAACATCGCAGGACGATAAAAAAAAAAAAAAAAAAGAAAGAAAAAAGAGGAAGCAACAAAGAAACTACACAACACATTCCTGAGTCGAATGGCTTTAGCACAACGCTGCAGCTAGCCTCAGGCCCTGCTGTGAGGGCAGTAACTGGTCAACTGCACAGAGCAGTACTATTACTGTGATACGCCTTTCTACACAGACCTACTTCGCCATATCAACGTTAAGGAAGTGACATGATGAGTTTGCTTGCCGAGTTTCGATGCAGAAATTTTGTGACTTTGCTCCTGATTCTGGTCCGTAACGACTGTGGTAAAAAATAAAGACAATGAAACAGAAACTTATCATACTTCTGTATTTCATTTCGAATTCGTTTTATAACGTGGACATTGTTATGTCCCCCAAATAACTCCAAATAATACAGCAACATATCACAAAGAAAAGCGTCATGGCCCAAATCATACACGATAAAGGAACTCGGGGAAAAGATTTCCGCTTTTATTTGTGACGTATGTCTCTGGAGCACATGTTACTTAATGTGTTTTTCAAAACAGAGAAGTTGAGGCATGATATTTTCGGGATAATTCTACAAACCCCAAAACACATCACCCATCCTTTGCCTAACAATTCTCCTTTGGCATACTGTCGCGTCTCATCGGCTCGAACAGGCTACTCTGAGTTACACCTACAGGTAGACGCAGATTTACGCCGCAGGTGGGTAGCATAACTGGCTTTGTTACAAACCTTAGGTGCCTATAATTTTCATTAAAAATATACAATCCAATAGACGCGTTCATTATAGCCATTCCACTAGTTTTAACACAGTTTCGTGAATATCGTCTTCTGGAATGTTACGCCATGTAGCTTGGTAAAAATTTAAAAACCTTAACGAAGGAATTTAGTGGGATTACTGTGTACTGCTCGATCCCAGTGGCCGCGCGGTCTAAGGCGTGGGTCTGCGGCCGCTCGCCTGCTGAGATTGTGGGCTCGAATCCAACCGGGGGCATGGATGTCTGTCTGCTGGGAGTGTTGTGTGTTGTCAGGTAGAAGTCTCTGCGACGAACTGATCACTCGACCAGAGGAGTCCTACCGACTGTGGTGCGTCGTTTTGTGTGTGTGTGATCTAGAAACCTCGTGAATGAGGAGGGAGGAGGCCCTAGCCCACTGGGAGGCTGTCGCGCCAAAAACAAACTGTGTACTGCTAATTTCACCCATTTTTAGTGTAAAAAAAAAAGAAAGAAAGAAACTCGTATGAACTCGCGCTGGGGCGAAATACCTTAAGTTAGGGGAAATCTGTACCTCCCAAAAAGTTGTGACATCTCCCCCTTAATTATTTCACTCTAAAAATGGAAGCGATGTGATCCCTCCGAAACGTCTGTAAACTCATCCCAGTCTAAATGATGTCACAATCCAGCCCAATATTCTTTATAGCAACCGTCCTGAAACCTAGCCTCTCTTCCTTGATCCATTCCGATTTACGATTCATATTTCGTGTACCCTCTTCCCTGGTCTTCATCTAGATTCTGTTTCTAACGTGCGCCAACAAACGTTATCCTCGTAAATGAGCCTCCCTTTTCAAATCTAGCTGCGACGAAGTTCAGTTCCAAAATACATCAGTCAAATGTACCAATAATGAAGTTCTTCTTTGTCCATTTCGCTTCTGCATGTATTTTCACTGACCAAAATTCTCAGCAGTACTCCCTTATGAAATATTTTCAGCTCATTACAAGCTTTCTTTTACTGCTGACGGTCCTCTGAATCCATACAAATGCATCAGTCTTGATACATCGTGGCTGGACGATCCGGGTTTCGAATTCAGCGTCGGATACCAGAGTTTTCCCTTCTCAAAAACGTCAAGACCGGCTCTGGAGCCCACCAAGCCTCCAATTCAATGGGTACCGTGTTTCCTTTCCGAGGGTAAAGCGACCAGAGCGTGAATTTGACCGCTTACATCCACGTAGCGCCGTGGTCAAGAATGAGTAGAGCTATGCTACTACTTCGCCTGTACGCCTGCATGGGGTGGAGACGGGACTTCAACTTGTGCTAATATATCGTTAAATAAAACTAAGGTCATTATTAACACACCGCTGACCACATACTGCAGACATTTAAAATCCGATCAGGCCACGTTGGAGGGAAGTAGCTGTACCGATATTATGACCTGTACCGGAGGCTACGGTTACAGATTTTAGTACTCCTGACGATGGATGCTGTGACACCCGAAACACGTGGAGTGACTTTGCAGTAAATATCTGCAAACTGTTGCATCTAGTTGGATTTTCATTAACAATGCTAGTCCATATACTAAGCCAAAGAATCCAGTCCACATCATCCGCCCCCCATTACACATTTCAATATTATTATTCTGTCTGCGCCTACGTCATCCTGATTCCCATTACCATAGTAACAATAATAATAACAATAACAAAAACGCATAAATTTTTAGTTTCCTCACATTTCAAAACTATCTGCAGCGAATTATGCTTCTCTTCTGACAGTGTACATATTCCCCTTCGTATCTCCCTCCTCAGTTCCCTAAATTTCCAAAATCGCAATCGAAACCGTGCCGTCCCGTTATTACAACAGGATACACCTACACTCTTCCCTTCCCCATTCCTCCTTCATTTCCCAGGACGCAACCCCCAACTCAGCACGATCAAACACCAAATTTTGCTGCGTTGTATAACATCTTACCTCTCCTACGTTGTCTACCACTTGGCCATTATGCTGGGGTCAGGATAAGATGGGCGGTATACCGACTCGCTA
>Ga0123353_10019196_pt1 | contig 10144 bp, 5 predicted proteins | sample TergutLab28metaG_3_FD_92763 | JGI IMG/M metagenome (GOLD analysis project Ga0123353, IMG submission 92763) | Labiotermes labralis P3 segment gut microbial communities from Petit-Saut dam, French Guiana - Lab288 P3 | ecosystem: Host-associated > Arthropoda: Insects > Digestive system > Gut ...
GGTTCGAACCGGCAAAATGTATCCGTTGCGGGTTGTGCGTGTATAACAGTCAAAACGGATTTACCTTCAGAGACAGAGGATTTGGAATGCAAGTGATCATCCCCGACGAAAACAAAATCAATGTTGATGAGGAATTGGCTAAGTTGTGTCCGACAGGGGCGTTGTATTCAGTAATTCAGTAACAGATTTTTTTGTATTTCACGCAACAATTTTGATTTTGTTGCATCAGGCGAGTTTTCACTCACTGATCATTTTCTTGACGACGAATTTCAAATGGTTATGCGTCGATTGTTCCCTGTTTCGCTACTGCGAAGGAAACGGTTTGCACCTGTACGACGACGAGGAAAATCTATTGGTTTGCCATTATCGGAGGATGGTGTGATGATTGGGTATTAATAATTTTGAAATCATTTTTTATTTATTTTTGCAGAAAATGTTTTGTATTAATCTAAAAAACATCAAATCAGTGGAAAACAAAAAAATATTATTGACCATTGGGATACAGATATCTCAATATCTCTTGATACTTGTATTGGCGGGATGCGGCGGAGGTTCAATCTCTTCGGATTCTTCGGGCGATGCGAATTGGCATTTGTTTCGCGGCAATGCTGCTTTGAGCGGATATACAGATACCCGCCTCCCGAAGAACCCAGCTTTACTATGGGTTTTTAAAAGTGGCGCACGAACATCTTCATCGCCAGTCATCGCCAACGGAGTTACTTACTGGAGCGACGAACGCGGGCACATACGCGGCGTGGATTTGACCGGTGTTCAGGTTTTCGATTACGATTTCAATACCGCTGTGAAGGCAACTCCCATGATTCATGATTCAGTCCTGTACATCGGGCGTATTGATGGTACGATGAATGCTATCTCGCTTTCGCAGAAGAATATTTTATGGGAATACGAAACGATGGGACAAGTGTCCGCATCAGCCAATTATGTGAACTTTGAGGGCAGACAGGCAATCGTTTTCGGAAGTTACGACAATTACCTCTATTGCTTGGATAGCAAAACCGGAGAAGAAATTAACCGTTTCGAATCAGGGTACTACATCAACGGCGCTGTGGCATTGTGGAAGCAATACGTAATATTTGGCGGATGCGACGCATGGCTGCGTGTGATTGACTGTCAAACGGGGGTCGCAAGCGATTCGCTTCTGGTTGAAACCTACATCCCTGCCTCACCTGCCATCATGGACGATCATTGTTACATAGGAGATCATTCGGGAAATATCTATGAATTGTATTTGGAAAACGGAAAAATCGTCCATCATCAAACCATCATGGAGGCAATCGGCGATGGCACAAATGTATCGGTTCCTGCCCTTTCAGCCAAAAATATATATTTTTTCGCTAACGACCAGCATTTGTATTCCATCAACCGCAAAGACGGAAACCTTCAATGGAAATATCTGGTGAAAGGTAGCACAGGGGAAAGTTCGCCAGTTATTTGCAGAGATAAAATCATTGTTTGTACGAAGACCGGTATCGTATCCATTCTTGATGCACGCACCGGAACTCTTGAGTGGGAATATGATACGGGCGAACAAATTGTCGCTTCACCTGCGGTAATTAAGAACAGGTTTTATATCCTTACAACCAGAGGGACACTGTTTTGTTTTGGCGAGAAGAAAAAATAACCAATATTGATTACTTCAGAATCACATTCAATTCCTTAATCAGTTTTTCTTTGTAGAGTTTCCCGATAGGAATATCGTTTACCGGCTTAATACTTGTTTTGATATAAATCGTATTATCCCCGATACTATGGATGTTATTCAGATTGATAATATACGATCTGTGTACGCGCATGAATTGTTTTGAAGGAAGTTTATCTTCCAAGGCACGCATCGTAAAATGGATCATGTATTTTTCGTTGAATGTGTTGATAACCACATAGTTTTCCATTGCTTCGATCCATAAAATATCGGCATATTTTAATTTCATCAACGAGGAGTTGTGTTTGATAAAAATTTCGTCATTTTTAGCGTGCATCCTGCTTTTCTCCTGACGTGACAACGCCTTATTCACGGCTTTGATAAAACGGCTGTAATCAAACGGTTTTAGCAGATAATCAGTAACGTCGTAATCAAATGCTTTGATAGCGTATTGTTCTTTTGATGAAATGATAATGACCTGTGGCAGTACACTCAGCGAATTTAGAAAATCTATTCCGGTCATTTCCGGCATTTCGATATCAAGAAAAATCAAATCAATATCTTCATTCGTATTCAACAAATCAATAGCCTTTAATGGATTTGAAAGTGAATGTAACAAATTGAGTGATTCTGTTTTTTTTACGAAATCCTCAACGATCTTTCTGATAAGACTATCATCATCTATGATTATGCAGTTCATTCTTTTCTTTTAAAAAATATGTACAAAAGTAAAGAAAAAAATTGAATTTTTGACAGTTTTTTTTCTTTTTTGTTCATCTATTTATTTCTGAAAAATAGCTGCATGGGTACACCCGAAAAATTAAAGTTTTCGCGAAGTTTATTTTCGAGGTAACGCTTGTATGGATCGCGGATGTACTGCGGCAAGTTGCAGAAAAAGACAAATGACGGCGCCAGTGTTGGCAGTTGCGTTACATATTTGATTTTGACATATTTGCCTTTTACGGATGGCGGTGGATATATGTTGATGATCTGCTGCATGATTTCATTGAGTTGATGCGTAGGAATTCGTTTGGTGCGGTTTTGATACACATCCATAGCAGTATCAAGAACCTTTTGCAGTCGCTGTCTGGTCTTTACCGAAGTAAAAATAACCGGTACATCGGTAAACGGTGCGATGCGCGATCGAATGGCTTCTTCGCATTGTTTGGCTGTGTTGGTGTCCTTTTCAATCAAATCCCATTTGTTGACCAAAATGACCACGCCTTTACGGTTGCGCTGTATCAGGCGAAAAAGGTTCAAATCCTGCGCTTCCACACCTTGTGTGGCATCAAGCATCAACAGGCACACGTCAGAATTTTCGATGGCGCGGATGGCACGCATTACCGAGTAAAACTCAATATCTTCGCTCACCTTGCCTTTTTTTCGCAATCCGGCAGTGTCAACCAAATAAAACAAATGCCCGAATTTGTTATATAGCGTATCGGTGGTATCGCGGGTGGTTCCTGCTAACGGTGTAACGATATGACGGTCTTCGCCGGTCAGTGCGTTGATCAGCGATGATTTTCCCACATTTGGACGCCCAACGATGGTAATACGCGGCAATTCATCGCACTCTTCGGGTATTTGTTCTTTTTTTGGAAATTGTTCGAGGATGGCGTCGAGTAAATCGCCTGTCCCACCGCCGTTGATAGATGAAATGGTATAATAGTCGCCCAATCCCAGCGTATAGAACGCCGCAGCATCGAACTGCCGCTCGTTGGTATCTACTTTATTGACCACCAACAGTGTTTTTTTGTTGGTTCGGCGCAAAATATCGGCGATGTTTTCCTCTAAATCAGTAACGCCGCAGGTAACATCCACCAGAAAAAGAATCAAATCGGCTTCCTCTATAGCGAGAATAACCTGTTTGCGAATTTCCTCCTCGAAAATATCATCCGAGTTGGTTACATATCCGCCGGTGTCAATCAATGAAAACTCCTGCCCATTCCATTCCACCTTTCCGTAATGACGGTCGCGCGTAACGCCTGATTGCTCGTCAACAATGGCATTCTTTCTGCCTGTCAAACGATTGAACATGGTTGATTTTCCTACGTTCGGACGACCAATGATTGCTGCTATGTTTCCCATAATATTTCAGATTAATCTCATTTCGATAGATTCTTTTTGTGTTTCTGAAGACATAAAATTACACATGGTTCTTTCTGAACGCTTTCAGTCGCTCTTCCAAATCGGCAAACTGCGATGGCTGAGTTTGCGACACGCAGGCGCGTAAGCCTTCGCTGCGTTCGCTTCCGGTAATGTCCAACGCTATGGCGCTGATACCGTAGTATAGCAATTCTTCCAACAATGCACTCCCCGAAAGTCCGGGATAGGAGATGGTGAAATAGAAACCATCGGCAAGCGGGGCGTCCTCGTCGCGGTCATAAACGATTTGAAAGCCGAAGCGGGTGAACAGTTCTTTCATCACGCGGGCTTTGTCGCCGTATACCTTTACCTGTTCGATAAACGCAAAACTTCCGTCGTTGGCGGCTTTCAGCATTGCTGCAAGTGCATATTGCGCCGAATGACCAGTTCCAGACGAAATAGCGTACAACGCACCGTATACGGCAGCGCGTCCGTAAATATCGGAAGAATAAAAACGTTTCAAATCAGGGAAACGGCGCGAAAACAATCCATTGCCAATCATCATCAGGGCAATTCGCTCGCCGGCATAACTAAAAACTTTCGAGCCGGAGAAAAGAAGAACATAATTGTCCGTATAATGCGCTACCGAAGGCTGATAGGGCGGCGCTCCCGCATTCCCGTAATCGTTCCGGAAATCCATCCCGAAATAGGCAAGGTCTTCCATGACAACTACATTGTATTGATTGGCTAATTCGCCAATGATTTTCAGTTCGTTGTCCGAAAAGCAAATCCATGAAGGATTGTTGGGGTTAGAATATACAATGGTGTGAATGTTTCCTTGTATGAGGTATTCTTCGAGTTTTGTCCGAAGTTTGCTGCCGCGATAATTGTACACATCAAACGTTTTGTATTTCAAACCCAAAACATGATGTTGTTGTTTTTGCACCGGAAATCCGGGATCAATAAACAATGTGTATTCTTTTTCCGCCCGACATCGGCTATTGACCATAAACGTTGTGAGGCTTCCCTGCATCGAACCTACCGTTGGCACGCATCCCGCAGGGTCAATATCAATATTCAGAAACAATTTGGCAAAACGCGACGCTTCATCCTTCAAACCCTGAAATCCTTCGATTGCCGGATAGATGGGCGCCACTCCGTTTTGCAGCGCTTTTATCTGCGCATCAATTCCGGCTTGTGCGGCAGGCAACCCCGGCACGCCCATTTCCATTTTAATAAAATGTTTGCCCGAAGCGTTTTCGATGTTGGACACTAATCGCACAACTTCGCGAATCGAAGACTTGCCGATATTAACCAAGCCGCTTTCTTTCTTTGCCTGATCTACAATGTGTCGTGGTATTGGTGTTTCCATTTGATCATCATTTACAATTTTCGGCAAAGGTACGATTTTTTTCTGATTTTCTGCAGTTCTGCTGAACCTGACACTGTCATTCTCTTCCTCTTCTTCGTTTTCAAAAGGATCTACCGGTTTTTGAGGTCCATATTTTCTGAAAAACGATGCGCATAAAAATCCGCTGAAAGCGCCAGAAATATGCCCCTCCCATGAAATATTCGCTTCGATGAGTTCCCATACGGGTAGCATGTTCCAGACCGTGCTTCCATAAAGAAAAACAACCACTAACGATAATGCCATCAATGGGATATATCGCCTGAAAACTCCACTGAAAAAAAGAAAAAACGATAAGCTGTAAATCAATCCGCTGGCTCCAATGTGGTACGATTCGCGTCCGATGAACCATGTGAACAATCCTGAAAAAATCCAAAGCATCGGGAAGACAGCATATCCCAAATCCTTATAAAAATAAAATAGACACCAACTCAACACAAACAACGGAACCGAGTTGGACAACAAGTGTTGCATACCGGCATGAACGAGCGGTTCAGTCAAGATGCCCAATAACCCGGAAGCTGTGCGGGGATAAACGCCCATCCAGTACAAATCCGTGTGAAAATTCCATTCCCATAAACGTATCAACCATAATATGATCAACAAAATACAAGGAAAAAAGGCGGCATAAAACATCCGCCTTAATTCAAATTTGTTGTCGTCTTTGGGAATCATTTGAATATCACAATTCGCGCTTCAAAAAATCCAGCAAGTCTTTTCGCATTTCCGGCGTTTCATGATGTCCGATTTCGTAAATATTTAATTTCCACTTGTCAGCTGCACCCATCTCTTCGTATACCTTTTTAAGCGCCTTGTCAATTTTATGCAGCCCCGGCACCGGCGTCAGCCTGTCCAAACTTCCTGCAATGGCAAGATGTGCGCGGGGCGCTATGAGCGCATTAATATCGGCGGTTGAAAAATATTTCAGTAACGACGGCACATAGTAGAAAATGCCGTGCAGATCAATACCACCTTCTTCTATTAACGCCTCAAATTCGGTAAGGCAGCATATATCTGCACAAACTTTTACACGAGTGTCTAATGCGGCTAACCACCACGACATAGTACTGCCCATAGACATACCTATGGCGCCAATTCTCGATGCGTCAACTTCCGGTCTTTGGCAGAGGTAATCCATCGCCTTCAAACTGTCGTACACCATCATGCCCCACATACACTGACCTCGCCACAGCGATTCTTTGAAAAACTCCGACTCTCTGCGTCCGCTTCGCTCGCCAAATACCCAATGGTCAATGCACAAAACGCAGTATCCCTTTTGCGTAAGCGCCTCGGCGTATGGGGTTTCGGGCATGTATACATTGCCATGTATCAATTCGTCTTTGCCCAATTTATAAAATCCTCCATGCGAATGTGAAAACAATATCGCCGGAACTTTACCCTCGATTTTTTCAGGTATAGCGAACCATGCGGGTACTTTCTGTTGCCCGTTTAAATCCAGCAACAATTTTTGAAGTATAAAGCCGTTTTTGGGCTCAACACTTACAACTTCCGCACTTATTTTGCGATCGCGAGGCGGAAGGTCGCAAAGTAAACCGTAAAGCTGCTCCCTCCTTTCTTGTTGTGTGCTATCGAATGTGATTTTTTTTTCGGCATTTTTACACGCTCCTGCTGCAAAACTCAATCCTGCAGCCGCCATGGCTGATTTTTTGATAAAACTGCGTCGTGACGTTTGTTGTTTCATTGTCTTATTTTATTTCTTTGATTCTCAAATTGCGAAATGCCACCCACGAGTCGTGTCCAAGAAATCCGATATGTCCGCTCTTGTTCGCGAGTCCGGGATGGTTATATCCGTCCATTGTTTTTGTGAAATTATTACTCGCTTCCTGAAGGTCTCCATCAAGAATTACCGTACCGTTGAGCGTTACTCTAACACGGTAACCTTTGACATAGATTTCCTGTTCATTCCATTCGCCCACAGGTTTCAAATAACCTCGTTTTGCCGGAATGATACCATAAGCCGATCCGTGATACTGGTATGGTTGCAGGTTACGGTACACTTCGGCTTCGCTGTCGAGTACCTGTATTTCTGTACCACCGTATGCAGCATCGCCGGTTAGCGGCGCACGTATTCCGATGCCGTTGTTGGCGGCAGGCGTCAACAAAAACTCAAAACGCATGATGAAATCCGCATATTCCGTGTCGGTATAGAGGTTACCAACGCTGCCGGGGCTACGCGAAGGATCGCACACAATAGCGCCATCTTGCGGAAAATAGCCTTTCATGTTGCCTACCCAGCCCGACAAGTCAATACCGTTGAACATCGGTACGAAACCTTCGGCTTTCTCTGCATCTGATACGCGGTAAGGTTCGGGGCGCGGTATTTCACGGACGTAAAGATTGCGATATTCTACCCTGTCGCCATGCGCTTGCAACTCAATGGCATCCTTTTCGAAAATGGGTAATTTGCGATCCCAGTAGTTTTCGAGCGTAATATTATCTACTACTAATTGACCGTTGAGATACACAATGACTTTCTCGCCAATCATCTTGATGTAGAACGAGTTCCACTCATTAACGGGATTGTCGGCTACAACAAGCGGGTTTGATGGATGTCGCTGGTTATTAAATAATCCGCCGGAGCCGACAGATGCACCACGGTTGGAAGTATCCCAAATCTGCACCTGCGGCGAACCGCGAAGATAAATACCGGCGTCACCTTTTTCGGTAATCCGCCAGTCTACAAACATCTCAAAATCGGCGTAATCCTTTGCCGAGCAAAGATTATCGTAGCCTTTGCCTTCATATACCAACATGCCGTTAATGACTTTCCAGTTTTTGCGCATCATTTCGTCGGCTTTTGCCTGATTTTCAGCAAACTGTTTTGGGGTCATCTTTGCACGTGCTATCGGGTTTTCTACCAATCCTTTCCATCCGGTGAGGTCTTTTCCGTTGAACATGGACACGAAACCGTTATCCGTCGGCAATTCAGCCAAATGTTTCAAGATGGCTTGTTTCTGATAGTCTGCTTCGGGGTCTTTGTTCACTGCCATTGCCTTGTTGAGCAACGCTGTAATCTCCGTTCCGTAATATTCGGGATGTGCAAGCGCAATAATGCGAACAGCCTGAACGGCAGCCTGTTGTACGTTATTATTGCTGTCGTCCAAATATTTACCTGCGGTAATCATTCCCAAGAAAGTTCCTGTACGTGCTATCTGCCTCAATATATTTTGTTTTTGTGCCGGTGTTTTGGCAATATCCAGCGCATTGTGCAGCATGAGGAGTTTTTGTTCGGGCGTGTTTTTCGAAGCGCCTGTTTTAGTGATGTAAGCGGATAATGACTTGTCGAAATACGCACCTGAAGGATCACCGGCAGCAATTTTGTAAAGTTGCGGAATTGCCAGTCCATCGCTCCAGTTGAGCAATCCTTCAAAAGCGACTTCCAAAAAGTAGTCGTTTCCGCTGTTGAAACTTTCTTTCATCACTAAGTCCAACGCCTTTTTCCCGCCTATCATCGCCAAAACATTTACATAAACGCCGGGATTATTGCTTGATGCGGCTTGTTCAACTACCAAATCGGTCTGTTTATCCTGATCCTGCGCCGATACGGCTGCAAATAACGCCTGTTGTAATGCGGCAATCTCATCCTTGCCGGATGAAGCGTTCAACAGTTGTGCAATGCGCGGAACGTCCTTTTCTTCCGCAACAGATGCCAGAGCTTTGCAGGCAGCCAAACGCACGGCTGTGTCTGTAGATGATGTCTGTGCAAAAATGGTTCCGGCTTGCGATGTTGCTCGGCGTGACACCAGGATTTCCAGAAAAGCCACTTTCGACTGCGCGGATGTTTGGGGTATGGCAGCGGCAACTTCGGTTACTATATGATCACCGGAGATTGTCAATAATGTGTTTTTTCCTGCTGTAACTACTTGCTCGTCGCCTGTGTTCATCGCTTTCACGATGAGCGCAACAGCATCAGCTCCGGCTAATTTACCAGCCGATATAATGGCGGCAGCGCGCACGTTGCCGTTGTTATCAGCAAGACATTCCTTTACTAACGGAAACGCTGCCTTGTCGCCTCGTTCGCCAAATGCAGCAATGATCTCGGCTTTCACTTCCGGGCGTTTTTCTTTTTTAGCAACTTTCAACAATTCGTCAAACATCTTTTTGGATTTGATATTTTCTGAAAATGTCAACGCAGCTTGACGATATTGCTTGTTGTTGCTTTTCAATGCGCCGGTTATATCGCTAATGGCTTTTTCGCCTGCCGAAAATGTAAGAAGTTCCAACGCTGCTGTTTTTGCTGCTATCTGCGTGTTTTCATTAGTGGATTTTAGCATTTTGGGGGCTGCTTTTTCAACTATAGGCGCTTGGGCGGGAAGACTATTTTTTAGAAACAGTACATACGAACCCAAAGCGTCAGTTGGTTCATATTGATAACCTGCTTTTGCGGCGGCATCGGCTAATACCATTTCCGAAGAAGGATCAGCCATCATCGCAAGGCAGTATAATATGGCTTTGCGAAGTTTTGTATCGCTTGTTGTTGCTAAAGCTCTGATATTTTTTTCGGCTGGATAATAACGCATGTCGCCTAATGCTTGCACAAGTGTAATTTGTTGCGCACCTGTGGTTTTACCAAGAGCCGTTAACAATGCTTTTCCTGCGGCATCATTACCAATTCGTACCAATACACGGGCTGCCGCATCTGCCAGACGAGCGTTATTCAGATACTGTGCTGCGGTTTCCACCGATTCTTCCCCTGCCACATATTGCAACTGAATGAGCAGAAAATCGCATATCTCATCCGACTTCGCTTTTAGTATAGCATCACAGAGCGATTTTACTACAGACTGTTTCAGGCTTACATCCCTCGATGCGTACATGGCTAAACCACTGATGGCGTAACGTAACTGTGCGTCATTTCCACCCGGTTCGGCAAGTCTTGGCGCCAAGTCGGAAATTACATTACCTAAATCGTACAATTCGCTCATCAATTTGTTGAAAGTTGCCGTATTGTTAGCGGGCAACTGCATTAC
>Ga0123353_10019197_pt1 | contig 10144 bp, 6 predicted proteins | sample TergutLab28metaG_3_FD_92763 | JGI IMG/M metagenome (GOLD analysis project Ga0123353, IMG submission 92763) | Labiotermes labralis P3 segment gut microbial communities from Petit-Saut dam, French Guiana - Lab288 P3 | ecosystem: Host-associated > Arthropoda: Insects > Digestive system > Gut ...
TTATTAAACTACATTAATAATATTGGAAAAAAATCTATAAATCATGAAGTTCATTGTTGTGTATGATCCTCTATTCTGTAAGTTCACTTTCTATAGAGAATTAATACTTGATTATTTTCAAGACAGTTTAACAGACCTCTGCAACTCTGCTAAGAATGATGTTGGGTTACATTCCTTTAAAGCAGTACAAATAATCAATATAACATGTACATAGAAAAAGGATTTTCAGTTGTCACTAAGCTAATTTGTGACACAGTCCAATGTGACCTCACTTTAAATTCATCTGTTTCCAAATGCTATAACAAGTTACTTCCTGTGCCACAGGTGGCATACAGGACAATGCCAAGAACCCTGCTGTAATAAAATAGACTAAAATATTTTTTTCCTTATTTTATGGCTTCTTATTTCTGGTCACCCAAATATGATGGGCTATTTCCTGTTAGTTATGATCCTCTTTCGTTTCGAGAATTTTTTAAAATGCCTTTCACATTCACCTCGTGAATACACAGGCTACCAGAATATTATTCTTCCACACCTAGCGCGAGTAGCGACGTGCCTAAACTTCTTTGTCGTAGCCCCAACTCTGTTACATCACACTTGAGAGCATTTAGATGAAGTCGTGCCTTTGCACGCCATGAGGAAGTACGAGGCATTGAAGGTATAGCTCTGCTCACTCCTAACCTCCACTATTTGAAGACTAATGATCAGCTTCACTCCCCAACTTAGTCATTTGGTTAAATGCAACAATAAAGGGTATGGGTGAACAACTGATTATTAGGCTGTGATATACGCAGTTACTAGATATATGTGACAATTATGATAACGACAGGGGTCACGATTCGGATCAAAAATGCACACAGAACAGTTTTACCGTACATATAGTAAAGTGTACCAACCACATACCATTATGCCATGCCATTGAATAGAAAGGAATACCTTACATATTAATTTACCTCGTATGCTACTAAGCCAATGAAAATATGCTATTTTATGTCTGTTTGCTCCACAGCTCTTTTACTGAGTTCCTCTTTCAACAATGGCTTCCAAATATAAGCGCCCCCGATCGTGCCAATAATAATAGCGAATATTACTCCGCCTCTGGTTAAGTTCCTGGGGTGGCGAATACGCATTTCAATCTGGTGTAAGTTAATTTTACACTCCTAAGCAGATTACTGGAAATGAGGTGAGGTTATAAACTCTCAATCGTGTTACGTACGGACGTGCCGTCCGTTAGCAGAACAGTACATGTTTGATGATGTATACTTTCCCAACACATACCAACATTACACAATTTCAACCACAGATCATCTAGTACACTCTCAACGATATGTTCTGTTTTTTTTTTAATATGTTTCACTGACCGTCTAATACAATTTCGACCTCCTGATGATGAGCACATGTTGCTCGAAACATGTAGAGGCATGAAATAAACTTATGGTAAAACAAAAATTTTGTGCATCAAGTTGGTTAATTACTAAGAGAAAAAATATATATGATCTGTGCTCTCAACGATGAAAAACACATTACAACTCTGATCCATGGTACTGCCAGACGTTCTGTGTGGTACTTGTTCTACAAAGCCACGCCTAGCCCACATGTAGAAAACTATGCTGTATTACGGCCATAATATTACTCAGATGAGATGTCAAGTTTTTACTTTTGTCATTTTTCGACTATTTGTTCCAAAACTGCGGGAAACTAACAAATTAAGAACTGGTGTGGGAATTCAGGTGTTCCAAAATGTACTCATCTCCTCGGCTCCCCTCCGTAGTTCTCTAACATTTATGTCATCACAGTTGGCTACACAACATGAGCCAGTCACGGTTGTCACAGATTAATTAACCATAGTTCGGAGTGGTTGCGTATAACTATTGGACAAAGACTTCAAGCCGCGGTTTGTAAAGTGGATGTGATGACATTTACCTGGCGATCTTTGCATTTTTTAACTTCTTTGTATAAAATAAAGACCTCGAGATTTCTGGAATACAAGACGTGAGACTCAAATGTAAACAAAATTGGATCAACCACCTTGAAAGAATGGACACCACCAGAATCCCGAAACACGCCCTCAAGTACAAACCTCGAAGAGACTCTGGACGCCCCAGGAAACGACTGCAATGCGTCGATGCCGGAACAGGTCAAACGACCTAATCCATGGAGGAAGATTATGATGATTGTATAAAATATCACGTGACTGTGCATTAGTAGGATATGTATGAGATCCTCGCTCTTCCGGAATGTGACGTAGCGTAGACTTGTAGTTACCGGCGCAGGACCCGAGGTTGTACCGAAATGTCTGCAACTACCATCCTAGAAAAGCGAATATCACATTTACACCGCGATGGGGGCTTGAAATGACACATAGAATTATTGTGTTTTTCATACTTACATTAAGCGACAAGGCTCATCTCTGCAAGCAGAGCTGCAGATTTCTAGACTGAATAAAAATCCCAGTTTAGAGCCGGGTTATCGACAGCCGCTGCTGCATCCTGTAAACTATCATTTCAGTTTGTTTCTTTTTCATCTAAAAATTAATCTGCCCAAAAAAATTGCGTATATATAAGAATGGTTATTTTCCAGAAGCTATTAGCAGTTACCTACATAGTGATGACATTCAAATAATGCCTTTACAAGCACCTTTTTGCAGCGACTGTAGCCAAGTTAGAACTTGACTCAGATGGTATTTGAACCATCTCCTGCTTATAATCTGTATTATGCTGTAAACAGCAGCAGGAATACCTGAGTTGTGTGCATACACTGTGGCAAGCACACATGTAACACAATTTGTAGGCACCAAATTGTCTGTGTTGCATGCATGGGAGTACTGTAATGACTATCTGACAGTGGAAAGGCAGAATCTTCCTTAGGAAACTGCAGTACGGTATGGTCAATATACTGCTTGCACCATTCGATCAAGATCAAGACCATTTCATTTCCAAGTTTGGGGGGACAACAGGCTTCTTTCCCAGTTTGAGGCTTACAGATTTACCCACATCTGCATGTTTGTTACTGACATATGCTTTAAGCATTTATTGTGGTAAATCATATATGTACTTTCAATGCATGAAAAAATACACTTTCTTTTCCCTAACTGATCTAACAACTTCCACAACTGCTCCCCTGTCCCAAGCTTTCTGCTATTTCTTCCCATCCTGGAAGAAACAAAAATACATCTGTAAACACATTTTTGTAGGCACAGACTTTCCTCAGATGTAAAAGAATTACAGAAGTCACAGTGCTCTGTTAACAATGCCTTTGTATAAAATTTGGTTCAAAACATCACCATTAATGTCTTAAAACTTCAAAGCAGGATACATACAAAATATTGTGGTGATATGACAAATATAATTTATTCTGGAGACATTAATAATCATCCATAACAGTTGTCCTAAAGAAGCTTGCACTTAAAATAGCAGGCTGCCACAGACTAAGGGAGGTTAATTTCAAACCAAACCCTACAAGTGAATAAACTGTACACTGAAGCATCATGATAAACTGGGAATTTAAGATTAAACATACGTGTTACACAATCACAAAACACACTTTCCACATTCGTTCAAACTTCATTTTACTGCAACACCAGTTCCACATCTATGCATGGAATAGCTGGTACATGTCAAACACATTACATCATTCATCTATAGGTTAAAGGAGTTCATTAGACATAACACTGAAGTGGACTGTTTGGGACACAAACAATATTCAGCAAAGTTCCCTTACACTGGTCTTTATGGTTACATCACCATACAGACTTGAAGGTGGGTCTGACTGCGAGCTTCCAAGTTTTGACACTGTGCAGCACTGTAAACAAATACGTTTTGGAGGAACATGCCTCCATGTTCTGCATTAAAGATTATGTCCAGGCTTGACACTGATGAGATAAGGGTGAGAGGGTGAGGTGAGATATACAAGCATGCTTCAAGGAAGGTAACAAACCAAACTGCCAGTGCCACTAACTAGAATATAATGATGTTAGTTACATGCAGCAATGCATATGGCAATGTTTCATAGCACCCCATTTTCCTCAATATCTCAATACTGACACTGATATGCTAAAAAAAAAAACTCTTGCTATGTGCAAGAATTCTAGGTAAAAACCCAACAAATAATACAATTAAACAATTTTTAAAATTAGTTTCTGGAACTAATTTCCTACTGCATAATTTCTTTAATTATGGAGATTACAGAACAGCATAATAATTGATGCTCATATCAATCATTTAATGCTTTCTGGCATATCAAAAATTAATCCACAAATAAAATGGACAACAAATAAGTTAAAAAATGATGTTCTCAAATTTCACTTAAAGCTGGGTACTGTATGCTAAGATAGATTACCACGTCCATATCTATTATGCCATGGAAGTGTATTTGGAGAGCAAGATATCTGTGTGTGTGTGTGTGCATGCACACAAACACAAATTGTGCATGAACACAAATGTGCACCTCATACCCACATACTAAGCACATTCCTTGACATTTGATAGTACACACTTAAAGTGTTTGACACTTGTATGTCAGCATACCCACCCCCTGCTGAAACACAGGGAGTAAAATAAACAAGATAAGGCAGTGTATGTATGAAGTAACACTATGGCACATTCACATTACCATTGTACCATGGAAATGCCACAACACATCCTCTTTTATATTGTTGAGCAACTTCATCGCTGTATTCATGTAGAAGTGCCTTATATTTTTGTCTGACTTTAAGCAACTTTGAATTTTAACAGCTATTAATATAAGTCTTCAGTATCAAATTTCACAAAAATATGGCCAATGGAAGCCCAGCTGATACAGACAGATGGACAGACATGGCAAAGCTCAAAGACACTTCTTGTGACTATGTGAACGTGCCTAAAAATTGATGTTATGATGAGATGGACATGCACAATGTGGGAAAAAATAAAAAAAAGTACTTCAAATTTTGGTGGGGAAATCTTTCAGAAAGGCACAACTCCAAACACTGGAACAATAACTGAAGGATAATAATGAATCAAGGAACTGCTGCTCTGATGTGAATCTTTTCAGTCCTATAATCTCATCAAATAAGAGACCAAGTTCAAAAAACCATAACACATAGGTCAACTTAAGTATTATGTATATGAAGCTTCTATGTATTCAGATTTTCCTCTTCCCATGATTAATGTGAAACACGTAATATATAACACATGAAGCTGACAAACTCAATAACTGTCCTAGAACTTAACCAATATTCATAACTGCCATTTTATCACTTCTTAACAGGGGTCTTAAACCAGAAACGGATAAAATCCACCTCAATGTCAACTGATAGCTTCTTATGAAACCTGTACGATGCTGGGAGATCAAACTTTAGTTCTGCCAAAACGTGAGCTCTAACACCCCAATCAGCAGCTTTAGCGAGGATATGCTCTCTGGTGGATGTCTTATGTAGAGAATACACAGATGTTGTAGCTAAATCAAGGGCAGCCTGAAGGAACTTCATGTCTACACCATGATTATTTTTTGTTCCAAATGGTGGATTCATAATAACAGTATCAAACTGTTTCTGCCAGCGGCTGGGTAAACATTCTGTCACATCACACAGTACAGCATCCACATTATTCAATTCAAACTCACGCACATTACTATGGAATACTGACAAGGCATCAGCATCTATGTCAAATCCTACACACAATCCAGCTCCTAGTATTGCTGCTCCAACTGTCAAAGTTCCACACCCACATCCTAAATCTGCAATTAATTTACCATTAATGTCACCGAAGGATGACTGGATTGTATGTAACATCCGAGCTCCAATATGGGGCATTGTAGCATATTGCTCCAGATGCAGTTTAGGGCTTTCAAATACCTCAACTTCCTGTAGATATTGCTCCAAATTCTTAAGCTTTATTATACATGCCATATTGTTTCTTGCTATGTTTCAGCACTATTTGGCATCAAATCGTGGAAGAACTGGCAATATGAGATTTCCAAATGATGAATCTTGTGTGACAAAATATCCAAAAGACAGGCTGTGTGCATGTTGAAGGGCAGCTCTTTGGGAAGGTGACATCATGTGTGCTTCGGTGGACATGAACACAGGCTGTCAAACAGACGAAACATGGTGAAATTAGAGGTTCTCATGGCAATGAATAATAAGATTAGGGTCTTGTGGGATGTAATGCCACATAGATGATGGTACCCATCTACAAAACCATACATAATGTAACACCCAAGAAGAATGAATTCTACAATTTTCTGCACTTATGTGATGATGGTTGATTCACTGCACCACAATCAGTCACTACACATTATCAGATGTATAATACCCACACATAGTTTGTGAAATCAGTTCTACTCCTGGTTTCAGGTAACTGATATTTATTATAGTGATGATGTTTCTTTTGTTTCTGTTTTAAATTATAGTATGACCAGCAAAGTTGGGATATAAACCAAAAACCTTTGCAACCTGAACCTGTATGCTAGCTGCTGAACTACCTAACTAGCATGCAAGTTTATCATAAGTGAGAACAATGACAACCAGTCGCCTGAAGCAGATAAAGAACTACCTAATTTCTAAATACTATCATAACCACGCATCAAGCAACAAACAATCTTCAACATAACTGTGATATAATAAAGACTAAAATACTGTATTTTGGAATAAACTTCTGTACTAATGTTAAGGTTTACAGCTGAGATATTCTTGGACATTCAGCTGTAACAAATCTGAATTGAAAACCAGTGTTTCAAGTAATAACCCATAAGATGCACTCATGGGCATGAAAGATATCCTCTTCATTAATACTCCCCTGACATGTATCAGTGCATCAGACCATTATCAGGGAGAGAACAGTGTGAGTTCTCACGAAAATAATAAAGGTGCCTATCAATTTACATTCTATATTATACATGTCCTATACAAGGATATTCTAAAATTGTACACTTCCATTTGAATGTCTGTTTTATTTATTTACTAAATTTTCTTTTGCAAATATTAACTTTAATTTCAGTACAGTTTGCATTAAATTGGCTGTTTTAATTAAAATGTCTAATGTATATATTAAAACTTCAATATTTACTAGGAGCAACCTTCACGTTATGTATGTTATATGTGTTACACCAACTTCAAATATTATGAACATCCTTATTTCATGCATAAGCAAATCTTCAGTACTGTACAATTTGGTGAGAATGTTTTCATTGTAAATTTATGGTGTTGTACTGACTTTCAGGCACATTTATGTAGTCATGAAAAGTGTCTTATTAGCTTAGCCATGTCCGTTTGTCTGCCCATCTGCATGTAATATCATGGCTCCAACTTGGCGTATTTTCATGGAATTTGATAATGGGGGCTCTGAAGAAAATCTGTCAAGGAACTCCAGATTTGGTTGAAATTGGACAAAAATATTGGGCATATTACATGAAGACCTAATTACCTTCATACTGTTGACGGCAGCACGGAATATTTTATAGCTTGTCAGCAGTGAAAAGGGAACCAACTGTTCCATTACCACATCAACACCAGACTCTTTTCTACTGATGACAGCTACATGTAGGTAAGCAATACAATCAGAGTGTATTGTTGCTTTTCCATGACAAGGAGTGGTTACACAAACATGCCACAATGTTACAATATACATACACTGTCTTTCTTGCTGTTACAGTGTAATATTAAATCTATCTGATGCTTATGATCTTAAGCTATAGTGACCTGCATTTGTCAAATGGCCTGCATGATGACACTTTTTTTTAATATTTTATGTTGTTTTCCTCTTTGTCAGAGCTGTGAAAAAGAAATTTTAGAAAAGTAAATAAGAACACATCTTCAAATACAAGAGTACTATTTTTGAGCACCTTGGTACAAGACATGTTTAATGGAAACAAAAATTAATGCCAGCCTTTCTTACTTTTGTCAGAACTTGTGTAATTGTCTCCTAGATGATGATCTGACCTCAACAAGTCACAGTGTAATATAAAGGGACTATCTTTTACACCCATGAGTGTAGTTTGATGGTATTATTTGAATCATACTATTTCAGTTACATAGTAGTAATAATGAATAATTGAAAACCCATGATTAAATTCATCAATGGCCTGATTGAAATCAACCTTGTATAGACCTGATAAGACACATAAAATGTCTATGAAATATCAGATTTTAGCTCAAGTTTGATGTGGCTGATCGCCACAGACAATAAGGGCTTTTACATTAATGTTGCAATACATATGTCAAGACCCAGCACAGAACCAACAACATTTCCTGGCTATTACAATTTTATGAATGGAATTCAGTACCTGGCTTTGCTTGAATCTTCACTCCCTTGTAGTTTATACACCACATAAAGGTAGACTACATCCAGTAGGATAATTTTGTGTGGTACAGGATTATGTATATATTTCCGCAGATGCCACACAGAGTTACTTCCCTAATCACACCATTCGTAATTGCAATTACATCAAGTCTCAACCACCTGTTCTTGCTCTGACAAAATATATGTGCTAACAAGAAATCAATATTAATAGTTTAAAAACACTAGTTCCTGATTCTGAATACAAATCTGTACGCAGTGCCATCTTCAGTCCAAGTTTATCAGATTACAAACAGTGCCAGCAGTTTTGATTAATTGTAATTATAGTCTTCCACAACAGTCTGTCTAATGGAAGCTGCTAAGTATGTAGCTCTAGCACCACTACACATAAGAATGACAGCTCTGCCAATGTTTGGTTCATCCACATCATTCCCCATAAAATTCTGTAATTTTCATGCTCAGTTGTACACTGACTACATTGTTTCTTAAAGTATTTAAATAACCAGGCTATAAATACCAAGGTGAATATAAAAATATGCACTCACTATTGCATGATTTCATGTCACTTGGTCATTACTGTGATCATTTGTTTCCCAGACATAGGTTTAAACGAAACTTCAGTGCCTTGTACTCTTATCCTGTAAAATTCTGAACCAGTCATACTGTCAATCCTGATGTGCTGATGTATAAAACATCATCACTGCTTATTCAGATAAAAGTTTGTTTTTTTATATTTTTGTATCCATGAGTCAACTAGGAGGCAAATGTAAAGTATTACATTACCAAGGAACTCAGCAATTTATACAGCTAATCTATTACCATCAGGGTTAGATGTATACTATGCAGAGACCTCATAGTGAAACTTATACATATAGAATTTGGATGGGGAAACATTTTACAATGCAACAATTTAAGCATTAGCTGCCAGAATTAAATACTCAGTGTAATCTGCATTTTAACAGGTTCAGCAAAACAGCAGTCATGATTATGTAAGATTTGGCATTTTGGGCCCCATACTGCAGGCTACAAGTACCTAACTTCCAGTGCCAAAAGGTCTGTTCAAGAAAATTAGAGGATACTATTAAATTCAGTGTCATGGAAACTGGAGTCAAGTGACTGAAGTTCATGATCTGAGTGCAAATTCATGTTAATTATGCTGCATCTTCTGATCTTGTCCCCTCCCCAACATCAAAATAGCACATTTCATTCTCAAGACAAATCTGGCAACATTAAAATAACTACGGTATTTCAATAATGACAGTTCATCAATATTTTCTGTTGATAATCTATTATTTTTCAGTAACAATACTGTAAGAATCTTATCACGCTACTTAGTTGTTGACTTTTAGAAGTGACTGTATTTAAGTTGTTTTGTTGTGTGAAACAAAGTAAACAAAACCAAAATAATTTTTGAACTACACTATTACTAAGCGAAGATATTTAATAGCTTGTAAATTCAGAAGTACATACTCATAAATGCTGAACTGTAAACTGGCACCTACCAAATTAACAGTGGTTCCCACAGCAGAGAGAGAAGGAGTTATGGTAGGCGAATTCAGACTTGGTGCCACGCCTTGCTTAAGAATTTGCTGTTTTTTTAGTTGTATCTCTTCCAAGATTTTGCGATTTGCAAGTTCTGTTGGGAAAACATTTTAAATTGCTCTATGAGTGGTTCCTTCTTTCAGTTAAAGAAAAATATACACACAATAAAAAGAGTACATAATTTGTAGTTTCCTGTCCCACCGTGTCACAATGATCATCCACTATAAAGTAGGAACACTGATGAGTAAGAAAAGTGTTTCGTAGTCACTACATACTGTATTTACCCATATATAAGACAATAATCTTTTCCCTAACCATCATCTGAA
>Ga0123353_10019198_pt1 | contig 10144 bp, 10 predicted proteins | sample TergutLab28metaG_3_FD_92763 | JGI IMG/M metagenome (GOLD analysis project Ga0123353, IMG submission 92763) | Labiotermes labralis P3 segment gut microbial communities from Petit-Saut dam, French Guiana - Lab288 P3 | ecosystem: Host-associated > Arthropoda: Insects > Digestive system > Gut ...
ACAAGCCCGATATACCTTTCCGCGTTTTTCTCAACGCTTGCTTCTTTAAGCGCCGCGTCGTTCATCATGCGCAGCAACCTGAATACAAGCTCCTTTTTTTGCAGGAGCAAGGAGTGATACTCATCTTTATCCGTCATATTATTCACCCGCCAGTAAAGACTGGAGCCACACATCCTGGCCGCTTAATTTTTTTATCGCCTTCTCCAGTTTCTCCCGTTTTTCCGTATCGCTGTACGTTTCGGGCGCGGCGACGAAGCTTGTGTTACCGGGATTATTATCCATAGTCATGATTACTGGTTCCCTCCAAACATTGAAGAAAGATATTGCGACTGACTGTCATACCTTGACATGGCTGCTTCCATGCGAGCAAACAGATTGTAGTAGTACGTTTCTTTCGCCTTCAGCCTCGATATCATACGTTCCTGAGCGTCACTGTTGGTTTTGAGTTTAGAGTAGAGCAGGTTGTTATACTCGGTTTCTGTTCCTTCGATACCGGCCTTTATGGCAATGGTACCGTTTCTGCCGGCGGCCCTATTGACAACATCGTTTACCCTCTCCGCGATGCCCTTTCCGCTTTCGCTGGAGGCTGCGGTGAAAAGCGTCGCAATGCCGTCGCCATATTTCTCTATGGCGCTTCGCAGTTTATCCTCGTCAATCTGAAGCTGGCCGCTCTTTGACATACTGCTGCTTGTTGTGATCCCGATTGAAAAGAGTGATATTTTGGAGCCGTCCTCCAGTGTCACGGAACCACCCAGCGCCGTGCGCAAACTCGAGGTAATTTCCCTGATGATACTGTCGTTGCGAAGCAGGCCCGTCTTTGCATTTTTCTCCCACTGTTCAATCTCTTTTTCAGTCATTTCCGCCTTTTCTTCGTCCAGCAGTGGATCGTAGTGGGAGCCATTATATTTTGGCCGGGATGCGCTCGTAATTTTATTCAGGCTTTCGAGCAGGGCGTTGTAGCTCTGGACAAAGCTTTTTATAGTGTCCACAACGCTGTCAACGTCCTTGGAAACCGTGACCGTAAGCTCGTCGTCGCCTGTGGTTTCATTCAGTTTCCAGTCCACGCCCATGAACGAAAAATCGTTCGACGATCTCGTAAGCGTGGTTCCGTTGATGGTGGCGATGGAATCGGCGGCGGCCCGTGCTGCGGTAGTGCCGAAGCCGAAATTATCGGTGAGCAGCGAGCCGCTCATGCTGATTTTGTTGACGTGGCCCGTTTTGTCGCTTTCAAGCTGAAGGGTTTGGCTATACTCGTCGTAACGCATGGTGACGCCGAGGCCGGCGTTATTTACCTCGGAGATAATGTCGCTTATTTTTGTATCGCCGGTAAAGGAAAAACTCTTGCCGTTGATAGTAAAGGAGGTTTCGCCTGTCAGGCTGCTGCCGAAAACCTCCGACAGAGTGCGGCTTGTATCAAATGTCGACACGGAACCGGATGTGATCCCTAACGAGTTAAGCGATCCGCTGGGACTCAGCTCTACCTTACCGCCGTCAAAGCCCAGATACTCCATGTCGCCATTTATCTCGGTATCTTCCGTCGTGGAGAAGTTTACGACCTTGAAGGTGCCCGTCTGCGAATCAATATGGAAAAATACTTTATCGTCAAGGCCCTTTTCTTCCAGCTTTTCATTAAGCTTTTCGATAAGATCCTGCTCTGTCATGCCCTCCGTAACAGACACGTTAATATTTGTCGTTACGCCGCCTATTTTTACGGTAAATCTAAGATCGCGGTTCTCCGTTGCAGCTCCGCTTGCCAGCGCGGATTTGCCTTCGGCGGTCGCTGAAGAATAAACATAGTTCCCGTCGGCGACAGAGAATCCGCTGTGATAGCCGTTCGTGAAAATCGAAACGCCGCCGTTTGCCGTAAGCTTCGCTTCTATTTTTTGCTTGCCGTCCGTTCCCTCCATGCCGAAAGTGCTTTTCAGCTTTTCGTTGAACACGTCGATAAACCCCTGCTCATCGAGCCGCTTTACGGTTCCGTCCGCGCTTTTCACGCCGATAGAGCCATTCACGAACGTAAGCGTGCCGCCCGATACGGCGTCGCCCTCGCTAAAGGATATTTTTTTGCTCGCGCCGTCGAGGGTGATCTCGTAGCACGCGCCGTCCTTTATATTTGAGACGTCAAACTTAAAGCTTTTTTCGGATCTGATATCTCCGCCAAGCTTGGACGCGCTCTTGTACAGGTCGGCCACGGCAAGCTGCTGAACCCTGATGGAATATTTCCCGGTTGCCGATCCCGAGCCAACGGTAACGGCGCCCGAATCCGCTCCGGCTTTTGTTTTAACGCTGTTTATCAGTTTGCTGAACGTGCTTTCCTTGCGCAGGCTGCCTGATTTCATAACATCCAAAAACGAGCTCTGGAAGCTTTTCAGTTCGGAATAAACGCTTCTGTACTGTTCCTGCTTCCAGGTTAGTTTTGTTGCGCTTTTTTTCAGTTTATTAAGCTTGAGCGATTGCGCCTTCATCATGTTCGAAACAAGCGTTTCCGTGTCCACACCCGAGTTAAGACCCGCAAATCTCATGTTACTGGTATAAGCCATTTTTATAGTCTCCTTTCTAAGATTCCGAAAAAGCCGGTATGGCCGCCCTGGTATCTCTCAGGGCGGCCCGGCTAAGCGACCCGCTTATTGGAGAAGCTGCAATACACTCTGAGGCCGCTGGTTGGCCTGCGCCATCATCGAAACAGCCGCCTGCTGGAGAATGTTTGCCTTGGTGTAGTTCATCATTTCTTTCGCCATGTCGGTGTCGCGGATGCGGCTTTCCGCGTCGGAGAGGTTTTCGCTGGTGATGTCAAGGCTTTCCTGCGTGTACTCCATGCGGTTCTGCGCCGCGCCCAGCTTGGAACGCTCAGTGGTGACATAGCTCAGCGCCTGATCGAGCACGTCGATATAGCTGGAGATGTTCTGGCCGCTGTCTTTTGCCACGTTGATATAGGAGCCGCCGTTACCGTCGCCGATGCCCAGTATGTCGGTCTTGAGGGAGCCGATGGACATGATCAGGCTCTGGCCACCGTTCGCGCCTACCTGGAAGTGCAGCGCCTTGCTTGCGTTCGCGTTATCAAGCTTCTGCGCGGCGTCGTAGGAGACGCTTGCGGCGTTGAAGAGTACCCCCTTGCTGTTTGCATCGCTCTTGGCGTCATCCAGCTGCTTGTTGAGTGAATCTACATTTGACTGTGCGGCATCCCTCACGGCGAGCGCGGCTTGATATGTCGCCGTGTCGGTCGCGTACTGTGCCTTCGCGGCAGCGTAAATACTTAGTCCGCCTGTGGCGATGTTGGCGGTGGCGTCGGGCCTGTTCTGCTCGACATCCGTACCCTTTACCATGATGTCAGCAGTGGTCAGGCCGAACGCGGTTATCGCGTCGTCATCGGTGCCGGCTTCGAGATTGCTGAGCCCCAGTTCATCCAAGCCAAGCGCTTTGGAGGCGGTGTTATAGGCGCCTGCCGCAGCCAGGATGGCAGCCTTTTGGGTGGCGTCAGACATGTTAGAAAGCAGAGTAGAGTTGCCCTGAATGTCAGAGATAGACAAATTGGCATCACCGAGGGCGTTTTCAAACGCTCTTTTGGCGTCCCTATATGCATTCTCCTGCGCCAAATACTTAGCTTCCGCAGTAGCAAAGGTCTTGGTGTCCGCTTTGTACTGTGTTATTGCTGAGGCAAAGGCAGTCTCGGCGTCATTCAGGTCGCCCATGGCAGAGACTTGGCCACCAGTGGTAGAGTCCGTACTATTTCCCAGAAGATCTCTTATGGTCGAAACCTTCGTGTCCGCCTGGGTTTTAGCCAGACCGGTGCTGTCGTAGAGGGCCTTTGCGTTGGCGAGCTGCTGTTTAGTGTCCTGGAACGAGCCGTCGATGAGCTTTTTCTTGTTGAACTCCACGCGAGAGCTCATGCTGTCAATTTCCGAGATCAGCGCGTCGATCTCGTCCTGAATCTTCTGGCGGTCGCCGGTGCCCGTGCTGTTGTTCTCCTGCGTGTCGTTGGCGGCATAGTCGACAAGCTCGCGGATGCGATGGATCATGTCGCCGATACCCTGCATTCCGCCCTCGGCGGTAGATATAAGGCTGATAGCGTCGGATACGTTGCTGGACGCTTGATTGAGGCCGCGAATCTGGCCGCGCATTTTCTCGCTGATAGCCAGCCCCGCCGCGTCGTCGGAAGCGCGGTTGATCCTGTAGCCGGAAGCTAGCCTCTCCGAAGCCTTGAACTGCTGGACGCCGATTTTCGACATATTCTTGTGGACGTTCATCGCCGGAATATTGTTTCGGACAATAGTGTTACTACTAGCCATTGTGATTACTCCTTTCGTTATGCCGGCCATATTGTACGGCCGGGTAGGTACGGATTGATTATTGCCGGTCTTAATCTGCGCCGGGGGTTTTGGCGTGTTTATGACGTCAACGTACAGGCTCATCCGCTAATCCGCGCTGTTGGCCGATTGTATAACCGATTTGCGCAATCTTTGCAGGTGCCGGCGTTTTCCGTGCGGTCGATGCGGAAGCCGGACGAGGGTTTTCAAGAGTTTTAGCAGTGCCGCGTTTCCTGGTCAAAAAGCTGTGTGATATCACGGAGCGAAGTATTTTGCCGATATAAGCTGCTTATCAATTTTTACATAGGTTTAGCTGCTGCCAGGACCCTTGCTTGCTGTACCGTTTGCCTATCATGGAACCCCCCGGATCATCTTAATTCCCTCTCCTTTCCGCCTTTTACGGAGCCGGATGTAACCGATTCATTCTACCGTAACTTCGCGGAAATATACCATAAATCGACAGAGAGTGTGTGACAGCGAAAAAAAGCGCCGGATGTAATCCGGCGCAGGCAAAAAAAAAGAAAGCCCCAAAACGGGACTTTCCATATAAGGCGGCTAAACACCGCCGCAATCACAAAAAAAACCTTTATACAGGTTTCGGAATGTAACAGAAGAATGAATATGTTACCTAAATCAATGAATTTAAGAAAGAAGGATATAAAATGGCGGCAACAGAACCGATTCGCAATAAAAAGCAGGTGAGAGAACTTGCGGGATATTATCTTAAAAAAGGGATGCTCAGAAACTACGCGTTGATTGTAATGGGTGTTCATACCGCTTTGAGGATTAGTGATTTGCTGCGGCTCAAATGGGATGATGTTTATGATTTTGATAAGCGACAGTTTCGCCCGCATATAGATGTTATCGAGAAGAAGACGGGCAAAGCAAAAACTATTGCGCTTAACAAGGAAGCTATCCATGCACTCGGTATTTATGCAACCCTGCCGGAAAGGTGTGGGAGCGGGCGGTATATCTTTGAAAGCAATCGGAAAAACCGTGCCGCTATCAGCCGAATACAGGCTTATCGCATCATTCGGGCGGCTGCGTTAGCCGTAGGGCTTGGGAAACGGATTTCGTGTCATTCATTGCGGAAAACCTTTGGTTATCACGCTTGGAAGTCCGGTGCTCCCGTGGCTGTCATCATGGATATTTACAACCATACGTCGCTTGCGGTGACGAAACGATATCTCGGTATATGTCAGGACGACCGTGATAAAGTGTATAGGAGTATGTCGTTCCTGAGAGTCTGATTACCGAACCTCGGTTACCTGCGGTGGAGTCTGAAACCGGACACCGTTTGTTTGCCATGCTCAGGTTTCCTTTTTCACCCTTAAAAACATTATCGGCAACGCTCGCTAGAACTTTAGCCCTCATAACGCAATTCTTTTTAACTTTTTTCGGGTGGAATGTCAATACATAAAGTAAAGCGCATAAATATCACGAAAAAATGGTTGGACGCAACAAAGTCTGAATCGACTATTCCGCTTGGCAAATTGCTGATGATATTTTCCCCTTTACCCGCATGACGCGAGATAATTATATAATACTCATTTGACTTAAATATATAATTAAATCTATTGTATCATAAAAAAGGAAAATCTACAAATAAAAGATGTTAAAATCGGGAAGAAATACTTTTTTATGCTAAATAATACCAATTTGCAAATATCACATAAAAAGGGCTTTCCTGCTTCTTGTTTGAGGTCGCGGGGTGTGGGGTGGCGCAAGCCCCACAAGGCCAACGGTACGCACCGCACAAGTGCAGACGGTTTTGCCGTATAATGAAGCCTTTCAATGGTTCAATAGTGGAGATTATTTGCGACTTTTTGAAAAAAATACTACTCGTCCATTGACATGCTTGATAGTCGGAACGAACAGATTTACTTCATGTCTTTGCAGTTAGGTTCAAAATATGTGCTATACTCTACTAAAAAACTTACATATCCTAACCGATAAATGCCAAGAAAATAATTTTACATAATCTTGTAACGAAAATGCTCTTTCATCGTATACCATTGTGTAAGCTTGCAAGAATTACATCATCTGCTGTAAAGGAGATTCAATGGAAGATATTTTAATGAAGGAGGAAAGGCGGGCGAAAACTAAGATGGATGTCGAAACGTTAGAGTTGATATATCGCCAATATTACAAAAATGTATACAACTATATTGGCTTTCGTATTAACAATCATTTCGATGCGGAAGAACTCGCCAGCTTGGTTTTTGAAAAGGCAATCGGCAAATGGCACAGTTATAACCCTACCTTTCCTGCGGAGGCTTGGCTTATCGGCATAGCCAAAAATACAGTCACAGATTATCTGCGTGCTAAAAAACACAAATATTTTGTGAGCTTAGATAGCATCATCAACCTAGTTTCCCCTAACAAACAGCCGGATGAGGTTGCGGTTATCAATGAGGAAAACAGGATTTTGATAGTTGCAATGTCTAAACTGAGCGACCAAGAACGGCAAATATTATCCATGAAGTTTGCTACTGACCTCAAACATTACGAAATCGCAAAGATATTGGATATAGGCGATTCAAATGTAAGGGTAATTGTTCATCGGGCGCTAAAAAAATTGAGAAAACTTATGGGTGAGGGGGATGGGGCATGAAATACGGTTCTGACAACGAGTTTTTAGAAAAATGCAGAGAAGTCAACTTTTCTGCCGAAAGCGTGAACTGCGAAAAAAACCTTGAAGCCCTAAAGGGTAAACTAATTAACAGGGAGAGATTTGTTATGAATAGAATTAGAAAGATACCTATTGCTGCTGCCACTATTGCTATTGTATTGTCATTATCGGTTGTTGCTCTTGCCGCAACTGCTTGGCGTTATCTAGATACCAGAATCATACAAGGGGAAGAATATGTGCAGAATTTTGTTGCAAGGGAATCTGATGATGGTACGCTGGAAGTGCGTTGGGAATTAGACCCGAATGCCAGTGGCCCGATTGTTGCTGAAATAGAAGACGGGCGGGTAGTGATAGAGGATAGAAATAGAAGCATCTTCGAGGATTTGGATGAAGCGTTAAGCATCCTCGCAATCGACAACCCAATGATACCTGCTTATCTCCCGGAAGGCTTTGCATTTGACCACGCATTTTTCCGTGATGACCCCATAAAAACCCCTGACCACCCGACAGCAGCAAAGGAACTGAACATCATCTATAGTTTCGGTCAAAACATATTGCAGTTTACCATAGCAGAGCGGGACGGGATGGTTTGGGATATAGAAGCAGAGCGGGACGGGGTGGACTGGGATATAGATTTAGAAGAAATTGAAGTCAACGGTTATCACGGCCTTATTGGCGGTAACGGCCTTAGCCTGCAAGTTGGCAATACGATGTATTTCTTTAGCTCTATGAGCATGAGCTATGAACAGCTAATTGAAATTGCTAGGTCTTTGCAATAAGCATTGGGTGCACCAGATATATGGGGCGGGTAGACTTAAAACTACCCGCCATTTATTATGCGTTTACCTCTCCATGCCCTGCGCTGCTGCGCACTCACAATGTTGTAAACAATATTGCGTATTTTTTCTACTGCGGCGGTGTCGGCTTTCACTTCTTGGTACTCCCGATTCAGCCGCTTGTGGTCGGCGGTTTGCCTTTCCTGGTCCGCTTTCCATTTCGTAATTGGTTTAAGAGTGGAGATTTTTTCGCGCCCCGGCGAAAAAATACTACTCGTCCATTGATAGGCTTGATAGTCGGAACGGACGGACTGCGATTTAGTTTTTCTTTGAAAGGGAAATAAAAAGACAGGACTGTAAAAACCAGCCCTGTCTTGAAATTCATAATTCCATTAGAAATCTTTTTTAGCATATATCGTGTTCGTGATAGCATATGAAACGGCAAAAGAAATTGCCGATATAGCTATTATCAGTACCGATATGGTGTTACCTGTTAAGTTTGCCATACCTCCCAGCCATGAAGCAAAGATAACAAACCCAATTGCGCCAAATGAGCAGACGATAACAAGTGCCTCTCCTTTATTTTCACCTATTGTAAAAGCAAGCGGATAGAACAACGCACCCGAAAGCAACGGTACTCCTAAAAATGTCATAAAATTTTCGATTACCGTAGATGCAACATAGTCAAGCAGGCTTTCATGCAGCACAACACTTAGCCCCGAAACCAATAACAAAAATGGCACTCCTACTATTGAAGCAATGATAATACCAAGATATAGCGAACTAACAACGTCTTTTCTTCTAACAGGCATGGAAATCTGGAACCGCTCCCATTTTGAGGTTGCATTGCCCCCCGTACCTGTCATGAGAAACATAGGAAGAAATGCAATTGCTGAGGCCACAAAGAAAGGGTAAACGGTATTGCTCCCTGTAATCAACAGAGCCAAGCCTAACGCAAAACATGCAATAGCACCGATTAACAAATTCCCGCTTGCTGAATTGAAAGAAAACCTTATCAATCCTTTTATGGGTTTATTCGTATTCATTATTTTTCCCCCTTTACAAGCATGAGCATAATTTCTTCAATGGTAATATTATCAATTGTAATATCCCGATACTTTTTTTCGGCAGCTTGTTTGTCGGTTACTAAGACATCAATTTGATATTCTTGTTTTCTGAATGCAAGAATATCCTGCTTGTCAATTTCCACAAACTGCGCTGATTTACAGCGCATAACACCATAATTGTAAATCAATACATCTTTCTTTTCGCTGAGAATAATATTGCCGTTATGGATAAATGTTATATAGTCCGCTATCTTTTCAAGGTCTGTTGTTATATGAGATGATAATAGAATAGAGTGGTTTTCATTTTGAACAAAATCTAAAAACACATCCAATATTTCTTCACGGGCGATAGGGTCTAATCCCGCTGTAGCTTCGTCCAAAATTAGAAGTTTAGGGATGTGGGATAACGCTACTGCAACCGCTAATTTCATTGTCATGCCCCTTGAAAAAGTTTTCACTTTCTTATTTTCGGGAAGTTTAAATTTACGCAAATATTCTTTGAACAAACCATTATCCCATTTAGAGTAAATGTGTTGCATATTAGCGGATATTTTTTCAGGCGTTAAATGCTCCGGGAAACTACTTTCATCATAGACAACGCCTATATCATCACGAATATCTATGCTTTCGTCGGTCATTTCTTTTCCAAAGATTTTAACTATACCACTGTCCTTGATACGAGTATTGAGAATGCAACCTATTGTTGTGGTTTTCCCCGCGCCATTTTCTCCCACAAAACCCATTATTGCCCCATTTGGTATTGAAAAAGAAACATTATTCAAGCTAAAATGTGAGTTTTTATATTTCTTTTCCAATCCCTGCACTTCTAAAATTGCGTTCATTTTAATCCTCTCCTTGATAAAATAACTTTAATAACTCAACAAGTTTATCAATAGGAATGCCATGCGTTCTTCCAATTTCAGCGGCTTCCTGTAAATGTTCCTCCGCTCTGCGTTGCTGTTCTTCTTGAACAAAATCTTTGTTTTGTGCCGATATAAAGCTGCCGCGCCCAACGGTGGTGTCAATGAAGCCATCACGCTGTAAATCCTCATACGCCTTTTGAACGGTAATAACGCTAACATGAATAGATTTTGCCAACGAGCGCATTGACGGAAGTGGCGCGCCTGTCTGCAATTCGCCGTTCATTATCATTGCTTTTATTTGCATTGTTATCTGTTCGTATATAGGTTTACTTGTATTACTGCTAATGATAATATCCAGAGCAATCCCCCCTGCGTTTTATATGTACATATTGAATAAGCACATTATAGTAGGATGGGTATTTGTGTGTCAACACTTTTTTGAAATTCTTAAATTATTTGCACTTAACATAATGCCCGCCATTGCGATAATTAAAACTCCATA
>Ga0123353_10019200_pt1 | contig 10143 bp, 5 predicted proteins | sample TergutLab28metaG_3_FD_92763 | JGI IMG/M metagenome (GOLD analysis project Ga0123353, IMG submission 92763) | Labiotermes labralis P3 segment gut microbial communities from Petit-Saut dam, French Guiana - Lab288 P3 | ecosystem: Host-associated > Arthropoda: Insects > Digestive system > Gut ...
AAGAGAGCGTGGTTAAAAACAGGTCGATAAAAAGAGAGAATACTTCTTCCCTAGCACACTTCCTCGCTCGCCCCTATACACAACCCCCCCAAACTCTGTTTAAAAAAAAAAAGCAAACCGTGTCCCGGAAATGACTTGCTAAACGCAAAGTGAACACAGTTCACACTTGAGTAACAGCATTATCATTATCATTATTATTATTATTACAATAAGCTGGCTGGTGGACAGTTTCTCAACAGTTTCAACCGTTCCCATCTGGAATCTTCAAATTGTGAATCCAAAATGACAAAAAGTGGAACGTAGCTGTAATTTCAAAACAATTAACAAAAATAGAATGGGAACTTACAGAGTCAAAAGATGTGCTTGAACGACAAACTTCAAGCATCGTGCAGAATTTCCGTTAACTGAACTTTGTGCAGAGTCGCAAAAGAAAACTGGACGCAAAATACCGCAGAATGTATAGTAAATTGTGGTGGCATGATGGAGCATGCAATTGAAAGCGGCATCATCTCGAGATACGCAGATATTTAGCATCGCCACAAATGGTATGCCGCACAGAAGGCTCCTTTCTTCCAACGTTAGGCCCCAGTAACCTCCCATCACGTCGATTCACGCTTTGTTCGCCCTTTGGAATGAGAGACCAACTTCTGCTGCAACTAGCCACATTATGTGCTGTTTCTGCTAGCCTTTACTGGAACAAGAAGGTAAATGTGAAGTCGACTGCAGTTGAAGATTTTTGTGAATTGTACCTTGATGATGATTTGTAAAATACAGAATTTAGAAATTCCTTCAACCTGAGGGAACAGACCACTTGGAAAACCCACAGATATGGAAACATTATTAAAATGGGTCTTTGGAATGGCGTATGCGTAGGATATGAGTCAATGACAATCGCAATGGTCAATGGACCATCGCTTTTACCCAAGCCGAACGATTATTCAATCCTCAAGACGGGCCCTTTTCCTTGGAACTGGTTATTGTCACCACTGAAACTTTGGCGCCGGAATTAAATTCTCCGTGCACTCTGCAAACTCACGGATTTAATATTTGAATAAAGGTGGACCAACTTGATGACACTTGCTTTATTATGTCAATTTACTTCTCAACATTTTTCGGATGTTAATACATCCATCTTCAGGAGCTTGCGACTCCTTGGTGCGTTATTGTGTAGGCTGTATTGTGCTGTAATGACAGAGGTTTATTCAAATATCCACTAGATAAATAAATTAACACATAAACCTCTATCATTACAGCACAATACAGCCTACACAATAACGCACCAAGGAGACGCAAGCTCCTGAAGATGGATGTATTAACACCCGAAAAATGTTGAGCAGTAAATTGACATAATAAAGCAAGTGTCATCAAGTTGGTCTACCTTTATTCAAATATCAAGATGATGCACGGTCCAATACGCATAATATTCACAGATTTAAATTACAGGATTAATTTTTTCAAGCAAACTGCTAACAAAAACAAAACAAAAAGCAAAAGCATTGGGGGGGGGGGGGGCACCAACCGGGTTGTACGAGAATCGGCACAATTTGCCGATACTTATACTGCGTCTTTGGGGTATCGAAACCTGCTTCGCAGCATACGCGTCTATTGGTGCCTAAGAGTTAACGTGCAAGGAATACGTATAGGCCGTTTTTGTAGAGCGAATTTGTGTTCCGTTGTGCAATGAACGTGCGTTACGATACCGCTAGATGGGACTTGAGGCAGCACTGCCGAGCAAACCGAGACAGAACACGTTTCCTTTAAGCAGTGTCCATTAGTTACCAGTAAAAATTTTGGTACCTTCCAAGCGAAATACCGTTTAAATGCCGCTGCATTACGAAGCAGAACCGGAGACAACACACAAAAGCTACGTAGCACCGATCAAACTGTACTGAACATCCTTCCAGTGGTCCGAAGAATAACGTGCTTTAACAGAATTCTATTCTTTCCCTCCTTTGATACAAATAATGTGGTAAAACTGCGTGTAATTGAAATCGTCACATATAATGTACAATAGGTATGTTATGTAAGTTGCAGGAAGTTCTGTCATGTCTCTTTTTTTATGTTGCCATTCGTTACGTACAAAGAAAGTGTTTAAATTGAACCACAATCTGCGAAAAATTTGAAATTAACTCGATGCAAGAAAAATTTAATTCTGTTTCTATACAGCGGATGCATAAACAATGGGACCTTTACTTCTAAAATAGGTCTAACAATTTTCAAATATACTTTCAACTTCCTTTTTAACTGATATGGAGAGAGAGAGGGCAATATAACAATTTTTTATGCTTAATGAATGTTGTAAATTAATTAGCACACGTCAAAAATTATATGCATTTCGTGCTGAATAAATATTACACAAAAAGAAGAAACAGTAATGTGTAGTTTTGGTAAGCAGCACATTTTCTAATTACAGTAATGTACGGGTAAGTAAAACCGTCGGAAGTCAGCTGGCTTACTAATGATTCTAATTCCCGTTAGCAGCTCGCAGCATGAGGCCAAAAGGAAGTTGAATACAGGTACCAGGATAATCAGCACCAGGAGTCTGCCGCTGGGTTATCCGGCGCCGAACGTGTAGGAAACGGTAAGGCGGATCGAACGTGCGGTTCACTTCCGGAACGACTCACTGGCCCTCTCAAGTATTTGGGTGTCACTTCGAAATTCCTACAGACTTACGAGAATAAACTCGATCTACAAGGCTTCAGGAATGAATCCTGATACGGAAGTTAGATCTCGCAAAAGGATACAAAATGCGACATTGTACCGTTCCACTAGAGATGGCCACCGGATTAGGACACCTCACTGCAGCGCCTAGAGATTCTCAAAATGTTTCTTATGCTCCGTTTCGTGTATTATAATTCAGTTATTACAATTCGAACCAACAAAGCAAACAATGTTGGTGTGTTGCAATATCAATGTGGTTGGAATAAAATTGTGTGCATTCGTTGGTTCGGACTGTTAATTATAATTATTTTTAATTACAAAACATTCTCACACTAACATTTTTGGTGCAAATTATATACACAGTTTAGCTTATTATTACTATTATTACCACTACTGATAACACCATCACCACCACCACCACTACTACTACTACTACTACTAAACTATACTGCTACTACCACCACCACTACCACCACCACCACCACCACCACCAGCACACTATCTCCATCTCCATCACCATCACCACCACCACCACCACCAACAACACCAACACCAACATCACCGCCGCCGCCACCGTTCATTTTCCACCACACACTGGTTTGAAAGGGAGGCCACGGCTTACAGCAAATATTGCAAGTGTTTGCAATACACCTAAAATACATTTCGTAATTTAGGAGTCCAAGAACTGTCAAGCACTGAATTATTCGTAGGGAATTGCCAACACCAGCAACAGTACTACAATCACATGCCAAAAAAAATACTTTTGTCTTTATGATGACTCCAATTGTGGGCCGTACGCGAAATGTGCTTACAGGTCACTATTATCTGAAAATACTGTTCGGCCACACAGAGATAACCTGTTCTTGTGCTTTTAGTTACTGATGATGTGACAGTGATAGACTGCCCATGCACAATATTATTATTATTATGGGTAGGTGATAGTAGTTGTAGCAGTATCAGTAGCTATAGCAGTAACAGGAACCCACCCAATCTCCTACTATGCAATGGGTACCGGGGCTCTTACCGAGGGTAAAGCGGCCGGTGCTCGAGACTACTTACCTTAATCTAGTGCCGAGGATAAGAACGAGTGAAGCTAAACCCCACGTCCCTCATACGCCTTCACAGCACGCAAAGGGGTATCATTACTTTCACCTGTAGTAGTAGTAGTAGTAGTAGTAGTAGTCAGTTTTAAAATAGTCACTGCGCACACTATTCATCAAAATGCCTGGTCATTAATGCAACGGAATCCTGAGCTGTATTCATTGTAATTGTGCGCATTACATTACTATGTGTGTTTCGCGCTTTGGTCTTGTTTTGCTTTTGTTTGGTGTAATCTTAATTAGGCTCTTGAGTCAGCACGTACATAAATGCACAACGACCTGAACCATCATCATAATTACCGTTGCTGGTGCTCTGTTATTAGTTCAGTCCCGTAACTGTGTCAGGTGGAACACACACAGACGACCTAGGCCTACACATTAATCATTGCCACTGTCTTATCAGCAACGCAGCCTATCACAAAATATTAAGCAAAGGCTACTATGACAGTCATAATTAATTTCCAGGCAATAACTTAGAAACCCCATCACAATTCGATCCGCACACCCCCCTCTACCTCACCCCGCAGACAATGATAGGGGTGCAGCAGTGGGGCTGCTTAAGCAAACATTTACAGTGTAAGAGGATAGCCCATTACCGCTGAAGGGAAGCCTCATATAGCCTTACCCAGCCCATTCATACGGATTACAACACCTATGAACTGCATATATGTCTTCTATCGGTCCAAGACCACGCGACTGATGGACTGGTAAAAAGACCATTTCACGTCTATGTACTAACCGCGTGTATAAACAAGAAGAAGAAAAATGCGCGGGGAAGCAGCTGAATAAATTTATTTAGTCGTGAAGTTGGCAGCTCTGAGGAGGCAATCAGCAATCACTCAAGTAGCCAGATAAGATCCTGGGACGAACCGACGAACCTTCTTCTAATCAACAAATTAATAAGTAAAGGAGATATAAGCATTTTCTTATGATGCAGTACAGAAGTTACGAGTCCATCAACTAATTTAATTGATCAACACTTTGACAAGATGAGTAAAGAGAAAACTGCTCGGATGAGGTAGAAATTTTAAGATGGATGGTCTACCGTATGGTCAAATGACGGCTGGAGGAGTCTTGAGCTCCATAATTATAGGGAAGCAGTGATTCTAATTAGAGTGTGCTAATACGACAGATACTGCATCAGAAGTTATATATAAGGGCAAGGCAGCTTATTTATTAATTTCTGAAGTGTACAGTCTCTTATATGGTGCAGTGAGTATCTGCCGTCATCACGCTCTCTCTAGCAGCTCTATAAACTTTGCTTTGGTACCGGATGTGAACAGAGAGTAAATACTTTGCTGTACAAGATTGTTTAAAGAAAACATTCGCAGAGAATGGAAATTGTGGTATTCCTGTAAGGGAACTGGTTGTATAAAAAAGAATTAAGAGCTATCATTAATTCTTCACCAGCTTAGGATATCCATTTTTTTCAGGGGCTAAGAGTCAGACTGTACCTTCTTCAGTAGGTCTGCACTGCTCCAGTTGCGATGAACTGTAGTGTCAGACGCGAAATTTCTGAATAAGCACAAAGTTCGTGTTGCTGCAATTACATCGATAACTGTTAGTGCATCTAATGTAGAATGTGACAGGATTTCTGCTCCTAAAAGATGTAGTTCAGTTACTGGGATAGAACTCAGACCGAATTTGTACGAGTATTTAACTTGGTTGATGGAATAAGTGAGAATTCGAAATAAGACGAAAAAAAAATGACGCATCTTCGCAGGGTTTAGAAGGGTTTCTTATTCATTGAACTAAATATGACTTTCTATTTTCAGTACGTAAAAACTGTTCGTGACTGGATGGGTAGTTGCTAGACAAGTGTTTATTAAAGTTACTTTTAACAGTGAGAAATTAGGCCAAAAAAACCACCTAGAAAATACTGAAGAGAGCCAAAGAATAATACAAAATAAAATTATCCGAAATTGACATTTCGATAAACTACAATATGTACAGAACGAGATGGGAAAGAATTTGGAGTGTTCCTGTTCTGGAAAAGAACTGAAATATAAACGTCATTACGCCGAAACAAAAGAACCCAACATGTACAGTTCATTTAGATCTGCAAACTGGATGATAAATTATTTTACTTGCCAGGCGACGTAGGAGGATGGGAATTTTAAAACACAAAACCGTGTGCACATGTACAGAAACTCCATAAATTATGTACAAGTATAAACAAATTCAGTTTACGTGGTCAAAATTTTGATTTCTATAGAAAGTGAAACAAATGGCATTCAAAATAAATCACGCCTACACGCAGGGGGCTCCATTAAAATATCATATAAAATCTCCAACATCTGCTTGTGATAAACATATCAAATAATCGTTACCGAGATGGAAGATTTGTGGTGACCGAATTCATTCCATCATCATTTCATACCCTGGAAGGTGATACGTCATCTCGTATGTGCACTGAACTCTCAACACTGTTATGTGTTGTCTGAAGCAGAGTAGGAGGAGCCTAACCGTCTGTACGTTCATTTGCATGTGTACTTCATCCAGTGCTGGTAGACGCTTTGAGTACGTAACGTACGTACAAAGTGATAGCCAATTAGTATAAAGTTTATGACCCACGAACACGCTACTACCTCAGGAGCTGTACAAAAACGCAACCAGCAGGAGACCTTTGACATGAAACTGAACTACACTGTCTTCCACCCACAGACAATTAACACATGTCGCACGGGAAAACGCCAAAAGGATCGAAACAAATTTTAAAACGTTTTTTTTTGAGTTTTTTAATTTGTAAGCTTCCTGTCAAAAGCCACTATTATTGTACACTCACATGCCCTACACCAGTCTCACTCCCTCTGTCAATCCAGCATGTACAGTGCACGCATAAATGGAGAGGCTTTCGAAACTTTGCTTCGTGTTACGATATCAGATATTCATAGCATTTGATCCAGTGGGGTCATACTTACTGTCGCTGGTCACACTTGTACCTACATTACTATTATTCGTACGGTTTGTCAGGGCATTTCTACTATAAATTTATTATCTATACATCCGCCTTGATTTTTTGCTTGTTAATTTGTCGGCCATAACCTCAAAGTTTCAGTACGTCAAAATATTTTGCAATTGTTGACTACACAGATTTATTAATAAATTTAACAATTCTATTTCTACGGGATCACACATTAATTGGCGCTAGTGACTCTCTCGCCTTACGAATGTATACGTCACAATGATATTAATTACTGTAAAGTGAAAGTAAAAGGTAAGGTAATCCCATTACAGGCCTGGACAGGCCCTGAGGGTTCCAGGAGTTTGAGGCTCCCAGATTTCAAGACAGTCGGCATATGAAGGTGGTAAGGTTGTCAGCCCTACGCACCGGCCGCCTTTACCCTCCAGGAAATATTCCTGGTACTCATTTCTGTTACAGGTTGAGTCAACCCCAGGTTCATAGTGCGGCTGGAAGGATTATGTCAATGAAAAATTCCAATGACACCATCGGGAATCGAACCCGCAACCTTCCGGTTTGTAGCGCAGTGCCTCAACCAGCTGCGCCACAGCTTACCCCTGTAAAGTGAAAGTAAATTTGTAATTTTATGCGCGTTGAAGACTATGGGGAAGCGGAGGTATAGCTCCACTCATTCTTAATCTCGGAAATAGATGGAAGAAGATAATCTGTGTCCAGCATCAGCCGTTTTACACATGCAAAAGCACTGCCAGTAACCACTGAATTGGACGTTACATGGGCCCCAGAACTGGTACGGACATTCTGAATAAGAGGGAAATTTCTGGTATTTGCGGGAAACTTAACTATGATTCCTCGGTGCACAATTCGTATCCTAGCTGAGCTACTTTGGCTGCATGGTACTCACAGTATAAAATGAAAAATTACGAGATTTGGGTAATCTGTAACGCCATAAATATTGAATCGCCTTTCCGTTTAATCAGTTCATTGGTTTAAAAAATTGTAACGGAGAAAAATCAGACCTAAGGACAAACTGACACACACAGGCGTCATTAGCGGTCGGATCCCCCGACTTTATGCTCAAATCCACGCCCTTAAAGGGAACAGGATATAAAGTTTACTAAGTGCGTGTGCATTTCAACTTTTAAACCATTTGGCAGATCTCCACGAAGTATGGCACTAGCACACATTAGAAGCAACTCGGAAAGCGTAGAACTAGTAACATGGCGACGATGGAAAAGTCTCATTTTTTACCTGACGAACCGGACGTATTCAGAAACTGTCATAAATTAATATATCATTCACAAGATATGATGATGATGAAGATGATTATGATAATAATAATACATATTTTAGGGCGGTACTCGGTACCGGTTAGATTACCAGTACGTATACAGATAACAGGACAACAGTTGCGACCTTCAATCACGTAAGAACATGCCAGTTAAACTAGAATTATATGCTACATGAAACTGGCTGCAGGAGTCATGTCTGTACCTCCTTGTAATTAGTCTCCACATTTTTTTTCTTGTAATGAACGCAGCAAATTACCAAACTGCATAGAGAGGGGCTGTTTGACTATTACCCTCTTAGATCAAGCAACTGAAGTAGTCACACTTTATACCATTATGTCTCTCCCAGTGATCTGTGGTATTTTGTCCCATCACTGTCATAGGGACGAAGATATGCCTTATGGGGTGTCACAAATTGGGAAACGTACGAATTCGCGTTTGGGCCGGCCACACATAACACCCGCATGTTACAGAAGTTGAGTGTGGACTGATATAAAGAGAATAATTTCTTGATAAGAAAATGGCAATTTGGAACAAAGAAACAGACGGACAAGGCTAGCATATATTATATATACAGAGCTCTTGAAGTTGCCATTCTGTGTACCGATGTTGTATATCGTGAACATCAACCACGGACCTTAAACAGGGGAGTGAGCTTATGACATGTGACACGCTACGATAGGACACGACACGACACGACAAAATTAAATCAATAACACACCACATAATTTAAGTACTTTCCTTCCTACACTTATCTGGTCAACACTACAAGCCCACCAAATGAAGTCCTCAGTTCTAATAAGCAATTAAGTGAGTTGTGTTTAAAATTACTATAAACGTGACGCGTAACAGTAAATCTAATGGTACTGCACACTAAATAAATAACACACGGTACCTCACGTACTCTCATTCTTCCCCCAACCTCCTCCTCCCCCAAAATCTCTATGTACTGAATAAAGTAACTTCTACCTCGGTAATGTGTAGAAATCTCCTTGTCAGAGTGCCTACTATTAGCATGTTTCATGTTTCAAACCTGTGCTGTACAATAAATGTGTCGACGTTCAGTTATCTCCAGTTAGGAAACCAGATTTTAAGTGACGTAATCCGTGACGTAGTACATAGAATTTACCGAGGCGTTCTTTACTTTCAGTACGTCACATGCTTCCTCGGTACGGGCTAAACCTAATTCTATTTAGGACCATCAATAAAATGGGATCATCGAAGCGTCAGTTCTGACGACGGTCAGCATTAATTGAAAAATACGTGTACAGAACTTTAACGGAATCGGTAATAAATTGGAAGCAAATACCAACATGCCGCTCTAGAATGGCAAGTTGGCTTGTATACCTTTGTTACAATGACTCAATGTGAATGGCATCTTGGTGTCGAAACGTGTAGTTGATATGTAGTACATGGTGTATCACAGAGTGCATATGTTGGATGATATGATTGTCAGAACATGCACGGCATGAGTAACACACAACACAATATTATATTCAGAACAGACAGCACATCTACCCGGTTCTTGACCACTTCATTTCAACATTCGCCGCACAATCCCCTTTAACCGGCCCGACCCCAAGTTGTACATCAGACTTTCATACGATAAAACTGAATTAATCAACACACTTAAAAACCCTTACAGTATTATTTTTCTTCAAGCAAATAATATTTCTGTGGAAGTACGTTTCATCAGCACGCACGAGTTTGGTAAGAAAGATTTAAAGAAAAAGTGAAATATGTGAAAATTCGCCGCCATTCTCGGTCGAAGCTGTCCATACTGGATAACAACCAAACCACACCAATATTGGGAATTCACACAGCGTCACGTTCAAATGAATGTTTACATTATTACAATTGGGCTCAAAGATGGCTGAACCGCAACAACGACAACAGCGAATATAATGTCGCTAATAATAAAATTAACATAATGATAGTAATTAAAATAGATTAGTAACATCAATTATAGGGCCGGGTAGCTCAGTTGGTACAGCGCCTGACTACGGGCTGGACGGTCCGGAATCGAATCCCGGTGGGGACGATATTTTCCGCCCGTCCAGACCGGCCCTGGGGCCCACCCAGCCTCCTGCAAAATGGGTACCGGGTCTTTCCCAGGGGTAAAGTGCGGCCGGGGCGTGCTGCTGACCACTCAACCCCTTCTAGTGCCACGGTC
>Ga0123353_10019201_pt1 | contig 10143 bp, 7 predicted proteins | sample TergutLab28metaG_3_FD_92763 | JGI IMG/M metagenome (GOLD analysis project Ga0123353, IMG submission 92763) | Labiotermes labralis P3 segment gut microbial communities from Petit-Saut dam, French Guiana - Lab288 P3 | ecosystem: Host-associated > Arthropoda: Insects > Digestive system > Gut ...
CTCGTCGAACTTCTCGTCGTCATCGCGATTATCGGAATGTTAATCGCTCTTCTGCTGCCTGCCGTTCAAGCGGCGCGCGAAGCCGCAAGACGAATGCAATGCACCAACAACCTCAAGCAAATCGGACTCGCACTGCACAACTATCACGATGTGTACAACGAGTTTCCCGCCGGTTGGCGGCAAACGAAACTTTCGCCCTATCAACCGGAGGCAACTGACAGTAATCCGAACCCCTCGCCAAGAGATCGGCATATACGCATTGCGGGTATTGCGATGCTGTTGTCATTCATCGAGCAGAATCAAATCTATAGCCTGCTTGTTGAGCGTCCCGACCTGTACCCGTGGATTCTCGATACCAGTGTTTTCAACGCAGACAGCAATCCTTATCCTATCCCGAATGACAGAAATCCTTACATTATGCCGATTTCTGCGTTCCGATGTCCTTCGGATAGTGCTTCCTATCCCGGCATTGATCACCAACCCACCAATTATCGAATGAACCGGGGTGATACGCCCACCGAACGCGAATGGGAACAAAGTCAACATAATCACCGCGGACTGTTTGGTGCCGGAAATCTTGGACCTTTCAGTCTGGCAAGTATCACCGATGGAACGTCCAATACACTGGCATTTTCCGAAGGAGTGATCGTGACCGATAGCAATAGTGAGCAAGTTGTGGGAGGCATCGCAATGGGACAAGAGACTGCTCTTGATTATTTGGAAGGCGGCGGTATGGCAAAAAAACCAATAGAATGGCTAAGCGTCAGAGGAACCGGTCATTCGTTCCATCCCGATGTCCTACTCCCCAGTGCTACTGGTTATGGTGGTGGTACTGTTTCATTTTCCAGAGGACTTGGCAGACGTTGGGGTGATGCTAATAATACTTTCACCAGTATTTGGACGATTCTTCCGCCGAACAGTCCGGCGGTTCACCGCACGCTGGACCCAGATGGTAACATCGAGGTATGGACCATTGTTCCTCCCAGTAGTTACCATACGGGCGGTGTAAACGTGGTTTCTGCCGATGGTTCCTGCCGCTTTGTCTCCAACAGCGTTGATACCTCTTCTGGTCCCCCCGCCAGAAAGCCCGGGATTACTGCCACAGGACTAAGTTTGTCGTATGGAGACCTAGAAGGTGTCGATAGAAACGAGGACGTTCGCAGTTATACCGGTCCCTCTCCGTGGGGTATTTGGGGGGCTTATGGAAGCAAAGCAGGCGCGGAGAGTACATCACTTTAACCAGATTTTAACCATGCGATACAACGTAATAATTTTGTCCACATTGATCCTTGTCTTTGCCGGCTGCAATAACCCGGATGCCCGATTTACGAAAGTCGAGGGAACCGTCACGTACAACGGCGAAGCCGTTGCCGGTGCATCGGTTATTTTTTCGCCAACCGATTCGAGCGGAGAGTCGGCTTCCGGCAGAACGGACGCAAGCGGCAAATATACCCTGACGACTGCCGGAGCACAAAATGCCGGGACGGGAGTGGTGCCGGGAATGTATAATGTCCTTGTCACGAAGGTAGAATCAACGCAAACAAGCGATCCCGATGTATTGGCGGAACAAAGGAAAGAGATTACCGAAGACGAACTCCACAGGCGGCTCGCCGCAAAAGGTCTTACCCTCACTACCGCCGTCAAAATAGATCACAAGCAGTTGCTCCCGACAATTTATGGTCAGCCTAATACCCTTAAGGCTACGGTGCAACAAGGCAGAGTCAGCAGGCACGATTTCGATTTGACGGATTGATGCCGCCATGTTTAGCCGCCGCACCCTGTGCGGCGTTCCTGCCATTTACAAATAATTCAACAGCGACAACTGGTGCAACATACTCGTGATTTGTAATGCACTCTGGTATGCCAGATTGGCGTTCAGTAACTCCAACGACGCTTTTTGATAGTCGATCCGCAACGTGTAATTCAACGTTTCCTCAAACTGAATGTTCTCGTCGGACAATTTCAACGAAACAACATCCAGACCGGTCTGCATCACACCGAGAGTTGCCTGCGAGGAATCTAATCTCGCCACCGCAACCTCCAACAGTTGCGATGCCCGCTCGATCTCCCGTGTGTCATTCTTTTCCATCGCCAGTTGCAACCGAATCAACGCATTAAAGAGCGACGCTGTCTCCTGCGGATTCGGATCGTTCCCTTTCAATTCACTGTCCGCCCCTCCCGTGAGCGTTCCAGAATTGAGAGTCACCACACCGCTCCCATCGCTCGGTAAGCCGTCGGCATTGGTTCCATTCTGAACGTTAAACATCGCCCGAACCTGCGGCGATGCCTGCGTTTGAAAGAGTTCGACCACATCGTTTGCCGTTGTAATTCCCGGCTCGACGCTAAACCGAAGCGTCTTCGAGGTTGCGTCATAGACAAAGCCGGTCGGAGAACCTTCGATGAATTCGACCGACACATCGTTGGTATACGTTCCGACACTGTTCGCCGTGATGAATAAGGAGCCGTTCATCACGGCGGTATTCATTTGTAAGTGCGCAATTTCTCCCGGCGTGGTTTTCGTTCGGTACTCTTCGCCGGGATTGACCAATCCTAGTTCGATTGCCGCCGTCGAGAGCAAGGCACGATCCACTCGTGTTACATGGTTGCCGAAACTCTTATCGATCAATTCGATCCCATTGCCCGACTTGGAAAGCGTTGCTGTCAACAGACCATCCCTGTTCAATGGGTGTGCATTGATGATTCGCAACACGTCCGCCATCGTTTCCGCTCCGTTGATGTCGATTTCCATCACGGTGCCGTCGTTTCGCGTAATCGTGAAGTCGATTCCGCCGTTCGTTCCGCCACTCGTTTTGACGAATCCATCGTACACGACTCCGCTGCCGTTGTTCAAGCCGCCGGACTCGTCCAGTTTCAGATCGAAAAACTGCTTCGGACCTGGCAAGGTTTCAAAGGCTTCCACGACTTGACATGCCGTTGTCGTGCCGGATTGAATTCCAATGATGATCGCTTTCGTTTCTTCGTTCATCGACACGGTCACTCTTCCCTGCGGATCGGCGGTCGGTACGAATTCGAGTGTGTAATCGTTCCAGTCCGTTCCTTCATTTCGGGCAGTCAGTACCAGCGCACTGTGGTCGGATCTGCTGAGATACATTGCCGAGGCGTGCATACCCGGTCCGGTGTAATCATAGACTCCGCGTCCGAAATCGAGTGCTTCCAATCGGGTATGCGAGTCCAAGGAGCGGACTCCCAGTTGCGATGCCGTCGTACCGCCATTTTCGCCGATGCAAAAATTTGCTCCGCTGACCCGGCTGCGGATATCAATGCCGTTTCTGGCATCGTTGATCGAGGCGTGAAGTCCGTATTTCGGATCATTCAGTTCGGCAAGCAGATCGCCGACGGTTTTGCAATGCTCAAAGGAAATCGACCAAACCGCATTGTCGTTGACCAGTTCGATACCGGTCAAATCCAGGTCGGTTCCGCTTCCGCCGCTGGTCGCACCATACGTCACCGGCGCACCCGGCAACAGCGGAATAATACCGGTGCCGACAAGTCCTGCACTCTGCTGATCTCTGGGGACAGGCGAGGCTTGATACGGCGTATCGGCATCGTTGATCGCTCTGATAATATCATTGGCACAGGTATTGTCGGGATGAATCCAAACGAGCATTTCTCCGGTTGCCGCATTGTATTCGACACGTTCTGCGCCCGGCACAATCGCAGGGTCGGCTTGCAGAGAAAACCGCAAACCGTCGTACTCAGTGCCGTTGTGTTTCGCCTGAATCAGAATGTCGTTGTTTGCTCCTGAAAAGCGGAGTTCGAGACTCGATCTTGTGCCGAGCAAGTCGCTCAATGGAGTCGTTTTCGTCAAAACAGGATTGAGGTCTCGACTGACGAGTGGTTGGTTACGGTTGAAGGCAACATTGGTCGGTAAACCGAGCGTCTGCGCCGTGATGCCGCGTCCGACTTCCGAGACGGTAATCGAACCGACGGTATTCTCCGGCATGGAAAAGACCAAACCGTTTTTGGTAATGTCGACGTTCACCTTGAAATAAGGATTGTTGCTCTTTTCGATTGCTCTCTGCACATCCCCGACGGTCACACACCGGCTCAAATCCACGTCGAAAATTTGAGTCTGATTGTTGGCAGTGTAAGTGAATCGGATCGTCCCTTTCTCGATCCCTTTCCCGCCATTGAGAGCGCTCAATAGTGTGTTTGCCGTCAAAGCAGGATTGAGGTCAGTGCCGCGCATCGGGTCGGAAATTGCCCCGAAAACATCGACTCCGTTCAAATTGGACTGCGAAAGCAGATTGGTGTTGCTCCAAGAGGCGAGGTTGTTGACGCTTCCGGTGTATTTGACGGTGTACGAGGAGTCCGTTCCCCACAAAAACGGGATCGAGGCGGTAGTTGCCCCTGCGAAAAGATAGCGACCGGCAAAGGAATCGTTTCCTAAACTGAAAAGCCCTTGAATCATTTGACTCGCAGTTTGAGCGAGTGCGGCTCGTTGTTCGGGTGTCGTGGCAACGTTCAGGGCTTCGAGCGCCATTTCCCTTGCGTCATTGGTCAGGGTCGTAACTTTGGTAAGAGTGGAACTGGTGGCAGTCAAAAAGGTGAGCGTGGACTGTAAATTGCTTACATTTTGGGTTTTCCGCTCGATTTGTGCCAGTACGGTAAGGGAGGTGGTGGCATTGAAGGGAGAGTCGCTGCCGTGCTGATATTGCCGCTGGGTGTAGATGTTCTGCTCGATTTGCGCAAGTTGGGCGGTGCTGTTCATCAGGGCGTTGTATGCCCGATTACTCTGCAAGGCAGTGCTGGAGCGACCGAATCCGAGGGTTGCTGAAATCGTCATTAAATTGTCATTGGAGGACTTTCCGTTATAATCGGACTTTCTGGTACTATCGGCAAAGTCGATACATGGAGTTGAGAGAAAACGGTGCTGTAACCTTTGTTGAAAATTGTCCACACAGGGCTTTTCTTTTCTCTCGTTTTCTGTTAGAATAGGAGAGAGCGGTCGGGAGGTTATGCGAAAAACCAATTTTTTGAGTCTCCCCCCTGTACAACTTTGCCGAGAATCTGGTACAATCCGCTTTCATTGTGAATTCGTCAGATTGACTTACCATTAACCCCTAATTAGGAGACTTTTCTGTGAACAAACTTGCTCGTATTTTCGTTCTTTGCCTCGTTGCCTGCTTCGTTTTTTCGCCTGCACTGGTACTCGCCCAAGATGCTGAAGATGCCGTTGACGCGGCTGTTTTAGCCAGGTATGCCGCCGAAAAGGACACTTCTAAAGCGTCGTTCGGTTATCTCGGCATCGGTCTCGGAGCAGGATTGGCTGCCGTCGGTGGTGGCATTGCTCTCGGTATGCTCGGTTCCAGCGTTGTCAGTGCCGCCGCACGGCAACCCGAAATGAGAGCGCAACTGACCGCCATCATGTTCATCGTTGCTGCGCTGATCGAAGGACTCGCTCTCTTCGCCATCGTGATTTGTATGTTGTGCTTGTTCATGTAGAAGTGCGTCATGTCCGCACCCATTCCCACTTACCGTTACTACCCTTCCATAACATCATGACCCGTCCTTATTATTTTGCGGTTGCCGTTGCCCTTTTCGTTGCCTGTTTCGTTACCTTCTCCCCGTGCGTCTTAGCGGCGGGTGGTGGGGGAGATGCGAATTTGAACCCAATGGAATTTGTCTCTAACACGGCGTTTTGGACGTTGGTGATTTTCCTAACGGTTGTTGCGATCCTTTATAAATTCGCCTTCGGACCGATTGCGAAAGCCTTGGATGAGCGTGAGCAAGGAATTCTCAACAGCATTGCTTCGGCACAGAAGCAAAATGAGGACGCAAAGGAACTGCTAAAACAATATCAGCAGAAGTTGGACGATTCCAGAGACGAGGTTCGTCTGATTATTGAAAACGCCAAAAAAGATGCTCAACGTCAGGCGGAAGACATTGTGGCGAAGGCGCGTGAAGCCGCCGGTTTGGAGCGGGATCGTGCGATGCGGGAAATCGAAGGTGCCACGACTTCGGCACTACAAAGCATTGCAGAACGAAGTGCGACACTGGCAACCCGACTGGCAGGAAAAATGATACGGAAAGAAATCAAGCCGGAACAACACCGCGATTTAATCCAAGGAGCGTTGCAGGAATTTACCACGCGAAATTGAGGCAACGATGTCGGAAATTTTCGGCTTCCTATCGCACCGAATGATTATTATTTTGGTCGGCTTGGCGATTGTCTTGATTCTACTGGGGTTGGGGTGTGCGGATCGTCTTGTCCGTGTTGCGCTCTTTCATCCTTGGGGATATACGCACGAACTCGTCGGAGAAACTTTTCAGGAAGTTTGGTTCCAGAACTCAAAAAAGCAAACGTTGCACGGATGCTATTTCCCGTATCAAGCAATAGATGCACATGGAATGCCCGTCGGCACGATCCTGTACAGTCACGGCAACGGCGAAAACGTGTCTCAGTTGTTAGACTGGGCGGACAAAATGCGCTCTGAATTTCGGTGCAACGTCTTGGTTTACGACTATGCCGGTTATGGAAAAAGCGAAGGCAAGCCGACCGCTCCCGGTGTTCTCGACGACGGTCTCGCCGCCTTGAATTATTTGAATCAGCAGGAGGGAATCCCAATCGACCAGATCATCGTTTGGGGGTTTTCACTCGGCGGCAGCGTTTCGGTCGATTTGGCATCCAAACATGAGGTCAAGGCATTGATTGTTGAAAGTTCTTTCACTTCGCTGGCAGAGATGAGTCGTGTTGTGGTGCCGTTCTTGCCTGCCGAGTATCTGTTGTGGGAGCAACTTTCGTCGATCAAGAAAATCGCTAATGTTCGTTGTCCGGTTTTCATCAGTCATGGTCGAGCGGATCGGACGATTCCTTTTTCGCAGGGAGAGCGGCTTTTCGAGGCAGCGAATGAACCGAAGACGTTTTTCGTTCCGCCGGAGGGTTTTGACCACCATGGTGCTCCGCACAGTCAGGAACACAGCGAAGCCCTGCGACGGTTCTTTGACTCGCTTGACATTCCATGATGTTGGTTTAGAATTGTAAAACCATGCCAACGATTACAATAGACTTACCGGACAGCGTACACATCCCGTCAGATTGGGATGCGAGTGCATCCGTATTGAGAAAAATATACGAAGAGGGGATTATTGCTTCGGATCGGAAGACATTGCAAACAGTCCATGAATCGAACGAGGAAGACGACGATTCCGAAGTATTGCAGGAATTCACCACGCGAAATTGAGGCAACGATGTCGATTCCTTCAATGCTCCGTTTCGACCACTTCCACCGTAACTTTTGGAAACTTATCGATCAGTGCTTCCCCTTTTTCCTGTCCGAGAACGACGACGGCAGTGGCGAGAGCGTCTGCTTCCATTGCCGTCGGAGCGGTAACATGGACGGTTTCCAAGCAGGGCAAGCCGAAGCCCGTCTTCGGGTCAACAATGTGAGCATAGCGGACACCCTCAATGACAACGTATTGCAATCGTCCTCCCGACGTTGCCATCGCTATATCTTTCAAGAGCACTGTTTCGTTGTCTTTTGCAATTTTCCAACCTTCGGTGCCGGGCGGAGCAGCACCGACTCGAAAATCGCCGCCCGCATCAACCAACTGCGACGAAATACCATGCTTCTGAATGATTTCAAACGCCTTGTCAATGGCATACCCTTTGGCAATCGCACCGAGATCAAATTTCATACCGGCTTTCAAGAGTCGCACGGATTGCGTTTGTTCGTCCAGTTCCCAAAGATGATTCCCGACGAGTTGTTTTGCCTGTTCAACGTATTCCGCTCTTGGCAATCTTTGTAACCGCCGTGAACGCCTCCAGAGTTGCACCATCGGACCGGCGGTAACGTCAAAGGCTCCCTCAGAAAGTGTACAGTAGTGCTTTGCCGCTCGAAGTACGGCAAAGAGGTCATCACTGATGCGGATCCATCCTCGACTTTCGTCGAGGAGCGAGAGTTCGCTTTCAGAATCGTAATCGCTCATAATTCCATTGAGCGTATGAAAAGAAGCGAACGCTTCTTTTGTCGCTTTTTCGGCTGCTTCAGACGTGTTGGCGTACAATAGGATGCGTACTCTAACGCCCATGTGCGTTTCTTCAAACTCAAACCGCTCGCTCGCTCCCAGAATGGAAGGAAAAAACAGAATGGCAAGAGCAATGAGCAACAAACGCAAAGTGATCATGGAAAAAAACAGGGACACGAACGGTCTGCGGTGATTATAACGGCACACTCAACTGTGTGCAAGATGACACGCTACGCCGTTCGCTTTTCCGTGTGGTTCAGTTTATTGTAGAGCGTCTTCAAACTGATGCCGAGTTCCTCCGCCGCCTTCGATTTGCTGCCGCCGTGCCGCTGAAGAGCAGCCTCGATTGCCTTTATCTCCAAATCACGTAACGTTGCCGCTTCCACCAAAGGATCAAACGACATCAATTCCTGCACCGGATTCCGATGCAACGTGGGCGGTTCCGAAATAGTAACGGCAGCCTCCTTGCGAATCACCGGACGACTCGGTTTCGCCTCCATTGTCCGGTGCGTTACGAGATTGGTCCCCAACGTTTCATGCCGAAACATATCGGGCAAGTCTTCCGCCAGAATCGGAAATCGATCCGAAAGGATCAACGCATGTTCTATCGCATTCGCCAACTGTCGGACATTGCCAGGATACTCATAATGCGACAATATGTGATACGCTTCCGGTGTAAAAAGTTTCGTCACATCGGTTTCCATTATATTATTACGGAACCGCTTGGCAAGTGCAAGAATCAAATCCGGCAAATCTTCTTTTCGCTCTTTTAGCGGCGGTAAATGAATCTCAAACGTGTTGATGCGAAACCAAAGGTCTTCCCGAAAATTCCCCTCTTTCACCATCGCCTCCAAGTTGCGAAGCGTCGCACAAACGACCCGAACGTCACATATCTTTGGCTCATTGTCGCCGACCTTTCGGACTTCACCGCTTTCGAGAAACCGTAAGAGTTTCGCTTGTACTCCTTTGGGGAGTTCGGCAATTTCGTCCAGAAACAATGTACCGCCGTTTGCCACTTCAAACAAACCTGTTCGGTTCGCATCGGCACCGGTAAAACTTCCTTTCCGATGTCCGAAAAGTTCGCTTTCGATCAACGTTTCCGGCAATGCCCCGCAATTCACAGCAACAAATGGCTTGCCAGCCCGACGGCTCCGATCATGAATGGCTCTAGCGACGAGTTCCTTGCCTGTACCCGTGTCGCCGAGAATCACGACGGTCGATTCCGTCGGAGCAATCCGCTCGATTAAGCGATAGACCCGCTGCATCGGTTCGGAACGTCCGGTCAATTTTGGGTTGCTGCTTGCCAGTTGAGAGCGTGTCTCTCGTTTTCGAGCGATTCGGTTTAGGATCGTTTCCAGATCGGCAATCGCATAGGGTTTCGTAAGAAATTCAACGATTCCGAAATGGACGGCACGTTGGGCAGATTCAAGTGTTCCTTTGCCGGTTAGGATAATCACATCGGCATTACTTCCAATGGCTTTCGCTTTTTCGAGAACAGTGAGTCCATCTGTTCCCGGCATATCGAGATCGAGTAGGAGTGCGTCAAAAGATTCATTTTGCAAGACTTGCAGCGCTTCAGTACCGTCGGAACACGGAAAGACCGTATGACCGAGGTGCCGCAACTCTTCGGTCAAGACGGATCGGATATTACGCTCGTCGTCTGCAAATAGGAGTTTCATGCGGGCATAATAGTGATTATTGCCGAACCGGTCAAGAGCAAAATGGGGACAATATCCGAAACATGGAAAAAAAAGGGTACGTATGGTCGCGTCCACTCCGTTAAACAATACCATACTCAGTTGACATCACAGGCAACCTCCATAGGAGGGTCATGAGAGCTCATCCACTCCATTCGGAATGGGCGCAGGAACCTGTCCAATCCGTTGAACACTACCTGACTGTTGTTTGGTCAACGTCTCCCTTATAGTGTTCAGACGGCGGATGTACTTCTTCCGAAGTATTCCAATGTCTTTGTGTTGTTATTCATCCGTTGTAACCTGTATGGCACGTCGTGCCACACATTACTACCGTATATTAGGCCTGTTCTCTAACCTTTGCAGTGCCTTACTTCGCTATTTCTGATGGCGCAGATGAGAGTCATTCGTAGTTTGTGCCTCTTCCTTCGGTTGCGGTAGCGGTCAGACATGATTTTGA
>Ga0123353_10019202_pt1 | contig 10143 bp, 8 predicted proteins | sample TergutLab28metaG_3_FD_92763 | JGI IMG/M metagenome (GOLD analysis project Ga0123353, IMG submission 92763) | Labiotermes labralis P3 segment gut microbial communities from Petit-Saut dam, French Guiana - Lab288 P3 | ecosystem: Host-associated > Arthropoda: Insects > Digestive system > Gut ...
AAGAAATTACCCGCATTTATTGGAACCCGAAGGTTCATTACGGCATTCCCAAGTGCCCGCCACCTGTCCATATCCTGCGCAGCTCGATCCAGTCCATACCGCCAAGTCGCACATCCTGAAGATTCATCGTAATATTGTCCACCCACTTACGCCTGGGACTCCCAAGTGGTCTCTTTTCCTCAGGTTTCGCCACCAAAACCCTCTATGCTCCTCTCCTATCCACCATACGAGCTACATGTCCCGCCCATCTCATTCTTCTCGATTTTATCAACCGAACAATATTGAATGACAAGTACAGATCATTAAGCCCCTTATTATGTAATTTTTTTTCCACTCCCTTGTTACCTTATCCCTCTTAGGCCCGAAATATTCACCTTAACAACCTATTTTCCAACACTCTCAGCCTAGTTCCTCCCTCCACGTGAGCGATCAAGTTTCACACCTATACAGAACAACAGGCAAAAATTATAGTTCTGTGTATCTTGATTTTTAAATTTTTGCATAGCAGACTGGAAGTGGAATACACAAGCTTTTGCACCGAATGATAGCAACTATTCCCCGACTTCAATCTGCTCTTAATTTCATCTTGAATGAAATTTCATTTTATTAAGACTATTCCGAAATATTTGAACTCTTCAACCCTTTCAAAGGAACTATTATAAAAATTTATACTGTGACTTAGTCCTGCATTCTAATCTAGAGACATGACCATGCATTTAGTTTTATCAGTGTTTAGTTCTAGTCCAACCTCCTTACCACCAACTACTCAAACTTCTGTGGTTTTCCATATAGTATACACGCTTTTCCCTCCGATGGTATCAACACCGTGAGGTGGTGGAGGGGCTTGTTAGTTCCAGTGACCCTGAGAGCTAAGCCGGCGGTAGCATTGCTACAAACAGGTTCTCAAAAGCCGGACAGGTCAAGTGGGTATGAACCAAACGAAGAGAGATACGTGTAAGAAGGGTATTTCAATGAAATTCCTCTGATGCCGAAGGCAGCGTCATCAGTAACGACTTGCAGGGCCGTGCAAATGATGCATGAGATGGTTCAAGATCGTATAGCAACAGGCGCGACCAGGGTAGTTTCAACGGCTGCTGTACTGCGATGTGGAAAGCAAGTGGAAAAACTACGATATTATTTCTTTTCCTAGATAGTCCCTTTCCAAAAACAGATAATATATATGCGAGATGCTTACTCTGGAGACAAAACAATCCGGAGGTAAACTACTCAGCTATTCTGATCTCTGGGGGTTGGGGGGGGGGGTGTTTCTAAGGGAAATATCCAGCAGCAGGCGCTAGAGCAAGAAGGATTACAAATAAATGAAGAAGGAACATCACAGCTACAAGATTGGAACGTGGAATGTAAGAACCTTGAATCGAGGAGGCAAATTGGAAAATTTGAAAAAGAAAATGCAGAAGGAGGAGGTGTCTGTTCTAAGTGTCAGTGAAGTTCGATGCGAAGGACAAGGTGAAATAAGGAGAGGTGATTATAGAGTGTGTTATTCCCGAGGTGAACGGGCTGAAATAGGTGTGGCAATAGTGGTGCATGAAAGTATAGTGAGAAGTGTTTTTAAGAAGACTGTTTGTGACAGAATCATTGCTATTTAATTACAGGAAGAGCCGATAAGTATTTTGATGACGCAATTCCATATGCCATATTGGGGCATGAAGATGATGAAGTGGAAGAGTTGTATGACACAGTTGAAGAAATTCTTGAAGAAGATGGAAAGGGTGACACAAACACAATCATAATAGGGGACTGGAAGAATGTTGTTGGAAATGACTCATATAGGAACATTGTTGGACCACATGGCCAAGGAAGAAAGAATCACGGAGGTCAAATGCTTATTAACTTTTGTGAAATAAATGGATTGATTGTCATCAACATATGGTTCAGGAAACCTAAAAGAAGACGCTACACATGGAAGGCACTAGGAGATCGGAGTCGGCATCAGCTGGACGACATATTTCTGAAACATCGATTCAGAAACAGCGTGAAGGATGTGCAGAAACTGCCTGGGGCAGATATTGACTCTGACCACAGCTTAAGGGTTTGCCAAGATCTACACCAGACTGAGTAAAAATATAAGGTTCCAAAAGAGAATACCACATTGGTATGTGGAGAAATTATATGCTCAACGACAAAGAACGAAGGATACTCTAGAAGAGAAATTGGATGCGACAGTGGGAATGTCGAAATGCAGTAGAACAATATAAAGGAACGCGTGTTAGATAATATCAGTGATCTGGTTGAGAAAGTCGACAAGAGAGAAAGAAAACCATGGATTACAAGGAAATGATCAGTAAGTGGATGAAAGAAGGAAATGAAAGAATGTTAACCCTGAAGAAGACAGGAAGAACTGCAGGAGGCTGAGGAACGAATTGAAAAGAGCCACAGATAATGCCAAATAGGAATATCTTGAGAATATATGTAACGATAGTATGGAATTTCAAAGACAGGGCGTTATGATTTGATGTACATGAAGACAAAAGAACTAGGCTGGAAGGAGACCCCCAAGGAATTCAAAATATTGGCATCGAAGACTCCCAAGGGAATAGCATAGTACTGCAAAGTCAAGCTGAAAATTTGGGAGAATTATATTATAGAACTATACGATCGACCTAATCGACCGAAAACCCTAGAAGACGAATATGCAGATGAACTAGATACAGACGAGAAAGGCCCATATATTTTGCCAAGTGAGATGGAAAAATACGTCAAGGAAATGAGGAGTAAGAAGGCTACAGAAGATGATGTTGTACATCGAGATGTGCTCAAATTATTGGGAGAAGTTAGTTAGAAAATAATAAAGAAATTGATCAATAACATTTACGAAACTGGGGAGTGGCAAAGGACTCCACAGAAGTAACAGTGATTGCCTTAAAGAAGAAGCCGCAAGCTACAAAATGTGGCAAATATCGCACAGTCAACCTTATCGTACACACATCAAAGATAATAGAAAGGTACTCAGAAAAAGGATTGAAAAGAAAATTGAGGATATACTCGGAGAATATCATTGTAAATTTAGAAGAGGAAGAGGAACTAGGGATGCAATTGGGATTCTGAGAATAATGTCAGAACGAACCTTGAATATGGATAAAGAACTACCTGTTTCCTTCACAGACTGGCAAAAGGCGTTTGGCCGAGTCAACTGGACCAAATTAATTCAGACCCTAATGGTAACTGGTATTGACAAGCGTCAAAGAAGATTGATTAGTAACTTGTACATTGCCTAGTACGTTAAAGTACGAATTAACCGAGGGGAGACAAGAGTGAAGACTGGAAAAGGAGTTAGACATGGATGCTGCTTGTCACCAATTCTGTTCAACTTGTACAGCGAATGCCTTACCAAGGACTTCATAATAGGATGACAAATCATTCTCACTGTGAAATAAGCAGGTGGTCTTGTGTCACTTTCGAAGGAAGAAAAGGTGCTACAAAACATGATTGATAAAATAATTGAAATTGGAAGATGCTATGGAATGGAAACGTATGTGGAAAAAAAGTAATGAGAATTTGAAGACAAACATTCCCAGCAAAAAGTATGGAAGATCAAAAACAACTAGAGAATATTTGGCTAGAATTTTAACAAAAGATGGAAGATGTACTTCTGAAATTAAATGTAGGATTGCTATGGCTAAGCTGCATTCAAAAAGAAAAGGGCTCTTCTTACTAGCACACTGCACTTGGAATTGAGGAAAAAGCTAGTGAAATGCTACATTTGGAGCATAGCTTTATATGGTGCTGAAAATTGAACGCTTCGGACAGTAGATCAGAAATACCTGGAAGTTGTGATATGTGGCACTAGAGAAGGATGGAAAAGAGCAGTCCGACTGATCATTTGCGAAATTAAAAAGCATTACTTGGAGCCAAGGAGCAGAGGAATTTCTTACATGAAATAAGTAAAAAGTAGGTTAATGGATTGGTCAAATTTTATGTAGAAACTGCCTTCTACAACGGGTTATTGAAGGAAAGATAAAAGGGGGAAAGAAGTGAACGGAAGACGAGGAAGAAGACGTAGGAAGCTACTGGATTTCCTTAAGGAAAGGAGAGCATACCATTATTCGAAGGAGGAAGCTGGAGATCGTATATGTGGAGAGCTCGGTTTGTAAGATGCTTTGGACTAATCGTAAGACAGACTACTAAATGAATGAATGTATTCTTTCCCCCAATATATTAATAGCATCAGCGTAAACCACAAGCTAATGTGTACCACTTAATTTCAATCGATCCTGGTTTACCTGAACCCTACTAATGCCGTATTCTAAAGCAAAGCTGAAAAGCAATGCCGACAAAGCAACACTTTGTTTCAAACCATTCCTACTTGGCAATATGTCTGAGAGATGCAGGCCTACCCGGAAGATGCTATGGGTTTCGCTAAGACACGTTTTTATTAGCAATACCAATTTCATGGGGATACCAAATTCCATGAGAATATTATAAATGGCCTCGTTGCTAACTGAATCATAAGCTTTCTTGAGGTCAATAAAAATGTGACGTACTTCTTCGTTGTATTGCCATTTTTTTCTCAAATATTTAATGTATGTCGAATATGTAATCAGTATTTGACGATTTGCTTCCAAATCCACATTGATAATACCCAATAAATTCCTTCGAATATTAAACTAACCTTGACAGCAGTATGTTGGGCAAAATTGTATACGTAGTTGGTAAAAGTGATAATTACTACAATCTCTTTTATTGCCCTTCTTATACATAAGTATGTGGGAACAACCACATTGCAGCAACCGCTACACCACACACCACATCCGCACATCTCTCGGTCATCCAGTAGCATGACGTCCACGCGACCCTGCTCCTAACTGCTTGGATTTGGCCAAGGACGAGTTCGAATCCATGGTGAGGGACGGTACAGCCAGACGTGCCGAGTGCCCATGGTCGTCCACCATCCATCTCGTGCCCAAGACGGACAGCGATTGGAAACTTTGTAGGGATAATTGAGACCAGATCGCTCTCACAATCCCTGACAATTGCAGACCGACACGTACAGCACAACGCCCATCACTTTCTGAGTACGCCTTTTCCAAAATTGACCTTCGTGAGTGCGTATCATCAGATTCCTCTCGATCCTGATGACATCTAAAGACTGGAATTACTCCACCCTTTAGTATTTTCTAATATACTTCAATGTCCTTAGGCCTGAGAAACGCCGTTCTAACCTTTCAATGTTTCATGGACGAGATCCTAAAATACTTGGACTTCTTTATTGCCTATTTGGACGACATCCTTTTCTTTGGCCTATCTCCCCAAGAGCATGATAAACGCTTCCGCACACTCTGCACTAAACTTCAAACATACGTTATATTAATCAAACCAGCGAAGTGCGATTTACGTGACCTAGAAATTTCATTCCTGGGATGCAAAATCACAACACTGGGTTCCCAGCCTACCCCGAAACAAATCCCACATCTCCAAGCCTGTCCTCCTGCCAAGACCGTCAGCTGACTCCGAGGTTACTTGGGAATGCTATATTTTCCCGGCGTCTTTCATTCCCCATGCAGCTTCCATATAAGCCCGTATTCACGATGTCCTTTCCGGCCCCAAATTTACGGGTTTCCACCTCGCCATCTGCGAACAAATCCCCGCCCCAAAGTGCACCAAAAAAGCAGTCACACCACCACAACATATCCCGCGGACTACATACTCTGATTGAACTATAGGTTTCCCGCCTCTCTTCACTAATTAAACACTCTTCTCCGCAGGGTTGACGTGCGAATACCTACATTTCAGCAACCGCTTTACCACACAACACATCTCCTTGCACTCTCTGCTCAATATACGTCTCCCTGCACTGAGCCAAGGAACGGTTTGCACAAGAGCAAGCGACGAGAGTCTGTAACCGCTCTAGCAAACGACCGTTTTGATATCCACACAGCACCCGGCTATCGACAGCCATTCACAGGACTACGCCCAGTACTCTGTCTGCTGACCAATGGCAGTGGAGGAAGAACAGCGGGGGCAGAGTATAAAAGAGACCCCTCAAACCTTCCGCCAGCGGAAATCGTGATAACCAAGTACCTCTCTTTCCCGGTGTATCTAGCGTCGTGCTCTGCATTAAGCTCGGAACACCTCCCGGTACTCATTAACACTGCGTGTCGCTCATCCGCTCATTTACCACCGGATCGTCCTGACTTCAGGCGAACTGCCTGGGCCAACTTCGCAACTCACTTGGAAAATTGAATTCCGTTCGATCCGGAGTTGCACAACGAAATGGCAATAGCCACGTGCATTGAGAACTACTCCGGCGCCGTTCTGAACGCTCTTGCAGCTTCAAATCAGAAGTGTAGCCCAAGTGACAACCCACAGCTTCCGATAACGGTTGGTATTCAGGATGAGATATGCCCGAAGAAAAGGATGCGGAGGCGAAGGCAGATCACCAGGGACTCCGCTCTGAGAGCCGAGGTTACCACCTGCAGAGGTCGGTGACACCGCCATCTCAGCAAGAGGAGAAGCGATTAGTGGAGTGCGACACTCGAATCTCTCGATCCCGAAGACCAATCGCTGTGGAGGGCACCAACCGGGTGATGATATTGTCTACTCCATCTCCCACCTCGTCACCGCGGGGGATCGCTTTCTCAGACTATGAGTGAGCCGAAGCCATTGCCGACAGACACGAGATTCAATTTTAGCCGATCCTTCGGTACCGGCATTTATTGAGATGGTTGATGTGGCGCTGAGGTCTTACTTCCTGACCCCTGCTAGCTACCTAATCTTATCCAGTCCTGTCGAGGTTCATGAAGCTGTCAGAGGCGTCAAGGTTAGCAAGAGTCCGGGGACAAATGGTATGCTGAAGATGGCCTTGAAGCATCATTGCTATCGAGCGGTATCCCTCTTGGCCAATATTTTCAACGTGGTTCTCCGCACCTATCACTTTCGCACAGTGTGGAATCACGCTCGTTTGATCTGTATCCTTGAACCGGGGAAGGATCCGGCACTGTCCTCATCCTATCGGCCTATTAGTCTCTTGGACCCGACCGTTAAATTATTTGAAAACATCCTGTTAGTTAGGATCTTATATGAAGTAAGTGAGCGCGGGCTTATGCGAGACGAGCACCTTGGTCTTACGCCCAGACAAGCACGTCCTTGCAGCTGGCCCGTCTAGTTGAAAGAATAACTAGGAACTTTGGCGAAAAGAGTGTAACAGGCGCGGTTTTCCTCGACGTGGCCAAAGCCTTCGATTCCTTCATGGACAATGGCCACCGCTACAAGTTAACTCTCCCAAAATTCCCGTCTTACATAGTCCACATAATCCCATCATACTTCTGGGTTGGGTCGTTCGATGGGTCGTTAAAGGCGCCCATGTCATCTCGTCGAGGCATTAGTTCTGCGCTAGGTCAGGGCGGATTGACTTTCTCTGTCCTCTTTAGTCTGTAGGTAAACGACATGTCATCACCCTCATACCACGTCGAGTTGTCTCTCTACGCGGACAACACGGCCATCAAAGCCACGTACCGCAACCCGACGCTGCTCGTCAGCTACCTGGAATCTTACCTCAACTATCTTGAACGGTTGTTGATTGAATTAAGAATCGCCATTAATATCTCTAGGAGCACCATGATCATTTTCGCTCGGGCCGTTCTTGACTTCATCGAGCCCCGACCAGTATCACTTTTAGGGTTACCAATCCAATGGGTCCACTCAACTCATTATCTGGGGGTGACCCTAGATACACGACTCAACTGGTCGCCTCACAACTTTCAGGTCGGGAAGAGAACTGCTCAAAAGATGGTTACGCTGGTTACCGCCTGAATACGTAGGGTGTTATTTCCGTCAGGAACGGACTCGTGCTGTAGAAGCAACTCATCCGCCCCGTGATGTATTATGCGTGTTCCACGTGGAGGTCCGCTGTCCGCATCCACGTCCGGAGGCTACAGGTGTTACAATCCAACTGCTTTCGTCTTGCTATTGGTGCTTCCTGGTACGTAAGTAACAGGCAGATACATGAGGATCTGTTTGTTCCCCTATTTGCCGACCGCATAAGAGCCCTGACTGCGAGCTTTTACTCAAGGTTAGCTAAGGAGTGGGGGCCCCTGCTACGGTAATTCGCCAAATACTTACGCTGACCGAGGGTTGACCACGTCGGCTGACGCGAAAGCCAAGGGTGGCAGGGGCCAGCAGGCCAGTCGAGGCCACCGCCCGTGTTGGCTAAGTCGACTAAATTAATTGCGTTCGGCGCTGATCAGCCGAGCCCCTTTCGAATATCCTTACGGAGGTTTCTACTCAGTCGTAAACCAAATGCCTGACAAAAGTCTCATACCTGCAGTCTGCAAGCATATTCCCCTATTAGAGTTACGATAGCTGTTATAGAGCCCAGCGATACGGTCAAACGCAGGAATGACTGACAGAGTGACGTCGACTAGTCCTACGCGCAAGTTTCCGGTTCCCCCCACCCCCGCCGCCCTTCAGTTAGCACCGTGGTTTGGGTACAGTCAGCATTCACCGCTCAGTACAGGAATTCATATTGTTTGACTGCACATCAGAAACGAGTAAGCAGTCCGCGACATATCACAAGGGAGTAACAATATTTGAACATGAATATCACTCAGCACGGATGGAGAAGCAACGCTGAGAGGACCGGTTTTACCCTGCTCAGTACAGGACCTTACGCTAACCTTTCCAGGCAGAAACTGTGCTAGGCATCGAGATAACTCTGATCCATGACCACAGAACTTCTAACCTGGTCCATGACCGAGAGCTTCTTCTCAACACAGCAGCCAGCTGCCCAGTTCTCCATGCGCGTATCTCCGCTGCGCACTTGCTTGCTTGGAACCGAGCAGACCACTTCGCGGGCGTGAGGTCAGCAACAGATGCAAACTATATCACGGCTATTCTGCCATAGTCCTCAACACTGTACTACTTACCATACTTTAATAAATTATTGCATATATGTTGGTTCTGTAGTTGTTACTCCACAGGTACAATGAACGACTCAGTCCACCCCTACGGCAATTCTTCCTTATTCCAAATAGAAATACAGTGGGTTATGCTAAAACGAACGAAAGCTACAAAGAACAGGTTTTGTCAATAGAATCAAGATGCTACAATGAACAGATGCTAGAGGGAACACCGAGGATTACTATTGGCCGATGTAGCACGCGTGTGCGCATGACGTTTCGGGCCTTCCCGCTTTGATTAGAGCGTCAGTCATCATCTTTGTTATCGCTTGTAAGGTTCAGTTGCCACCTTAGTTCAGTTATCCGTTTATTTTCGCCTTTAACAGTGAAAATATTTTTTAAAATTATTCTGCTATATAAATTTAGCCGTGAGCCGGCAAAATAGAGTGAGAAAGCGAATTAACGTAGACATTAGGAAAGAAATAATTTTCAAGAGAGAAAGTGGGAAAAGTGTAGGAGATCTAAGTGCAGAGAATGGTATGGCTAAATCAACGATTTGTTTCTTCAGATTTTTCACTAAGGAAAGATTGTTTATGCTTTTCAAATTTACATGTACAGTGTATAAAATTTAAATACATTAATTTTATATTATTTTTACATTTATATTTTTGAATTTGTATTATATTTTTCCTGTTTAAATGGTTGTGTTGGGTGGTAATTGCTTTAGGCCGTGGGCCTGGAAGAGGTTATCCCTAAATACGAGTACATATATTTCAATGTATGCTAGAACGAACAGGTGCTCTAATGAATGAGGTTTTAGAACCAATTACGCTTGTTCTAGCATACCCTACTGTAATAATTTTATGGTTCTCATATCGAATTGTTCTACTCCCTGCCTTACTCAATTCTCCTGGGATTTTATGAGTAGCTGGCGATATGTGACTTCTAGCTTTTCAATAACCATATCAACCTCAAAGGCACTTGGCTCAGGCACTAGTGGTTCTACTGTGTTTTTCTGTCTGCCTAATATCATAAACCCCACGTACATTCAATAGCTAAGAGAAATGGTTCCTCCACCTAGCCAAAATACTGTGGGAGTCTGTAGCCAAATCACCCCTCTCATCCTTTACTATATTAGTTCTACGCTAGTAATCCTTCTTGAAGTCATTGATACCCCCATACAAGTCTCTAATATTTTTGATCTTACTGTTAGTTTCATGATCCTCAATTTTATCTTTCAGATATTCCTTCTTTTTGTTCCTGAAATGTCTGCTAGCTTCACATCTTA
>Ga0123353_10019203_pt1 | contig 10143 bp, 4 predicted proteins | sample TergutLab28metaG_3_FD_92763 | JGI IMG/M metagenome (GOLD analysis project Ga0123353, IMG submission 92763) | Labiotermes labralis P3 segment gut microbial communities from Petit-Saut dam, French Guiana - Lab288 P3 | ecosystem: Host-associated > Arthropoda: Insects > Digestive system > Gut ...
CTCCCCCATACGTGCCACATGCCCTGCCCATCTCATTCTTCTCGATTTTATCACCCGCACAATATTGGGTGAGGAGTACAGATCACTTAGCTCCTCGTTATGCAGTCTCCTCCATTCCTCCGTTACCTCATCCCTCCTAGGTCCAAATATTCTCCTCAACACCATATTCTCAAACATCCTCAGCTTCCTTTCCTCCCTCAATGTCAGCGACCAAGCTTCACATCCATACAAAACAACCGGAAGTACATCATTAGAACTATATATTTTTTTTTTTATTTTGGTCACATTCACGACTTGATGACCACATATATTTCAAACACTTGCTGTAGTGTGACAAATAAAAAACACATTATAATAACCAAATGTGTTTATGTTCAACATTAACTGTTGTGCGTAAGCAGTAGGATAAACGACAGGCAATACACTATAATGTAACAATGAGGCGCTAAGGTGTTTTCGCCTAACTATTTTTGCCGTAAAAATGCAACAAGTATTACATATTCTGAGTCTGTTTGTAGACTTAGGTATCCAGCGTGCAATGCACATGCGCCATATTGTCATCTGTGGCCTGTCCGTCCGTACCATTTTTCCACATTATCTCACAAAAGACACGATTTTCGGGAAAAAGCTATTGAACATAAAATGTGTTTTCATTGTCTCTACAATTTTTGTCTGAAATATTTCTCATTCTAAGAAGAAGTGAGTGAGACATTATCAGAAATGTACATAGGTCTTCATTTAAAGTACCCGTTATTCTTGTCATATTTTAATGAATATTGACTTTTCTCGACATATTTTCAAAAAATACTCAAGTATCAAATTTTATGAAAATCCGTCCAGTGGGGCCAAGTTATTCCATGAGGGCGGATGGAGAAACAGACAGACAGACAGACATGGCGAACATAATAGTCGCTTTTCGCAGTTTTCGAACGTGTTTAAAAACTAGTTTAATAATGTTAAATTGAAGTTGATATTCAATGAGCATACCTACATTTTATTTTTGCCCACAGTTCAACGACCCGGTGTTTGGTGTGGAGGATGAGAACTATGCAATGTTCATGGCTCCTGGGCTTATTATGTCGTAAGTAAAGCCTCGTACATATAACGTGAAATTTGCAATCAGGGACTCTTGACATCAGAAACTGATGTCACTTGTAAGTTCTGAGATGTCCTTCAACTCGTGATAGTGTAACAGGAGGTAATATGTAAGCTGACAAATAGAGTAATTTTGTTCTTCTCGTAATTAAGTTAGGAATCAGGATAATCTTTCATGAAATTCAGGGGAGAATAATTTTCGGAACTTTCAGAATGCTTCATTACCTTCCCTACCGAAGGTGTGCACACATCCTTTACGTTTGTAATACATTGTTATTCCTTGTGTAATCCAGTCACTTTTTCTATCGTCTATACTTTTATATAATTATAATTACAATAATTGGAAAACTGGATTTCAAAATATTTATAAATCTGTAAACAATTAATTAAACACCCAAGCTGATTCTCATGTTTCATCTTTTAGAAGAAGCTAAAAATTTATTATTTTTTCATTGTTTATTGTTTTTGTTCCTGGTTTCCAATGCATTTTATTTTTACTATATTAATATTATTAATTTTAAGAAACCCAGCATCGTGGCCTGACAAACCACTGTCAGAGGGATGTATAGATAATGAATTTAATATTTTAAAGTCCAAAACCGTATCACCAGCTGCAGCACTTGAATCATTTTAAATTCCTGTTGCACAATTTCCTGTGTGCCATATTATCCTTTGTAAATAACGCGTTTAGTTGTGCAGTCTTTATGGTAGGGTAATAGATCTTAGAACATGGACCGGGATAGCACTGTCGGTATTGCGACTCGCTGCGGGCTAAACAGTCTGGGGATCGAATCCTGGTGGGGTAGAGATTTTCTGCACATGTCCAAAAAGGCCTTGGGACCCACTCAGCCTCCTGCACAATGGGAACCGATTCTCTTTCCGGCGGTAAAGCGACTGGGGCGTAGAGATGACCACCCACCCCCATCTAGCGCCGATGTTAAAGATAGCGTAGAGCTATGCCTATACTCCCCCTCTGGGCCTTCATGGCTTATTCTAGGGTGATCTTAACCCTTACCTTAATTGATCTTAGAAAACATACAATTTTAGTCAAGACACTATTTTTGAAGAGCGTAAAATAGAAATTTCGCACCCTTAATTTTTTTTGATGCAGAGAATAACATGGCGTATGGAATATGACACTGCAGTAGACCACAAACATCGCCATACAATACGAAAATCTTACGTTACATCAGACAAATTTACTGTGATTTTATTCTTAGGAAAAATAAGCAAAATCAAGCAATAGTAGTCTAACAGTTCGGTAGAGACAGAAATGCACGTATCATGAAATTGCGCTTTGAGAACTGCTCAGTACTCCATATTCACATTGAATTTACAAAAGGATTTTCCTTGTACTCATGTTGCCATTACATTCGATTTACAGGAACAAAATTATAGCATATATTAGGACGTAAGTGCACTGTCCTCCCATCCATAACTAGGCCACCCAAATATTTTGAAAAAATTAAATACACTACACTTTTCACACTGTGGTCTTATGTGTACACAGTGTACCGTGGCCATTAAGTAACTGCCTAGAAGCGCACTGTATGAATGATCAATGGAGCATAAACCTCAAATTTTATACACTGTATTATACTTACAGGATGACATTCTTCCTAGCTACCACCCTAACATCAACTATACTCATTACTGAGCGGCAAGAAGGAGTGTGGGATCGTAGCATTGTGGCAGGTGTGTAGTGGAACTGACACTTTCTTCACAAAACACAGAAACACGAAATATACTGCTTGTCTTATATTCAGAAGAACAACCTATTACACTGTAAAGCCAACACTGCATAAATCCCACAGTAAATTCTCTGGCTTCAAAATATTTGGTTAATAACGGGAGTATTTTAAAATAATAACAGACCCTCATGCTCTCTGTGACTTCACCCTTCTTTAACACAGAAAACGAAGGTCTATTTCTTACTGTTTGAATTAGTAGTATTAAAACTTGTCATAGGAAAATGATTTTATTCGAAATCAGCATCTGAATATGTATACTGCATAAGATTCTGCATGCTGTATTGTATGAGCTCTTACAACTCAATTTTGTCTTGGCACTTCACGTTGAATGTCAGAGTCGGTCTGATTTTGAGTGAAGGGAAAAAATTCGTGCTCCTAAATCCCACATAAAACAAATTAATTCCTTGTCACTATGACTGATATTTCAAGTTATGAAAGAAAAAAAGAAAACCTTTTTTTTTGTCAGTGGAAATTGCATGTCTCCCAGTCATCCAAAATCTATGAAATCTAACTAGCATAGAACGATTCAAGTGGCCATGCAGTCTAAAGCTTAGGTCTGCGGCTGCGAATCCCGCTGAACACATGGATATTCATCTCGTGTGTTTGTTGTGTAGGCAATGGCCTCTGCAACGAGCTGATCACTAATCCAGACGAAACCTACCGGGTGTGTGTGGGTGTGTGTGTCTGATTGGGTGTGATCTATAAATCTGAAAAATTAGGCAGCCTAGGACAGATTTGGGCTGTAGCGCCGTAGGAAAGAAAGAATCATAGTCCAAGGAAACTATCACTTGATAATTTCAAGTCAAATTTTTTGCAGGGGTGACGACGACAGAGATCGTGATAGCACACATAATGTCACAGATGGTGTGTGTGTTGATCCAAATGGCTATAATATTGGCATTATCGTTTTGGGCATTTCAAGTCCCATGCACAGGAAATTTTGTCACTGCTGTACTGCTTGTTGGACTTCAAGGATTCTGTGGCATGTGTTTTGGTAAGAAAAATGGGAAACCTATTTATTCATATTTCTTAGTGCACAATGTGCTACTCTAACATTAAATCTCACACCAGACGCAGCACTATGTGTGCACTTCTGGCATGTAGATTATTCAGTGACAGCTAGCACCAAAATGCATTCTGCATTTTATTCCCACTAGGGTTCAGATTTCAGTGCAAGTTTTTAACTAGTTTAACAAAGTTAATCTATATGATATTTTTAACTCAGAAAGAATTCATCATATTTCGTCCACGACACACACAACAGCGTTTTGGTGCTTTTCTATCCACTGATGCGTGTGAATAACTCTCCTAGCAAATTTCACATGGTCCAAGATATTAACTTTTGAAATCATATACCTTCAGAACTCCCCCAACTATTTGTGAAGACATGACCTAATTTCAGCGCTAAACAATGTTGGTATTTTCACAAAACTTTCTTTTGTCATGTGTAACTTTTTTTTAATATAGCTTCATTCCCTATTTTCAGGCTTTCTGGTTTCAGCAGTATGTGACAATTTGACAACGGCAAATTACTTTGCACTTGGTAGCTTCTATCCCTACATATCTTTATGCGGTAAGTGTGTTAACGTCTTGACAAAACAAAGAGTGGCACTAATCTGGCTAGGATTAAATATGCAAGGAATATAAATTCAAAAGTATACTTGTTTGAAAGATATAATTTCAATGCTGTCTACCGTAACTGGGGTACTTGTTTTGAAATTTACTGGAGGTATATAATACTTAACAGGATACCGGAATAGCGTAGTCAGTATAGTGACTAAGCTGTCGGCGGTACGACTCGGGGTTCGAATCCTGGCAGAGGAGTGGGATTCTTCTCTTCTGTAAAATGTCGAAATTGGCACTGGAGCTTACCCTACCTCCTATTCTATCGGTACCTGGGTTTCTTTCCCCGAGGTTAAAGCGACCGGGGCATACAGTTTACCACCTATCTAGGGCAGAGGTTCAGAATGAGTGCAGCTAAAGCTTGCTACCACCATTCACTTCATAGCGAGGAGAGAGAAAACTTTACCTTTTGTATGATATTAACAGTTATGCAATACTTAAATGGACTTTATACACAAAGAAAAATTTCACATACATTTACCACTATCTTGCTGTGCGTAACAGGAATTCTGTGGCCGCTTGAGGGGATGCCAAAATTCCTACAGCACTTGGCCCACTGTCTTCCAGGCACAGACCCCATTGTGTCAATGCATCATATCCTGAGAAGAGGTAAAGGCATAATAGAATCACAGGTGTACAGAGGATTCCTGATCACCATACTGTGGATTTTGCTTCAGTGTGCTACATGTATCATAATACTGAAGCTGAAAAGCAAGACTACCTAAGACCCATATTTTCAGTGATATTGCCATATTTAAGAAATGTGATACCTGATTCTGTTAACAAATTATTCAAAATTTTATGACCTTCATACGTTCAATATTTGTGCACTGAGGAATATTTACACTTATGTAACAAGCCAACAAATGTACACTGACAAACTATGTTTTATCATACATTACTATTCATCGACATGTTTCGGTCGCTTCTGCGACCATCATCAGGGTGTCACACAAAAATACAAAGGATATACAACAATTGCACAGAATGTACAACTAAAATCACCCGATGTTACAGTTAATATCTTAAGCGCTCCCTGTGGCCATAAAATTGCAGATTACGTTGTCGTTAAAAACAGACAAAATGGGCTGTGTTTATGTTGCTTCTTAGCTGTTACTAGTTGATATACACACTGTTACATGAGTAACAGTGTTTAACGTAGCGGAGATCGCTTTTATCTGTTTCTAAAGACAACATAATGTTATTCGTTTTTAACGACACAAAAACTTTGACATTTTATGACTATAAGAAGCACTAAAGATATTAACTGTAACATCCGGTGGTTTTAGTTACGCATTTTGTGCGACTGTTGAAGATTGCATGTATTCTTGTGTGCCACCCTGATAGTCACAGTAGCGAATGAAACATGTCGGTGAATAGTAATATATATCACCATTACCATCATCATCTGTCACGGTTTAGGCCTTGATGGACCTGTTTCGGCCTTGTCTAATAGTGATATATGATAAAACATATTTTATCAGTGTACATTTATTGGTTTGTTACATAAGTCGAAATTTCATATTGTAGTCTTACAAGTGGTGACACTGTGTAGTGTGGTAAGGATGATCACCAGTGTTCTGGAGAAATATGTCACTGTTTCGTCTATACCGAAGACGGAGGCACCAAACTGCTCCAAATGACCAAACGACATGGCTTCATACAACAGAAGACTTGAAACGTCATTAATACCACTGTTAGACCGTCACAGCTCGCATGTGTCTCCAACTTTGTACAGTTATTAAATGCTCTAAATCAAATACGAAGTCTTAGTTTAGCACCTTTCCTATTATTTAAATTGTAAATTAATATTTCAGTCAAAAAAACTGTTACTTGGATATGCGTCTAGTTATTGTTCAGTAAGAAATAACTTCCACCTAGCAGCTGTATTAAATTGAAACATTCAGTGATAACCCAAATAAGAGAAAACAAACGCAGATAACAGCACGTCCACCTTTTTCCCGCGCTTTTCTATCCTAAAAATGGAGGTAAGGCGTTCCCCCAAAACGGCAAGGGAATTTCTGCCAGACCAGACCGAGTACGTCTGAGAAGGCAGTATTTTTTAATGTCATCTCAAATCTCACGAAAAGTAAGTATATGACTAAATACATGTATTTCGAAACGGAATAAGAAATTCGGGATTTTACAGTGCATTCATTCTAGTAATCGCGTTGTCGAAACGAAGCTTATGTCCTGACGCTACATTGTCGGAACTTTCTTGTATTAACAAACAAACAAACAATGTAAGTAACGGCGCTCTCAGTAGCTCAGTCTGTATACGAAACATTGCATCTTAGGACTATAAACGAATAATTGGAAAATGCGAGAGAGAAGCGGTAATGGCATAATTTGCGGTACTCGCGATATTTCCTTGAAGGAACAGAGGCAAATAACGGAAGGACTCCGTCCAAGTTAACCGATCTACAGTCCGAGATTTGAACTCAGAGCATCCGTAACACGAAACAGGAATGTTAGCCAGTCAAATGAGACATTAGGAACCAGTAATCACACGACTTTCTTACGATAAAGTATTGCTTCCTAATGTCATATTTTCCTGTTCACGTGGTTCAAATGAGTGTAAGGCATATGGTATCTAAACCTCTCGAGTGCTACAATTCTGGTTTTGTCTTTTGCTTTGCTGTGCATCATATAGGCTAGTCCTTCACTACGATGATGAATGCTGACTAAGCAAACATGATCGCTGTTCAAACCACGCCCCTCCAGTGCGTTTCATCGAAAATTCAGGACTCCTATCAGTCACTTTATTTCTACTAATCAAACTACATACGGAATGCACGATACCACGCTGATGTGTGCACAGTGTCACTTGGGCTGGGGCTTATATAATTCAAGGCACACAGATATACGTTACATTAGTCGGAGAGTGAGCAAAAAAAAATGACTCAGATTGTGTAAATAATAGCATAACCAAAAATCCAGATTTCTACACGGAATGTAAATGAATAATTAGAAATAATATTTACTTTCCCTAAAATCTGTGTGCTTTATACAGCATTGTGGACTATAAAAAAGGCTTTAAACACAGTATTAAACCACATTCCATATTCTTTGCACAAGAAAAGTTTCACGCCAATGAAACGGAATAAAACTTCTAATTTGAAAAAAGTGTTCCTACATCATAGAGTCGATTATGACAACAGGAAAGGATATGGCCCCACTGTTACTGTGTGTGTTGCTGCTGAAAGAACTGGTGAAGGTGCAGTGTGAGATGCATCCTCACCTACTCCCATGTCTGCACGACATCGCTAAAAGACACTTCGAACCGAAGAGTTCTATAGTCATTTCGGATAGCAATTATTCGGACTTCAGTCCCAACATCACATCGCGCACTCTAAGGACTACAATATCTCCTTCGTCTAGTTTTAAAACGGACAACATTCTTAGATATTTATTTGAATTTAAAGAATGGGATTTACTCTATTTTCATGGAAACTATGGCCGTAACATGAATCATTTGCAACAGAAAAAATGTGAGAATTATATAATTATGGCATTTCATCGTGAGTCCCAAGATGAGCTGGAAGATATTGCGCAGCAAATATCAAGGCTGCAGGGAACCAAAGAATTGAATTCACGGGCAAAATTTGTAATTGTTTCTGTACGCATGACAGAAAATGTACAAAAATTTGCAGCAGACTTGTTCGCTTCACTGTGGAAATGGAAAATACTGAACGCTATTCTTGTAGCTCCTACGTCAGGGATTAGCAACTTTCCAAATCCAGACTTCGTTCCAGTATTAGACATTTACACCTGGTTTCCGTATCACCCTCCAGGCCACTGCAGTGACTTCAAGGACGCTGTTCTCCTCGACCATTGGGTATCAGGCGAGAAAATCAGTGGCAGATTCGTGTATAACGTATCACTCTTTCCATCAAAAATACCTCTCGACTTCTATGGATGTCAACTAAGAGTTTCCACATTTGAGTACATGCCTTTTATTGGTAGGAAGAAGAATACTAAAAGTGATCCAATAAAAGTTATATTTGATGAAGGATTAGAAGTACGGCTACTTAAACACTTCGGCGAGAAAAAGAATTTATCCATAAAATTTTTGGACCTTCCAGCTGACGGAGGACAATGGGGAGTAAATTTAAGGAATGGAACTTGGACTGGTGTAACTGGAGAAATTATTAGAAGTTATTCCGACATTGCTACGGGTAACTGGTGGTACAGATGTCACCTAATAGAAGAAGCCGAGTGCTTAACGCCACATTCAGTTGACGAGGTACGGTGGTATGTTCCTTGTGCAAAGCCATTCCCTCGATGGATGAGCATTACCAGAGTGTTCAAACTGTCGCTATGGCTTGGATTCTTATCAGCATATGTCATTGTTTCCATTTCCATGTGGTTTATCGTCAGAGTAAGCAACAGTATCTCAACAGAGCCAATAGAAAACCAGGCTTACACCAGTGTAGAGAAATGTCTTCTAAATTTTTGGGCCATCATTCTGGAAGAGTCTGCTTCTAACAACCCTCCTCATGTAGCCGTCATAAGACTTGTTTTCTTCATGTGGGTGTTATACTGCTGGGCTATGAACACAGTCTACCAGACCTACATGACCTCATTCTTAATCGACCCGGGCCTTCAGCACCAGGTGTCTTCAGAAACTGAACTTCTTGACTCCGGGATGAAGATAGGCATACCTGCAACGGTTCTGTCTGTTCTTCCTGGTCTATCCGATGAACGCTATCGACGACATGACACCTGTAAAGACGTAACTGCATGCCAAGACAGAATGGCTTTTAAAGGTGATATGGGATTTTTCTTTTCCAAATATAATATGGAATATTTTGCAGCCGCGAAATATGTGGACGGTGACGGTAAAAGCTTAGTCTGTAAATTCGATGAGATATATTGCATACAGCTCGGAACTTTTCCTGTCCCAAAGGGTTCACAATTCTTAGAGACATTCAACGCAATCATCATACAATTGTTGCAGGGCGGTTTCAAGGAACAGTGGTGGAAAGAAATACAGTACACTGCTACTCTGGATTTAGCCTCCGATTTTAATCTGCCTCCTGGAGAGTACATTGAGCTCACCTTAGAGCACTTGCAGTCTGCTTTTTATTTTCTCTTCTTGGGGTGCATTCTATCCATCCTTACTTTCATATCAGAATTACTCTTTTGCCGTAAATAAATTATAAGCCACAACAATGCACTATAGCCTAGAACAAGGACGTCCACATTCTTTGAGTAGCGGGTCACATTATCAGAAAACCGTGCGGGGGCCACATTAATATTTTATGGGTAACAATCGTGAATTGTGGGCCAGTTGAAAATATTAATCCCTTGTAATACGTGACTTAGAGTTTAATTCAGTGACGCCTGGTGGCAGTTAATTATGTAACGGTTGCGCCGGGTATGTGGTCAGTTCCTACTGCCCTATGTGTTCATACGTCGTACCTAGTTCAGTGAGATGCCTGTTCGCTACAACTGTGGGAGGAGTCGTAACCCTTGGTCAGATGAGTAGCACTTGAACCAGGGGCCGCATGTTCATATCGCCGAATCTATAATAAAATGTTCATTTATATAGTTTCATTTTATTACCGTGCAATGTGATAACAATATTTATTAAAACCAACTAATTGCACATACTTGTCAAACCATTTAAAACCACATTATTGGATTAAAATGGATTTAAAATATCTCCTAC
>Ga0123353_10019207_pt1 | contig 10141 bp, 2 predicted proteins | sample TergutLab28metaG_3_FD_92763 | JGI IMG/M metagenome (GOLD analysis project Ga0123353, IMG submission 92763) | Labiotermes labralis P3 segment gut microbial communities from Petit-Saut dam, French Guiana - Lab288 P3 | ecosystem: Host-associated > Arthropoda: Insects > Digestive system > Gut ...
AGTGTTTGACTTTTGTATCGCTGGCCTGTATACGGAGATGTAAGGCACGAGAAGCATTTCGACCACCATTACCTCCATACATCTTATAACCACATGTCATTGACGGGAAAGCGTCGCGTTCGAAAAATTCGGTTTTTGTTTTTCCTGATCTTCAGGAGTGAACGTCTGGAAAAAAATTCTTCTTTTTCCAGATATTCAACAGCGAAGATGTGTATGGAGAAGGAGCCAGATTTTTCGGTCACGTTGCTTTCCCGTCAATGACATGTGGTTATAAGATGTATGGAGGTAATGGTGGTCGAAATGCTTCTCGTGCCTTACATCTCCGTATACAGGCCAGCGATACAAAAGTCAAACACTGTTACAAACACCAAGACAGCAACATGCGGCTAGTGTCATCGGTCAGTAACAGACAACTGGCTTTTGCAACGCAAACAAAGGTGCTATGTTTTGTACTAAAAGTCTCTACCAAGATAAAGTTAACTCATCGTGGTGAAAAATGTGATATTCACAAAGCTGTCACTTCAAAGAATATTCAACATTCACGCTTCCGTCCTTCCCAGTCATTTCCACATAATGTTTCACTAACAATTACCACTCTAAACGTAACCGGTGCCAATCAGACCTCGTCAACGAAAATATCAGCCAAAGGACCTTCAACTATAGGCAAAAAGCGTATTAAAACGACGTACACTAATTTATAGCTGTTTGACTAACCGTGTCCAATTAGCAAAACAGATAGGCTTGTCTAAGCGTCAGTTCAAGATACTGTTTTGGGTCAATATAACACAAAGCAAGAAGACTGCGTTGACCGAACGACTCGTAAATAAAGCTAATAAGACAAATCTCACCAGGACGGCGTCAGTTTCAAGCCCGAACAATCTCACATCACAGGTTTATCTTTCTACCACCTGTTAAATAGTTTAATGGTACCTTAAGATTGAAATAAGTTTGTATAATCTGTGAGCTGGCAAATAGCAAATATTCACTTGAACCTATACTTTTGTTTGAAACTTTTATTTCATGCTTCTTGAGGATTGCTGTGTTCGACAGGAATAAGTATAGCAATACTGAAGGGAAAACTGTAAATTTCTTGCCATATGGAAATTTGAGGGTTGTTTGACCGTGCATCTTCCTCATGAAATATAGTGAAATGCCAACTTGATGTAACTAGGTAATTTTATTGATGTATTCGTAGCTCGACATGTTTCGGGTACATAAGTGCATCATCAGGAGCATTAGATGTTGAGTTGCAGCATGTGGTTTTCTGCACCGACATTTTTGGATGGGTGGTGGTCTTGAGAGCCGCTGCGTGGGTCACGTGTACGGTGCGGATGGTGCCGTGAGACTCGCACGGCACCATCCGCACCATAAACACGACCTACGCAGGGGTCGTATGGGCGTATGTACCCGAAACATGTCGAGCTAAGAATACGTCAATAAAATTACCTATTTGCTTCAAGTTGGCATTTCACTTTATTTCTTGTCATATTCAAGAATTATATCAAAGGTGCCACCCAGAAGTGACTAAGAGATTCCGCGAACTATGTGCGATGTAGTACGCGTCACTGGTGGGCATTGGTAAGAAGGTAAACTGCTTGAATCTCTAAAACTAGGGGTTTATGTGATACGAAGAAATCGTTTTGAATTCTTTTTTTATTCCTGTCTTACATTGGCATCATTGCGGGTCTCGTATTGAAACTGCTCAGTCCATTATAGCGTCTCTGCTTAAGTCACAAGTCAAAGACAGTTGGACTGATTTTTTTGAAATATCATGTTGGACATTTTTATTGATTTTGTCGATCATTTCCAATAGCAATTATTTCCGTCAGTTCTACGATCCCTTCACCTGTTATATGTAAGGCTAGAACTCACGTTTCAGCGTAACGGAAGCCTTTGTGCACCAGTCAGCTTGTCTTTCAGTTGTTGCTTTTCCAAGATTAGTGGTATTAAATGATTGAGCTAGATTATTGTAAGCTACACAAGAGGAGCGATGTACATATAACGGAACCTAACCACTGTTGCCGTTAAACAACAAGTATTATATATTCTGAGTGTGTGTCTGTAGCCTTAATTATTCTGCATGCGAAGCGCATGCGCCGTACTCTAGTGTGTGGCCTGGTCGGCTCTGCTGTATTTTCCCACAGTGTTTCCTAAACGACACGATTTTCGGGAAAATGTTATGGAATATAGGATGTGTGTTTTGATTTTCTCTACAATTTTTCTTCAACATTTCTCATTCTAAGTATAACTGAGCGAAATATTATCATAAATGTATATTGTTCTTTGTGTAAAGTACCCGTTACTCTTTTGATGTTTTGTTCACCGTGCATCTCACTATAATCTTAGTAACTGACCAACTTAATGTACAAATTCTTGTTTTATAATAAGTTTATTATATCCCTCTACATGTTTCGAGCACTGTTGTGCTCATCATCAGGAGATCAAATTGTATTATACAGCATCTGGTATCGTCACACTCTGTAGGTGGCCGGACGGTGTTCGGCACTCGTTTAAGGATAATAAACATAAATACACACTACTGCGTCTAGCACTTTCTGATTTATTTATAAAGCTACTTGTTTCCATCGTAGTCGATTACCATCGGCGCAATCTTAGTAACTGACCAACTTAATGCACAAATTCATGTTTTATAATAAGTTTATTATATTCCTCTACATGTTTCGAGCACTGTTGTGTTCATCATGAAGAGGTCAAAATTGTATTATACAGCATCTGGTATCATCACACCTGTAGGTGGCCGTCCGAGCGGCCACCTACAGGTGTGATGATATCAGATACTGTATAATAATATTTTGACCTCCTGATGATGAGCACAACAGTGCTCGAAACATGTAGAGGAATATAATAAACTTATTATAAAACAAGAATTTGTGCATTAAGTTGGTCAGTTACTAAGATTACCCGTTACTCATATCAGATTCTTGTGAAACTTGAGATTTCCCAATAGATTTTCGAAAAAACTGTAATATCAAACAAAGAATATATGTCCAGTGGGAGCCTAGTTTTTCCATGCGGACGGACGGACAGATAAGCATTCATGAAGAAGCTAATAGTTGCTTTTCGGAATTTTGTGAACGCGCCTGAAAATCAAAGGTCATGTCATTCGTGGCTTGTAACCACCGTAAGCGCAACCAAGTTATCACTCTCAACCCGACCATGTGTCACATTGGGTAGAGTTTCAACCGACAAGATTGCCCTCTCTCCGTTTTTGCGCGGACCACTGTAAAACACGGTCTGTTTTCAAAACTTTCCTCCCTCTAATCCTCAGAGCTGCGTGCCATGTTTATGCATATATTTGCGACAGTCACCCTGCGGTCCACCCCTCGATGTTTTAATGACAATTTCTGTGGATGTTAATTATTCTTTTTTTATATAATTAAATTTGCCCCTGTGTCAAATTCAGCGCCCAACTATGAAGGCATATGCGAAATGAAGGTATAGCTCCAAGCCTTTCTTTGTCACGCCACTAGTTAGAGATCACTGACCAACTTCACGCCCGGTCCGTTTTACTCCAGGACCCATTGGATATTAAGTTTTGTGATCCGCAGTTTTGGGTTTGGATGTTTTGGAAGAGAAACAATTTTGTTTGTCTAATCCTTTGTTTGAGTAAAACCCATACCGACCGAAAGAAAGGAGGACGATGGGTGATGAAAATGGAAGTAGTAACGTTGGGGGGGGGGGGAGAAAAACAGAGGCTGTTCCACATATATATATGTAACCTGTTTATCAGATTCTGTGTACCCTTTCACGAAATTCAATATTCGATTTCCCTCATGAATGTATCCCATGTGAACGCGCAGTCACATCTGTTTTAATGCAGTTAACCCTCGTAATCCGTCTGTTAATTCGTTCATCTAAATGGGTCTGATAGCGAGAAATAGGGTAGAGGTACCATATTTCCCATTATTTTAAATGGGGGAAAATGTAATGCGTTCCGCGCCATCACAAAACCGCCACCCAAATTCTCTACGTGCTGTATTTTTTATTCAGAATGTAGCTACACCTGCACCCCACCCAAATACCTTAAGGAACATGAGGTCTCCAGAGTCTCCTCTGAGATCGAACAATCCTTTCATATCGATTTACTGAAACGATCTGTAAATACCGACAATTAGTCTCCGGGTCAATAAAATTTGTCACTGGCCCTAGATAAAAAATTTTGTTGGTTGCAGATTTACAATAGCGGGGACCAGAGGCGGACAAACAATTTTGGGTATTAATATATGCGATTCGCTATAGTGTAAAATCGCAAAGCGAGACGGCGGATAGCGAGGATTGGCTGCAGTTTGTTGTTGTGATTAAAGGGATAATGCTTCCAGATGATTGCGTATGTAAAAGACTTGTAAGATAGTGGTTATGTAAGTTTGTCCTTTGTAATAAATCGTTGTTGAATATTTAGATTTTTCCTTAGTACAGGCTCTTCTAGACCCTCAATCCTTGGTCCCGATTGTTCAGAATCCTGCAAGAAAGTACATTTTGCGATTCCGATATTGGACTAACGAAACTGAAAGCGAAGTACGAAATTTGTGTCAATTATTATCCAACAAGATGCAACAATATACAGTTTTGACGTTTTGTTGACCGTGCATCTCAGTATATTTGTCTCAGTAATTAACCAACTTGATGCACAAAATTTTTGTTTTACAATAAGTTTATTTCATACCTCTACATGTTTCGAGCACATGTGCTCGAAATATGTAGAGGTATGAAATAAACTTATTGTAAAACAAAAATTTTGTGCATCAAGTTGGTTAATTACTGAGACAAATATACAGTTTATTTATATCTGCAAACTGCTCTACATGTTTCGGGTGGTATCTCCACCCATCATCAGAGCTCATATCACCGTATCTACAGTATCTCGCATTATTGAGACCGTTACTGCCACCTGTCGTTCCCACCCAGCCACTTTCACTACAGGTAGCAGTAACGGTCTCAATAATGCCAGATACTGTAAATACAGCTCCCGATGATGGGTGGAGATACCACCCGAAACATGTAGAACAGTTTGCAGATATAAATAAACTGTGTATTGTTGCATCTTGTTGGATAATTATTGACACAAATTAGGCGATGCACGGACCTTTGAACATAAAATTTACGAAATTTGTGTTTCCTCCGAATCGCCTGATTTAAACACTTATCAAATACCTTCGTATTTTCCATATGTATTTTTCCTTTCATGGCTTTCGCTTTTCTTTCGCCTCTGTGTTTAATGCTAATTCTTCCACCCGAAAGATACACTTAATTAAATGTTGCACCAACATCACGTCATTAAATTTTATGCCATGTCTGTGTCTTGTGATTTCGTACCATGAGTGGTACGAATTTTGTGACCGTGCAAATTTTATGAGATGGAACGAAAACCGCGCTCTTCTGAGATATTATGCGGCGAGTAGTGGTTATTCCTTACCGACGTTTCGGGGCATCATAACGGTGCCATATTCGGGATTCTTGACCGTTGAAGATGGCACCGATAGCTTGTCCCGAAATGTCTGTGAGGAATTACCACTACACGCTGCGTAGTAGCTCAAAAGAGCTCTGTTATCATTTTTTTTTTCGTGGAGGAAGCTTCAAATCACGTTCTGAGTTGGGGTTTGTGTCAGGAGTTTAGATATGGCTTACCAGTTTTATTTTCAGCCCAGTAAAGACCCTACAAAGAGTAGTGCGGTTGATGATCTGTATGGATGAGGTGGCACTCGGACAGAGTTCTCTTCTACTTCGCCTTCGCCACGTCGATATCATTCCACCAAGGCTCCATACTTTCTCGTCTGTAACAGTATCTAAAGGCAACTGAAAGTGTCATTAACCCTTACCCTTCCGATGGCGATTGAAACTGGACAGCGCATTCCGCTTTACCAGGCCCAATGTCGAGCTCAGATCGACATAGTACATTACGGCTTTTGTACTAGTTTTTTTTCTTCCAGTCTCCTGCCATCTAATGGCTGCTTTTGAACTTCGAAGTTTAGAAATTTCCTGGAAAACTAACATGGACCTAACTGTGTAAAATGACAGTAATAATTTGGACTGCAGATGGTTAAATGACACTGATTTTTAGTTGTCAGAGTTGCTGAGCGTTAATTTGAGGTATTTTTCCAATCTTGAAGCGACTGAGGAAAAGCACAAACCCGGGAGTTCCTGGATACCAAGCTCGATGATGGGGTGACCAGTGTAGTAAATATCAGACACATAAAAACTTCGTGCTTGAATTTTATACTAACTGCTGATGAAAGAGCCGCTCTAGGCCTGAAGTTGTATGTGGTCTCCTAGCAACTACCATAGAGTCAGGACGGAAGGAAACTGGAAAAGATACGAGGCATTTATCCTGCAGAAAATGTAGTTACAGGAAATTTTAAATATGAAGTGTGGGTTGATACACCACACGCGTAATTCAGTTGTAGAAACAATGTCTCGGTGCCGAAGCAGCTAAGTGCACTCTGCTCCTTTGTTTCCGGCGGAATGGAGTGACATCATACCAGCGGCAGGTCTGGTTGCTTATGACCGCCAACACTCATGTCCATGTAATCTGATTGACGGTTCAACGGCGTAGCTTCCCCCCGAGCGCAGGTGGTACATGTAAAAGTCCCTGTAAGCTGTCTGCGTTATCGACTGCACCTCGAGGCTGACGAATAACGCCGTCCTACTGACGTACGTCAATGTCAAGCGCGCAGCGTTTGTTTTTTTGCTGCAAGGAGGCGTAATTTGATATGCCTATTGCGTTAGAAGACAGTACTAGCCGTGTTCCTGATTTAATTCAATGATAGGAGGGCGCTGGTACAAGGATAAAACGTATGTCACACACATTCCTATAAAACACCGCTGCGCCTGTACTTAAGCACCTCATGTCGAAGCTGTACTGTGTAATTTTTGTAACGCTGTACGCATTTTTGACATTGGTACATACACGGTAAACAGAAACAAAGAGAAAATTTTGGATGTTAGTGGTCATATTTACACTTTTGGGCAAAAGAGCATGTTTGGACGCAGTGGGCATTGAGAATTTTTTCCCATGCCGGGAATCGAAGTAGGTCCTTCACCCCGTAGTTATTGAACTGTTCAGTTGATACACATCTTTCATCAACCGAAGTATGGAACTTAACGTTTCTGGTCATAATGACTTATTGAATATTATCAAAGCATAGTATATTGGTTGCTGTTGGAAGTTCTGTTTACCACTTTAGAGCATATCAGCCTTAAGGAAACCAAGTGGCACCAATGTTTTGCTTTCATTATGCCTTAAGTACATTTCTATCAGGAAACAAACCTAATAGAATGTAAACACAATGTCAGGCAGAAAGTGACATCTTTTTCCGACATGACAAAGCTACTTGAGAATATTTTCAGGGACGGACAAATCTCACCAAATCAGTGTCATCTGTTGTTGACATGCACATGAATATTGTGAGGCAGCAAGAGACAGAAGCAGGGACAGAGACAGAGAGAGAGAGAGAGAGAGAGAGAAAGTGAGAGACAGTTGACGGTCGAACTGTGCGTATAGATTCCTGGAATCGATTACAATCGATAGTAAACGAGAACAGCTGGTGTCTTACCGCGAATTGAGTTGGAGTTTCCTTTTCAGTGTCTTTGTGGTTCGTGGAGACGAATAAATGCAGTTTAATGCAACAGCGCTACTCTTTTGTTGCAGTTCGTTGAACAAGTGTTATTTAATAGTTGTGTATGCGTATTAAAACAATATAGTACTGTGTTTTGACTTGACTCGTGTGATTGAAAGAGTTTTGTTTCTGAAGGCTACCGAAGCAGTGTGTTTCGTGTTTGGTACAAACGGGGGTGGAGGGGAGATAACATGAATATATTCGTATAGATAAATGTGAATATTTTAAATATATGTTATGAGAATAACAAAATGTGTGTAAGTGCCATAGGTGTTCTTATGCTATAGCAAAATTTGTGCAACTTTTACCGACATTTCAGTGGATTCCGTGCAACGTACGAAGTGCTGCTTTTGACGTTCTTCCTGAAAGGTAAGTAATGATGTGTTGTCTACACGAAGTTAGTATGTGAAGCCGTCCGATGGACTTAATACTGACGGACTTATGGTGGTGTGTTTTGGTACAAATGGCTCTTAATTTACGATATTATAACCTAAAATTTCAGCCTGTTTATGATTGCTCGTTTTCTTTGGTAATGATGATTAGCATTTTGCGTAGGCGTTTAATGTGAGTTTGTGTGTGTGTGTAAATTTTATTGTAGACCTATAGAGTGCAACGCTTCGGGACATAAATACAAGACCAGAACCGTGCAAACTGCTACGAATAGGAATGGGCTTTTGTCTTCAGAAATAGGCAGGTATTCAGGCATACTGACAGCCAGGATAATGGTGAATATACATTATGTAGTACACTATTACAAGGCGGTTTCGCCAAAGGTATGTCGTCTTTCAGTTCCACAAGCAGGATTGTAGGGAAGAGACTTGGTTGATGGTAATTATTTAAGAAATACAGTTCTGAAACTTGGCAGGCAGTCTGTACTTTTGTCGAAAGCCTCTTGTAATCCTGAATGCAGATCATAAGAAATTACATATGAAACAACAGAAGAATGTCATCGGTTTTGAATTTGTAAGTTTTAAACTGGTTTTTGTCTTGGTAGATCGAATATTTTCTGCTGTTCTTGTACACTGAAATATGAAAGGTGTACTGTACGAATACGTATTTTTGGTTAGAACATAAAGATTGTATTATCTCACTTTACTGATTTATATCCGTACAGAATTCATGCTGTTAATGCTTGTATTTAGATAACACAAATCTACAATCCAAGACTGAGTTTCAGTTTAGAATTTTGCCTACTCCGCTGGGAGGGTAGACATCCGCATGGGCCCGAGTTTTAGAATTTGATTCGACTCCACTCCGAAGTTTAACAGAAATATGTTACCGTACCCGACCGACGCCCGACTTTGTTATTATTCTAGCCCAAATGAATCACAGTATATTTACAGTCTACTGTTACTGTCGTGTCAGTAATATAGCTTCCGACTTAAAGTAAGAATTGGGTTCCTGACACTTGTAAGCAAACCGAAAATTACGTAAGTCAAAATTTACCCCACACCCACTTAACACCTCATCGGTTATGTATACCTTTTTAAAATGTCAGTGTGCATGTTTAAAATTTTATTTCTATCAGTTTTTGATATGAAAAACACAAAGTTAAATAAATTTAAATTACACTATTAATGATTAATATTAGTAATATTATATGATATACAATAATTAATCATATGAATAATAGGCATTTTTACCTAAGTCCGAGTTCACGCAAATGGGTGTCGTGGCAGCATGCTGCCACAACACCCAACATGTAGAACGAAATTAATCTGTGACTATTTCTAGTGTGACTTTAGCAAGGAATATATAGCTCCCTGATGATGGTCTTAGGACCGCAACATGTCGGAGCGTTTTTAATGTTTTAATGTGTAAATTTTATAAATGTTATATATGTGCAGTGGTTGGTGTAATAATTGAGTAAAAGGAAAACATGCACGTTGTATCAATAAAAAAAAATGGATAAAACGTAACCCTGAAAAATGCCTGTAAGTGTCTGTTTTATGCACGATCCTTGAATGAAATGTTTAAATACTCTGATATTAATATCTGGTGTTATTTTGGAGTTTGATGAATGTTACCTAGATATCAGATTCCAAAGCGCCACGTGTCATTGTTATCTGGAACTAAGCCAGGGATGAGGCAGTTTCCGGATTTCGACTGGCTCTTATCTTTCAACAAATTCCCAACACACCACATCTGTGCACGTGTAGCCCAATCGTAACTCGTTGGTTAACTCGCAACATAACAAGTAGCCTTACAGATGTGTCCTAGACCTTGCCTTTTGTGCCACGAGCATATATCTGAACAGGCAGGAACTCCAACATTATCTGTGCTGTCAGTCCCTGGCCCGGCTTTCGGGTAGGTTCGGGCTGGTATCGAAGTGTCAGGAACGAAACCCTGCAGACGTTGGATCTAGGATCGAATTCTGATCGAATCAGAACGTTACTGCTTGCAATCGTAAGCATGTAATAATAATAATAATAATAATAATAATAATAATAATAATAATAATAATAATAAAGGACAATGCATGTTAATAGATGTTGCAATTTCTGGGG
>Ga0123353_10019208_pt1 | contig 10141 bp, 7 predicted proteins | sample TergutLab28metaG_3_FD_92763 | JGI IMG/M metagenome (GOLD analysis project Ga0123353, IMG submission 92763) | Labiotermes labralis P3 segment gut microbial communities from Petit-Saut dam, French Guiana - Lab288 P3 | ecosystem: Host-associated > Arthropoda: Insects > Digestive system > Gut ...
GAACCTTCGGGTTCCGTGAAATGCGGGGAATTTCTTGACTAGCTGCAAACCAGTTAGCTTCTCAAGAAGGACTCTGCACCATGGAGTAAGTAAGTAAGTAAGTAAGTATATTCTTTATAAAGATGGTATTAAAACACTGCGTTTTTTCACATGGAATTGAGTCCGAGAATCCCTCCCGTTTCTTTATTCATATATTGAGCCTTTGTCTTTACTGATGTTCTTAAGGCGATTCTTAACTTTATAGTGCACAACATCGCACGGAGACCTTCTGTATAGAATTATACCAAAGTCGATCAAGAAATATGGAAATTGAGAAATAAACTTGTTATGCCCTCATGTAAAGTATGCCAGTTTCTGAGCCGATTTTCGCGGAACCCATGCTTGCTGGACAATATTTTGTACAGAACTCCGAATTCCATAGAAATCTGACAAAAAGGGTTAGTCGCCGATTCTAGATCACAAATAAAGGCACAAATGGAGGGACCGACGTGGTCTCCAGAAAAGGCGTTCTCTTTTATTTCGTAAAGAACGCCTAGTAAATGATCTAGACGCTTTCCAGCCTAAATGGCAGAATATATGTCTGCTATTACCGAACCATAAACGCAAATTGATGGGACATTCGTTGATTGGACGCCCCCTACAAAGTCGGACAGAGCCTGCTCAGGCCGGTTGGATGAGTTTTTAATGATGCATCTGTCACTCGGCGGGTACTGCGATTGATTCTTTGAGTCTGGTATTCTGACTCAAACTAATAATACTTTTTCTCAATCAACCCACCAGCGCTCCCCAGTTTACTGCCAACTACCTCATTTGAAAATTGGCCGGAGACTAGATTACCAATACCGACGGGGTTAGCAGCTGAAGGCACCGATAATGCTCACTCCAGTTCTTTAAAGTGCACCTTAAACAGCGTCCCCTGACACCATCATATGGCAAGTAACTTCTTCAAATAACCAACCAAACCAACAAGCAACTCACTGGAATTAGGTAGGGAGACAAATTTTACTTACACATCAACAAATAAGTATAAAAAATTTTACAGAAATAAATTTCCTACCAAGCCTTTTCATATCTATTTCGGTGCCTGTTTATTGGAAACCTCTGGTTTTATTAAAAAATGGAAAGGCAGGAACGGGGTTTAACATGTGTTAGGACGATAATGTCACAAAATTTGTCAGATTATGTATCTCACGACCAATAAACCAATCACTGTTTGAACAGAACAAAATAAGTCTGTAGCGCAGGGTACTTATGACCACATTTACACCCTACTTGCTTCTTTTTGACGAAATGTGTGCCTCTATCCTCAGCGGGTCTATCCTTTGAATGAAGTTGGCTGCTGTGCCGTAGTGAGCACAGTACCTCTTTTCAGTTCGGGAAGAATGAAGGCGACACAACAGTCACTAGGCTCGTGTGTGTGTGTGTGTGTGTGTGTGTGTGTGTGTGTGGTGTGTGTGTGTGTGTGTGTGTGCTAGCTTTTCAATTTCTGTATTACTGCTACAACACTCTCGCTGTATTATACAGCCTGAGAGTGACTGTGTTGAATAGAGACGGTCTGTAATGTGGGAACAACGGGGTTGCGGATTACATTGTCCAGCTAGATGCGTTTAAAACATCCCCTTTCTTGTGTTAGATAACAATAGGGTAAATACTGCGGACAACAATGCGGGCTCAGAAAACAACCACGAGAAAGGATTCTATAGCACATACTAACTAAAACTGCAAAACGAAATATCTCGTTATAAAATTAGCAAAGAAAACAAATAAATGTAATATTAGTCTCGGCACCGCTATAAAATTAAAGAATTTACAGAACACGCAATTGATTCCACACCTAGAAGCATTATTTAGCCCTACGATTCTTAGACTTGTGTTTGTAGGTACACAGTCCGCAATTTGGGTGAGACACCATCTACATGACTCAATATTTTACTGATTTCCCTCAGTTCCTTCAGGCAGTTGCCACGTTAATTCATCAACTAAGCCACATACGCCCTCTCCAGATTTTTCCAAATTAGCCTTCACGAATTAAACTGCCACCAACACTACTTGTATTGGTTAATAACAAAACTTAGATTTCAAAGCCAAAAAAATCTCATAAACTTTAACTTCTTATATGCCAGTGGGAATAATATTTACCGTTTACTTTCACTTTTAAAAACTCAGAATTTTACTGGTAATGTTAGCCATTGGTCTCGTTCTCAACATAACAAAGTTGTCAAACAACCATAATCTCCCTATCCACATCTAGATACGGCTTATGGTTGGAAAGAAAAAGTGAACTCCTACAGAGTATTACAGACGACGGTCTAGTGTAAGGCGTTGAATATTAAAACTGAATGTCGCTAAATAATATTTTTTGGAAATCTCTGTTTACTCTATAAAACTTTCAGTTAAAATTTTGCAATCAGGTTTCAGGTTGTTATTCAGAGTAACGACCAAACAAATAGTCAACTTTAGACTTCTTTATGGATTTGAGGATATGACGGGGAATACGTTTCTGTTATCTGGGATATACCGCCGTATGATATGGTAGTGAGGTAGGTGTCTAGTACCTAACTACAAAATTATACATTATATACCAGAAGATATTATTTTTTCTTAATTTTTGGTTGCAATTTACTGAAAATGCAAGAGATTTATTATTATTATTATTATTATTATTATTATTAATTGTAACAGAAAGTAGTCTCTCTGAAATCACAGTGTCAATTTTTGATTGAAATATTTTCAATGAATTCGGAAATAAGTGACGGATTTAATTAAAATTATTCCTGCAGTTCTACACATTCTTTCACTGTGCACCTGTTACAATTTCATTACTGTATGTGCTACACAGTTTTACGACAACATGTTTCGGCCTTCGGTACTGGCCACCTTTCAGTCTTCTACATACAAGAAATGTGGACACTTATTTTTAAAAAAGTTTAAAACATAAAATAATATATATTTTTTTTAAATAATTTCCATGTATCCTCTACTTCGAAATATTTGTAAGATGTACGGTAATTAAATTGTTTTAACTGGGAAAGAATCTATTTATTTAAAATTTCGGTGATTTAGCAAGTATAAAGGCATGGCAGTCTCCAAAATTATGCAATGAACATACCATCAGCACTTGTTACTGAAGTAGGAGATGGTTGTTTTAAATTAGTCAGTGTGACTTCTTCTCGGAAGCCCTCTTGTTGTAAGATTTTATAATAGAGTGATCAGGTCTTTGTTGGATATTTACCGCAACTCTCAGCATCGATGGATATTCAGGGTCAAATGATATGTAAACTGATGAATTGGACAGGATTCAAATAAGGCAGTCGTGACTAAGGCAGTCGTGACCTAATGGGTGTTCTGTCTCGTACTTTCTTAATGGTACTGAAGGATATAACGAAAAGCCTCCATCTCGACGGCCGATGCTTCGTCCCAGATTCGAAACAGACGCTTCTCGAAAACAAGACTGCGGCCTACCGCTAGGGCAAGCTCCTCCGTCTGACGGCATTTTCTTCCATGTCAAGAATTACCTGTACGATACTTAACAACAGCTACAGCAGCAGCACCAAGAACAAGAACAAGAACAACAACTACTACTACTACTACTAATACTACCACCACCACTACTACTAACGCTACTACTACTTACTACTATTACTGCTGCTGCTACTACTACTACTAGTACTATTACTACTACTACTGCTACTACTATATTTGGAATTGTCTATAATATACAGTCTTTCTCTCCAATTTCTTGCCACCCTGTCTACATGTTAATATTAATAAATTTCATAGTTTATACCCTAAGGCATAAGGCGACCTGTGCCCACAGCTGTCTGTCGTTTACATTTTTCATGAAGTTCACCAGATTTATATTCAGAAGATTCATCTGTAACTTCAACAAGCGCCAAGGACAGGTTTATTACAGACATGTGCTACTAGAAACAAACCATGGCATTATTTCCCTATTGTTTATTTGAAGTAAAACCAGCAGAAGAAATGGTACTTCCACCATAACATAATATACTGCACGATTCCAGACATTCCAGTTTTTAATGATGAAATTTCTTCTAGCTTTATGCACACAGCAATATAGACTGTTATTGCAGCACACATTTTTTTTTTCAACAGTATAAAAAGTACAAGTAGGTAGAAATGTAAGGGAAACACATGTAGAACACTGCGACATTAAATAATTTTTTTACGTTGATTTGAGCCTGACGGTTGCTTTTACCCTTTTTTATGTATCATACCACAAGGGGAAGCTCAGACCTAAGTTCAATAACCACGAACATATTAAAACATTTTTAAGGACGGTAAGACGATATCATACTTCATAGGCCTAGTAGACCAGAAGAGCGCCATGTTCCCGGGCCTACTCAACTACTCAGCTGCCGAATCGATGACGTATTGCAAAGCTTGGTTACAACAGTTGCGTATTCTTATAATAAAACCAACTAGATGCACTAATTCCTCAAATTTATCTTTCGAATAAAACTCTACATGTTTCGGACAGTTCCTCTGTCCATCGTCAGGAGTTTTTCACTGTACACACAGCAACATGTAGATTTTTATTCCAAAAATAAATTTGAGAAATTAGTGCATCTAGTTGGTTTCATTATAAGAATATATCACGATGCACGGTCACCTGAACGTCAAAGTCGTGGCGTCTTTTAACGTCAAGTAGCATTGGTTCACCGACCTAAAATTCTTTGCGAGGTCGCCATGTTTTTACTTATTTTCACCAAAGAATCTGGCAAGGAAACCGTGACACAGACTAAATTCGAGTCAGTCTCATATGATGATTGAGAGAGTTTAAAATGTTTCAAGTGAAGATCTGTACAAGGAGAGCCTCTTCAAATGAAATGTATCCTTACAGTTAGTGTCTACAAGAGGGGTGTCCGAAATTGATTTCGTTAATAACTACAGACAGACAGTGGATAAGTGAAGAAGTCAAATGTAAATAAATTAATAAAGGTATATCTGCAATTACATAACTGATATACTGCGCCGTTGCCGCAATACGCTGTGCTTTGATAAGGTTTGGGGAGGAATTACAAGTATATCTTTGTGGAAGGGATCAGCTTTCACTGCTGTAGCCTCTGAATTAATCTCGGCTTAACATGGCACAGGCTTACGATGTAATGTGCTAGCACTACAGTTCTCGAACGGTGGTGGTACATTAATCCTCAGCGAGTACGTGAGATGTATTTCGTAAACATCCACACAGGAGTCTAAAGATACGAAAAGGCCCTACACGTAACTACATGCACGGGTATGCTTCTGTTCGTGACAGTAAGCTTAGTTTGTTGAAAATGAAAATGCCTGCATTTCGTTCTGTATAAAATGCTCTACAACACGTATTTCATGATAAAGGAAAAATAGTTGTCTTAACTGTAGATAAAGGTAAAGGTAAAGGGATCCCGTTACAGACCCGGTTTGGCCCAGTGGGTGGGTAGAGCTCTACTCTTGCACGGCCGGGGCACTAGAAGGGGGGGGGGTGTGAGTGGTCAGCAGCACGCCCCGGCCGCACTTTTCCCCTGGGAAAGACCCAGTACCCATTTTACAGGAGGCTGGGTGGACCCCAGGGCCGGTCCGGACGGGCGGAAAATCTCGTCCCCACCGGGATTTGATCCTGGACCGTCCAGCCCGTAGTCAGTCGCTATACCGACTGAGCTACTCGGCCCACGTCTTAACTGTAGAGGGTTGCGTAAAGTTTCACTCTGAGACCGGGGGTATCGACAACGATTGTTTCAGAAATGCTCTACTCTAATGCACGGAAAGTTTGAAAATTCCGGATACTCGTGCTGTAACCGGCAAGCAGAGTTTCTTCGCAATGTTACAGTGTTATAATGGCCAGTAGACAACAAGGTTTCACAACGTGGAATAAATTATTTGTGTCAGGATACTGGAATATTCTTGAGAAAACGATCATTAAAATGACTGTTCCTACAAGCAGGGAATTTCTCGAGTAACTGAGCGACAATTAGATCATCCAGTAAGACGTAACTAAAGTGACTTGATTAATGATTTATTTAGCGCAACTCCTTGGAGAAAAGTCACTTTGCAAAGCTAGAAGTGTCAAAATTACAAATTAATTAGAAATTATCCCCTTCTTATAAAATGTCCACTGTGTTAGAAACAATCTGCCAGTGTCGCTTATTCTGGGGAGGGTGAATCTATTCCACACTCCGTGGCCGTTCACTATCCACATTAATATTATCCTATGGCCCAATTATCCTCTCAAGTAATTTTGCTTCATGTTTTTCGACCAAAATTATGTTTACAATTGTCTCTCCTCCTATGTAATTCATTTTATCGCTCTAATATTTCATATCTTTTGCAATGAGTGCTTTTAAATATTTGAGAATAACGACAATATTTCCTTGTATCAAATATGCAAAACTTTAAAACAAATGTTTTATTCATGAGTGAATTTTAAGCAATTTGTTAATCGACTCAGGCATACAGATTCTTACAACAAAAAATACAAAATTTTCCCCCATGAAATTCCTAAACACAATCAGTTTTGAATCACTAACTAGCAGGAAATGCATATTTATATCATCACTGCTTGCGGTCATGTTTTAAATATTTAGTGGCATCAAAAATAAAAATTTCTTTCGAATGTTTATCGGTAAATATTGCATTAATAACACCGAGGGGAAAAGGGACTATGAAAACCACGATGCTTCCCTTGTGATGCGAAAGGGAAGAAAACCGAATGGAAGCTTTTTATTGTATATTGTCTAAACATTCGATCTATTAAGCTACACAATTTGAGTCAGATATCATAAAATATCTCTCAGAATTTGCATAGTGAAATATGTAGTATTTTTTTTTAATCCAGAGAAACTCATATAGCATGAAACACGGAATATACTGTATTAAATATAACGTTCCCTCGCCGAAAAAAACCACACAGAAATGTTCGTGTAACAGATTTGACATGTTCCATATTCTGTGTATTAATCAGATGCATAAAGTGTATTAAAGACCAACATAATTTAATAATTTTGATGAAATTTCCGTGTGTTATGGTCACAATTTGGAACGTATCTTCACCAAACACCGTTTCACCTTTCTTAATATTTTCATTTATTCAGTGTCTAATAATGTATCTAACATCTATCTATCTATCTATCAATCAATCAGCCGATTTCAGTGGCCGAGCGGTCTAAGGCGTGGGTCCGCGGCCGCTGCTTGCCTGCTGAGATTGTGGGTTCGAATACCGCCTGGGTCATGAATGTCTGTCTAAAGTGTTATGTGTTGTCATGTAAAGGTCACTGCAACGAACTGATCACACGTCCAGAGGAGTCCTACTGACTGTGATGCTGTGATGCAGCTTTGTGTGTGATCTCGAAACCTCAATAATATGGTGGCCATGGTCCGCGTTGGGCCGCAGCACCACACAAAAAATATAAACACCATTTTTATTTCAGGATTACAAATCATCTTATGTTATCTGCTATACACATCATTCCACACAATTCAAATAATTTTAACTTCCGATATTTTTATAATCATTCATATTTTATTTTATTATTCATCACTGAATTTCAACAAGAAATGTTACTTTTTAATACTATGGAGTTTTTCAGACACCTACAACTGCAGTTGTATTCTTGTTCTCAAAGAAATCGTCCTGAAGATAGTCACATGAGTGACCGGAACATATTGGTGACCATAATAAAATAAAAGTACATAATAACAATACAGTGGATTTATTGGTCTTTAATACATTTTACGCTCGTGTAATAAATTAGGTCAATAGACAAGAGCTTACAAGTCCGAGAAGTAATTCTTAGAGCTCCACGCAAATAGGTGCGAAAGATCTGTCACGAAAACTGTAACAAACATTTTAAGTTTGGTTAAAACATATGCTACTTAAGATCCGCTCCTTAAGAGACACAGAGTAACAACTGCAATACTGGAAACACGACTTGAGGTCGTCTAGCTCAGTGTTTCTCAACCGCCGGGCCACGGCCCGGTACCGGGCCACGGCCCGGTACCGGGCCCTGGCATCAATTATACCGGGCCGCGAGAGGTTCTCCTGCAATTTGTCATTTTAGTTTTCTAAGCAATTTTCATGAATAAATGTTTTATAGTGGAAATGTTCTGAGGAGAAAAATATTCGTGAATGTGTCATAAAACTCAGAACCAGATGTTGGCCTGAGGAAACTACAATATGCTACAAGATTTCATTAGTCCAGTGATTGCTAACTAGTTTAAATGTAATTTTATATTTGTCAACATGGCACACCGTATACATAAGTGTACTAATACTCTTTATGATTATACCATAATTAATTATTAATATTTATGTTAGTTTAATGTATGAACTTAAACAAATGGAAAGGTATTTACGAGTAAATCTGTTGGGACCGGGCTCTCGTCTTACGAAAAAAGAATTTATCGGGCCGCGGTCTCACAAAGGCTAAGAAACATTGGTCTAACTAATACATTTACATTAGTTGGAGGAACATTCATCTCCTCTCACTTGTCCATAGCTAACATATGCATAACACCTTTTACAGTAACAGAAGAAACAGCAATGCTCAGAAGTTCGCCCTTGAGTATCTTTTGTCCTACATAAGGCGCAGTCTTATTTAAAGCCACGTGGCGCAGCAATGATATACACAAACAGGATGATATAATTTCAATCTAGTCCATAAAATAAAGCCCGTGGCTTGTTATAACACGTCACGATGCCACATTCCTCGCTTCCATATATCATACAATTCAAAATAGACACAATCCAGCAGCAAGGAACCCGTTTTTAAGTAAAAGCACACTATTGTAAATAATATATATTAATATATTCATTTAATAAAGGTAGAGTGGCCGAAATTATTCTAGAGCAGTGTGCGGAATTTTGTTTATGCTGCACATAAAGGTACGAGGTCGGTCTCTACTTTATCCCCTAGAGCTGGAAACCTAAGTCCAGTGCTGACTGCGCGTGACGTTTAAATCTTTCCGTGGTTTAGTTTATATCATAACAGTACAGAACTGTTCCTCTTTCCATTGTCTACTCCCACCGACTCCCTGTTAAAATATACGGACAGCACTGAGTATAAATAAAACTATTAATTAAAACATTGATTCCAAAATATAAACCAAATACCAAATATAATAACCGAGTAACACTGTTTTTAGAAATGTGACGCGTAAAAGAAAAAAATCGAATTTAAATATTTGTATGGTATAAGATGAAACCGGACAAACACGAGTTAAACAAGAGAGTAATGCTCAAACTTTAACGTGGTTCATAATTATTTACTTGTTCAAGCAAATTTTCTGAAGAGAGCAAAACTTTTCCTAGTTACTTTGTAGGGCTTTTCTTTCTTCTCACGTCCAATGTTTTTTATTATGACGATATAAAGGGGGGACCAAAAGTAGGTATACAGTATATAGTTAATTACTGTATACCTACATTTGGTCCACTCTGTGTGTTTTATTACCACTTATTTGAAAAATCCGGGAAATGACGGGTAAACAAGACTAGTAAAGAAATAAACTGCAACAGGTATTGTCAAACTGAAATAAGGGATTTCTATTTTCCGTGGGCTGAAAATACATTTCAAGAACTAAATACCTGTTGTTCAGAAGTTTTCGGATATACCAGCTTTCCCTGTAACTAAATTAAAACGCCGAACTTTGTTAACAAAACACAATAGCAAGCAGTTCTATCGAAGTCAAGTATGCCTGTATTTATCTGCAGATTTACGTACGATATTTCGTGAAATACCCAATCAATAATGACAATATTCAGTTTGGATATTTGCATCGGAACATAATTTGCACTACTCCATTCCAATTTAGACACAGAGAGAAAAAACTTTTATCAAGCTTCCATCACATTCGTCACAGATATAAAAAATGTCTGAATAAAGAGAGACAAACTTGATGTCGTTTGCTTTTTTATTTCATTATTTAATGCTCAACATGTTTCGAATGTTAATACATCCATCCTCAGGAGCTTGCGACTTATTTGTTGAGTTATTTCATGGGTTGTATTGCTCTGGTTCGATGCACTAGTGCTTCAACCTACATCCGGATACCACACCGCCCCAGCCAAACCACAACGTAACACCAACACACATCGAACCAGAGCAATACAACCCACGAAATAACTCAACAAATAAGTCGCAAGCTC
>Ga0123353_10019210_pt1 | contig 10141 bp, 10 predicted proteins | sample TergutLab28metaG_3_FD_92763 | JGI IMG/M metagenome (GOLD analysis project Ga0123353, IMG submission 92763) | Labiotermes labralis P3 segment gut microbial communities from Petit-Saut dam, French Guiana - Lab288 P3 | ecosystem: Host-associated > Arthropoda: Insects > Digestive system > Gut ...
CCCCCCCCCCCCCCCGTACTGATTGTCCATCAATACATCTTCAAGACCAGTCACTGCCATAACGTCCTTAAGACTTATAACCACCTCTCTCGCAAAAAAAAAAAAATCGCAGAACAACACAGGAATTAACAAGATCCACTGTAAAGTCAAGACTGACATTAAGCGGTCGCTGAAAAGTTCTCCATTTATTGCTCAAAATTCCAAAAGCACATTCCACATACCTTCGTGCTGTGCTCAAGCGATAGTTTTAACACTCAGGTTAAATCCACCAAAAGGTCGAAGTATATTTCTGTTTAGCGCCAGTCCCTCACCCCCAACAAAGAAGTATGGTACGTTGGGACCTTCTGTTCCTGAAAGAGATCTATCACAGGGAAATTCCAGTATGAATTCCACAGACTAGATCGTTTAAAAATGGTGGAATCACAGTCTTGTCCGTAACTACAGTGTCAACGTACACAAAGCGGTAGTTAGTGTCTGCCAAGGCCATTTATACCACGGGGGAAAACAAATCTTTGTAGTTACAGAACATCGAGTCACCGTGTTCCGGTTTAATTACTTGAATGTTTTTCCCATCGACGGCCCCTCAGCAGTGCGAGAATTTAGCTGTTCTTTTTAACTACACAGTAGTCAATTCCCACTGCTCTTTTGTAGGTTTGGCAATACATTCTGGACGCGTTATAGACCATGCTTCTTGAACTCTCTTGCTTGTTGTTGAGATTCCAATCCAACGAGGGAAATCTAAACTAAACTAAACTCCGTGGCCTTAGTCCGCACGCGAACTATACCGACAGAGCGGCCGCCGCCGGTCGGCGAAGTTGGTGCCAACTTTTGCGGATAGAGGGGTATCACGTGGTCAGCGCAACGGGTCCCCACAGCCGTTAATCTCTGTTTTCTAGACCTGGAGCCGCTACTTTTTTAAATTCAAGTAGCTCCTCAATTGACCTCACGAGGCTGAGTGGACCCCGTTCCAGATCCACTACTGCTCAGAAAATCTGGTAGCGCCGGGGATCGAACCCGGGACCTCTGTATCTGTAGCCAGAAACTCTGACCACTAGACCACAGAGGCGGTCAATAAGGGAAATCTAGGTCACGAAAACTGCATTCACTCGCTAGGTATCTAAAAAAAACGCTTCCTCTAATTAATAACTTACTTGGTCACTTGCACTATCATTAAAACACACTTCAGTTCTTAACTTCTAATTTTAGAGATATTATTTTGCGTTTTTAGGTAAAGAAGTAATAAAAAAGTAAGGGAACACCCGAGACTGCTGCGTAAAGTCATGTAAGAAACAAAAAGAAGCAACAAAGTCCGGTTCGTGGTCTTAATAAGCTAGAAAATATGTGTACAGCGATCAACTTAGATTCCTATCGAAACTGGTCAATGAAAGACAAACAGCCAAAAGTTTATCGGTGGAGTCTCAGGGTACGACGCTTGAACGAAATAGAGATGATGTGAATCGTTTCTCCCAAGAAACTCCTTTCCTTTTATTTAATCGTCAATTTTTTCTTTTAAAGCACACACAAACATTACTCACCTGACTGCAACAGCCAGCATTTCTACAGGTTGCATGCAGCTCCTAATTTTATTGTTACGACGCAGAAGACTCTCTTTCAATCGGCGAAGCAACTCGTCGAAAGATGAAACTGGCATTTAAAAATGATTTTAAAACTTGTTTGGTCATCTCGGTGAATAATATTCATCAAATAGTGCGTAAAAGGCAACGAATTCGTCCCTTTTTTTAATTATTGGATGAACCGAGTTCAGCCCGTTACGTTTACGCGTAGGACGACGGCACAACAAGAACAGAGCAATAATTGCGATCCATTGCAGATCACTGTGCGTGCACGACTGCTTGGTCACAGCGTTCTTGGTCCTTCGACCGGCCGATTAAAAGCGGAGATGTTATTAAAAGTCCGGTCAGTTGCCGGCAGGTCAAAAAACGGGACGTGTGAACGAGGCCTTACTGTGTTTAAAAAAAGTCCCTGACTAAAATTTTTTAACGAGAAACTTTGTCTTCTTACGTTTGTCGGTATTACGTTCTTTGCCTTGAGTCCAATGAAATTTGTTTGTACTCCCGCTGCTGATAGGATGATTTATGCAGTAGAAGCATGGTCGCTATGCATTGTGGGTGGAGTGGGCTTGCAGTGCGTGAGTTGTGAAAGGGAATACAGTGCGTATAGCAGTTGTTGTCTTTTTGGTAACTGGCGTGGTGGAGAGAAGATAATCGTGTTTATGTTTGCTATTTATATGACAGTCCATTGTCACTAAGTTATTATGGCTTCTTCTTTTTTTTTTTGTGAACTTCGCGCCGGATGTCAAGTTAAATGTGAATGCGGTGATCAACTTCGAGGGATTCTGAACAAGCACGTCATCGATTCTACAGGTCAGGACAGCACCGGGTCAGACCTGAAAAGGCAGGTCTATGTTCTCACCCATGTCGAACCAAAGGAAATTCAGACGCTAATAAAGAGACGAGAAGTTTTCAACGGATCGTTGACAAGAATCCAAAGTTTTATGGCACAGTTTGATAGGGCAGGGGACATGAATGAGATTAATGTGCTTTATGATTCTTTAGCACAAATTTGGAATAAGTTCGATGGATTGCAAACTTTGTTGAAGGTGAAGGAGCATGAGGCTGATCGGGCGGATTTGGAAGGGACCTACTACAAAATTAAGTCAGACATCGAGAGGTTGCTGGCATCACAGCGGACAGTATCTACGTCACTTGCACCGAAACTATAAACTTCGTATATGTCGGACAGTGCAGCATTCAGTGACACTATTCAGCCAGTCAAGAGGAGTTTCTATGAAATTTCCATCAATATCTTTGCCAACATTTGATGGAAAATATGAAGACTTGGCAACTTTTGAAAACATTTTCAATGTACAATCACAAAGATTTAACGTCCATTGAAAGATTAAATAATTTGCTATTGGGCACTTTAATGGTCAAGCACTCCAGTTTGTTCAAGGGCTTCCAATCACAGTTAAGAATAACTCAATAGCTTTTAATTTCTTGGTGGACAGATACGAAAACAAGAAACTGACAGCGGCTACTAATGTTAGACGTAAGATGGGTTTAAAGTCAATCAGTAAAGATGACGTGGAAGAGATTAAGCAATTTGTGAACACATTTTGCAGCAATTGAAATGCACTGAAGGCATTAAAAATATAACAGCCGTTAGAAGACATAATTTTGTCACAGCTGGTTGTAGAACGCTTGGACAGTCAGACATGTCGCGAGTGGCAAATGAAACAGGCAGACGAAGAGTTCCCATCACTCAATGAATTAATCGCATCAATGGAGCAGAAATTTCGAGTTTTGGAAGCATTGAAACCTTCCACCAACGTTGCTAATGTTCAGGAGACACAGGGCGGGAACAAACAGCGAAGGTCACCACCGGACTCTAAAACCTTTGTGGCCATAAGTGAGAACAAGTGTGTTTGGTATTCTAAGTCACATCTTTTGTTTGAATGTACAGTGTTTTTAAGTGCAGATAGTCCGCAGAGGAGATCTCGGGTTCATAAACTTAAATTTTGCTCTGTCTCCGGCAGGGTCATACAACTAGAACATGTCGATCGCGACATTGTCGTAATTACATCACACCTTCAAACATAAACAGCATGATTTGAATGCATCCAAACAACAGAGTGACGGACGGACAAGTCCACGTCCGTCAAATGACTCACCTATACAGGCATCATTATGCTCCTTAAAACAGTGTTGTGATACACAGGTGATGTTGTCGACGGCCATTCACGAGATGTCGGAGGTAAATTACACAAATACTGATGTTTACTAGAGAGTGCATTGCAAGTTAGTTTTATAACAGGGGCAATGGAAAATATACTAGGAATGGGGAGAACAAGAACTACATTCCTTTGAAGGGAATCAGCAATGTTAATTCAGATGCTAGATACATTGTCAACATACAGCTTTACTGTAGGTATAGCAAGTTTCAGGCAGAAGTAATGTGCTTTATTATATTAATACATATACCGTGCATCTTTATTATTTTTATTATAACCAACAAATGCACAATTAATATCACAAAATTATATATATATATATCACAACAGTGTCTCTTTACATAATCCACACTCCTACATGTTTCGACATTTCCATGTCATCATCAGGGAGTTCCACATCTGCGCATTGCTAAGTAACATGAGTTCTTAAATTGCAGCTGTAAAAATTAGAAGTTTCATAAAATTATTTAAATATTGTTTATTCGTGTTTACAATAAAATTTGTTCGACGTTATAATGTCTTATGCAAGCAGTGTGTGTTTGTGGCTGCATATGCAATCCCTTGTTGACCTTGTTAGTGTCCTGGTCTGTGAATGTGCCCGCACGGTACATTGAACATGATTAATGGAAGGGTCTACTTATCTGTGTTTTGCATATCCAGGGTTTGCCTGTCCCGAAGAGGCAAATATGTTGTTTGGAACAGAAAGACTCTTTCATCTGCTTCGTCCAGGTAGAGACACTGGCGATAGGAGTGTTCGCGCTCTCGAAGAAACTGAATTGGGATAGATTTTAGCGGGACGCATTCAGCATCCAGGACAGCCATTCGTAGGAGCAGGGACTTCATGTTTAGCATTGCACAGCTACGGCTTTTCTGGACGGTTGAAGAGTTTCATTCTCTTCCCAAAACTACACAGTAGCTGGAATATGAGAGTCGTTTCCATGCACCCACTACAACAAATGACTCTGGGAGATTTGTCTACCGTTATCACGGAAGTCAGGTCACGAGGCACTAGGCATATCATATGTTCAAACATTGTATAGATTTCAACAATTGGAATAACGGCTTCAGCGCCAATCAGATGTGCGGAAGATTTATGCAGACGTCATGAAGGAATACGAAGAGTGTGTGCATATGCAGCTGGTATTGTAGATAATGGAGAGAAGGCAACGAAACATTCTACCTGCCTCATCACCCGGTATTCAAACGCGATAGCAGCAAATCCTCCTCAGGGCAGTCTTTGATGCGACTGCAACAAGCACTAATGTGCAGTCCTTAAATGATAAATTCTTGATTGGACCTATTTTTCAATAAAGTCTGTTCTCAATAATGGTACGATTCCGTACCCACGAGATTGCCTACACGGCTGATATTGAGGGGATTTATCGGCAAATCAGGGTGCATTCCATGAACACAAAACTGCAGCGAATACTGTGGAGAGCTTCATCGGATACACCGATTCAGACTTACGAACTCCAGACGGTAACATATGGGACTGAATCAGCACCCTGTTTGGCTACTGCATCTCTGAAGAAACTCGCGGAAGAGGAAATGGAGAAGTATCTGCGGGCAACCAAGGTACTGTCATAGGATTTCTGCATGGATGATGTGCTCAGTGGATGTCATGATGTTACTGAAACACTAAAGCTGCAGTCTGATTTGATGGCACTACTCGCTAGTGCTGGTTTCCATTAAGGAAATGTTGTTCCAAACATCCTAGGATTTTAGAAGCAATACGTACTTCAACACGGGACGTTGTTCTGTCACGACAGTTGCATGGTGAGGATATGGTTAATATATTGGGTCTTTGTTGGCTTCCCACATTGGATACATTTGCTATTGCAAATAGCAAGAAGTCAGTAGCTTTGACGGAAGATGCTAGTAAACCGAAGGTTGCTGCAGTCTTAGCATCTAATTTTTATCCTTTACAACTCAATAGTCCATCGGGTATTCCATACAAGATATTTTTGTAAGAATTGTGACTCTAGAGATTGAATTGGGACGATACATTGCCAACCGAACTGTTGGAAAAGTGGCACCAACTCTACAAGCAACTCGACAATGTTGGGCAGTTTGAAATTGATCGCTTAGTACTGCTAAAAGGAGCAGTCAACGTACAAGTTCATAAGTTTGCAGATGCCTGAGACAGGGCATATGGAGCATGTGTTACCTGAGGTCGGTTAATCATCGGTGGGAGGTCAAGAGTCATTTGTAGTGTTCACGTTCTAGGGTCGCACCAGTGGAGATAGTAACTTTACCCAGGTTGGAACTGTGTGGAGCGGTGTTGCTAGCAGAACTAAGTGAGAAGATTTTACCAGTGTTGAATGTGGAGATAAACAACGCCCGTCTCTGGACTGATTCTACTACAGTTTTGTCACGGATTTCTTTACCTGCTACTAGGTGGAATACATTCGTGGCCCGTATTCAACAGACTACCAACGTGAGCGACTGGAAACATGTGCCCACCTTGTTGATTTCATTTCTTGGGGAGTAACACAGAAGAAGTTGGAGAATCTGCAGCTGTGCTAGTAGGGACCACAATGGCTTCAACAGTCAGCCGCTTCAAGGCCTTCTCTAAGAGAAGAGGAAATGACTGAAGACCTTCCGGAAGAAGGCAGTACGAGATAATTAGTAGCAACTACAAGTGAACCCACAACTGCATATGTGGACAGTTTTTGATCACTTGCTAAGCTTGACACAGTGACGGCTTACGTGCAGTGTTTGTATCACAATGTTCTGTATTCCAACGAGAAGAAAACAAGTCATCAAAAAGCATCAGACTTTAAGACAGCATCGCATGCTGCATTTGCACGGTGCAGCACGCGGTTAATCACGGGGAGATAGCAATCTCAAATCATCACGAAAAGTAAAGAAAGCAGTGAATTACACAACCTCTGTCCATTGTTAGACAAGCATGAAATGCTTCGAGGGAGTGGAAGTCTCAAGAATTCCTCATTGTCATATGAGAAACAACATCAAGTCATCCTACCATCAAGACAGAACTTGTAATAAGGGCGTAACACCATACTTTACTTCATGCGGGACCACAGTACTTGCTTGCCTCACTTCGACGTGAATGCTGGATTCCTAGAGGGAGGCAAGTAATAAGGTCAGTACTTCACAAATGCTTATCGTGCTTCAAAGGTCACTTGCATCTAAGCAGCTAATGGGTCAGCTTCCGACATTCCAACAGCACGAATACTACCGGAAAGGCCATTTTGGAATTGTGGTGTGGATTGTGCAGGACCATTTTATGTCAAAGAAGGATCCCCTGGAGCAACGTTCAGGTGAAATGCGATATTTCAATTTTTATTTGTCTAGCTGTCAAAGAAGTTCATCTTGAATTGGTCAACAATTTGACGTCAGATTCCTTTATTGCTGCCCTTCCAAGGTTTATAGCACGAAAGGGGAAATGTTGAAATTTGTATTCTGTCTATGGGACGACATTTGTAGGAGCTCATCATGAACTTCAAGAACGCAGGAAACATTTTCCTTCGGAAGAGCGTCAGTGAAATCTTCCGGAATTTGTCTATTCACAAACATTTACATGGGTCTTTATTCCTCCACACTCGCCACACTTCGAAGGACTTTTGGGGGCTGGGGTGCCCTGTATGAAGTATCGCCTTTACCTTCGAAGAACAAAGCACTGTCCTGACGCAAGCTGAATTGTGTCTGAATGATCCAAATGACCTCACTTATCTTAGTCCAGGGCATTTCCTGATTGGTGCCCCTCTTACAAGTTTTCCTGAGCCTAATCTGTCCTGTCAGTTGTCTGTCTATGTTGCAGCACTTGCAACGGGGCCAACAACTGTTTTGGAAGAGGTGATCCACAGACTATCTTAACAGTCAGCAACAAACAGGCAAATGGGCCTCCACTCAGCTGAATCTGCATCCAGGTGCGGTTGTCTTGGTCAAGGACAGCAATCTTCCACCACAGGACTGGACGATGGCCGCGGTGAAGGTACTTCCTAGACATGATGGTCTGGTGCGAGTTGCAACAGTCATGATATAAACAGGAAGCACAAGACGTCTCATTCGCCAGCCAGTGATTCTCCCCGCTTGAAGCTAAATTTCAAGGGCTGTACCTTCTGAGTGTTCAATATGTCGGGTTTTAGATTCTGTGTCGTGAGTCGAATGAAATCGCTGTTTGTTCGTGTAGCTGGTAGGATGACGTAATGGGACGTGGTAGCGAGCTTTAGCCTGAAGTACGTTGTGTGAAGGGCGTTCAGTGTGAGTTGCAGTGGCTGTCTCGTGGGTTGCGGGCGTGGGTGGAGTGAAGATTATCGTGTTTATGTTTACAATGTATATTACAGTCGATTGTTGCTAAGTGATAATCGCACATGTTTGCTACATGCCAACTTTCATTCATTGCCCTTCATTCGGACAGGGGTTGACTCAGCTTCTAACAGAAATGATTAACACGGATATTTCCTGAGGGGGGTAAAGGCGGCCGTTGCAAAGAACTGACAAAATTATCACCTTAATGCGCAGGCTGTCTAGAAATTCCGGAAACCTCAACCGCCTGGAGCCCTAATGGAGGACTTATTCTAACAGTCTAATGATATGTGGTAAAGAATACACATTATACATGGATTTCCTGGCCATAAAATATTCTTCATTTTGCCTTAAACGTCTTATTTTGCCACTAAATGCTCTCCTGTTTTCTAAATACTACTTTCCTTTGCCACAGAATTTTTCCTGCAAACCCTGAGAGGCCGAGTTTTGCATTTTAAAAAAATGCACAGTTATAATATTTATATTTCAATATTTACATTTTGTACTACAGAGAGAAACAGCAATTTCTAAACTGATTATTAGCAGACTGTCCCGGAAGTTAATCTGCCCATAAAGTATGAAAAAATGGCTATACTTTAACGATGACAGATTTTCGAAGGATTTATTGGATATATTTATGGCTTTATATTATTTGTCCTGTATTATTATGACGCGACAGGAACCTGCGTTTTGTTTGTTTTTAGATCACTTCTCTTAATACCGGCTGATATAAATTCTTGTGCTCACTTTTGCGAAACGTTCAGATACTTCACATGCTCGAACTGGCAGTGATGACCACGTAGTAACATTCGCCAGCGACAAACGCTGTGAACTTGATGACCTAGACCAGAGAAACACGAGAGGAGTATAAGAGGAGGGAAAATTTCGATTCCAAGTAGTACCTCCATCTGTAGATTTTCTTTCTGTCGCTACAGTATATTTTATTTTAGCATGCTGTCCGTACCTCAGACTACTTGGCGTCGAATGATAAGATGATAACGAATAACAAATTAGAAACGGTGTACAGGAAAGAGGCTATGACTTAATTTAAAGTACTATCGCCTTCCACATAAACAGTAATCGGGATACTCCGTGTCCTGCTGCTGCCTGTCACATTTCTTCTTGCCTACCTATGCCCTAAGTGAACCAGCACAAAGCGCTTATGGCTAGGTTAAGATATCACAAAGTTATAACTGCCAAAACTCGCATGAAAAGAACGGCTAGACAACTGCACGGAAATACGGGGAAGTGCGCTGGTTAGGAAAATGTAAATAGATCGAGCGGAAGAGGGAAACGGTCAATCAATACGACAATTTTTCTTGCCTCAAGTGTTGTATGTTAGAAATATTGCGGAGCAGCCACTCAGGAATCAGTTCTGGCTGGTTGCCAAATGTTAAAGTAAAGGTAAATTTTTCCTTGTCTACGCCATGAAGGCGCATAGGAGCCCTTTGATCAAGTCGTACCGACTGTGAAAACAAGAACTTAAGAGGTTCGTTTGATCTCTAGTATTACAGCGGTCCTTACAGTTTTGGCGAAACTCGATTAACCCTTTCAAAACCTGAAGTACAACACAAACACAGAGCATGGTGATTTCATAAGCCTAATTTGTTCCTTCGAAAAGGAAAGAACTCAGTAATTACGACTGATTCAGAATGACAGACAATAAGCCATTAAGATGCTGAATGAATTGTGGTTGGTTTCTAAACGTTTCATGGCCCCTATATCATCGAGTTGATTCACATCTGATGGTTAGCCAAGCGAAGCGATGTGGCAGTGTACGAGCAGGCGGGCAAGTTCCACATTGTCGTGATTACCATGGCCTTCGCCGTTGACCACGCGACCAGTAAGCGTGTAATTCGTTCTACAATGTCTGCTGCAGACCTTGAGCCAGGTGCATGGACGGATCGGGAGGCCGTACATGGGTTTTACTTCATTTCACTTTTGTTAGAGGTCGAGTTGCAACTATAACAAAGATTAGGGAGTTCACAATAATCGCCAACACATGCACACTTTTTCAAATGACACTATAAAACTTTAATTTGTTAAAATAGTTAAAATCTCCGACATGTTTCGGTTTACATTTAAACCATCTTCAGGGAGCTATTAGTTCATGCTAAA
>Ga0123353_10019213_pt1 | contig 10140 bp, 6 predicted proteins | sample TergutLab28metaG_3_FD_92763 | JGI IMG/M metagenome (GOLD analysis project Ga0123353, IMG submission 92763) | Labiotermes labralis P3 segment gut microbial communities from Petit-Saut dam, French Guiana - Lab288 P3 | ecosystem: Host-associated > Arthropoda: Insects > Digestive system > Gut ...
GGGGGGGGGTGGGGGGGGAGGGGGGGGGGGGGGGGGGGGGGGGTGTGATAGGGTGAGTACAATAAGCCTACTAGGCTGCAGTTCGTCTGTGGCATTAGCCACGGGCTCTACTGACGAAGAAGAAGAAAGCCCAGATGATGAATGTTAAGAAAATATTTAAAAATAAGCACGTTTTTCCCTACAGGGCCAACAGATCTCAGCATGAAGACAAAACCTCTGCTAAGCCACAAACTGAACACCGCAGAGATGGCAGCCGTGCGACAACTGATAACAGGTTACCGTGAGTCGGCGGCGTTCTTGCTACGCTCCGCCGATGAGCTGGAGCAGCTGCTGCTTCAGCAGCAGTAAGATCTTGCAAGAGGCACGGCGTTCTGAAATGGCAGCACATAGTCTTAGGTGATGTTGAAATAATTTGACTGTACACTATATCACTTTGATATTGTCTTAGTGATTTTTCTGAGTAAATGAAGAAAATCAAAGACTGAAAAGACAAAAACAAGTATTTGACTGTCAGATTTTTTTTTTTTTTCCTTCTTGGATTGTTATGGTAATGTTTCTTGTTCAGTGAATGAATTACACCAGATGTCATGTCCAGTGTGCCATGTCTGTCAATGAAGAATTACTTACAAGACTTAGTGCATTTGGAAGTGTGCTTGGAAGATGAGTGGTAAAGCAGACATGCTAACAGCATCATGGCCAGTGTGAAGCACATTTGTTCAGTTGTAAAGTTGTCTGTGCAGCAGCTGATCAGGACCCTGAAGCGAAGGGACATTTTGTGACTAGACACTACCTGTCACGTGTGGCTCATCAACAGTTTAAGTGAAATGAGAAAGTGGCATGAACTCTTCATAATTTTCATGAAAGGCATCCTGTTGTGTGAAAACACTGTATATAAAGATATTACTTTTAAATACACAACTGTTTATTGCTGTATCAGCCTACAGGGTGGAATTGTTTCAGCCAAAAACGCGGGTCCGTCGTCAGATCTGCATTCGTGTTGACAAAATATTGGAAGAGTCATTTATTACATACATGTATTTTCAAGGTTGAGGTCTCATACCTTTTACAGTTCTTACAGTTTTTAGTTTCACCAGGCTCACCCTAAAAATGTGTCTCATAACTTGGCCATAAGAGTATATAACCACTGATTCTTCCAGTAGTTGTATTTGTTATGTGAACATGTGATCTGATGTTGGTTTACTGGTTTGTGGACGGAAGATATCATTTCTGTAGAATGATTACAGCAGTAGGGAGTTAATGTAAAGTAAATAAACTTATTTTCACTAACCAGTAACGCCCAGTGGCAGTCAGCCTCCTGTATTTCCAGTATAGCACACACAAAATTAAAAGCACAACATTTTCCTTACAAGATAAAAATGTATGTTCTTGATTCCATGACGTTTTAAAAGAATGTGTCACTTGTGGAAAGACTTAACCAAAATTTTTGTAGTGAGTTTTGTGTTTGTCTAGTGTTAACTTTAAATTTTACTTGACTTCTATTGATAATGGAAGTTAAAAGCACTGTGCTGAGAAATTGGTTCTGTTTTTTATATTATAAAAGATTAAAGACAATTTCACTGTTTCTCTAAGTAAATGTTCGCATTAACATTGTAGATCCAAGACAAGACTGTGTATAAGCACTTACGTAAAATATTCCTATGTAAAGTTTTGGTGGGTTAAGCCTTTTGAAGAACGATTTATTTTCGCACTAGATTAGTAAACTGGCGATGTTACTGGACACATGTTGAGATGTGAACAAGATCAGAGCCTGAGATGGGATTTCAAGTTTGCCACAATCTTGTGAGCCCCCATGAAACTAGAGCAAGGATAGCTTTGGGTTGCATGTTGCTTTGTAACAATAATTTAAATTTTATTACGGGAGCCGAGGGTGAAAAAACTTAATACATGAAATTTAACTGATGAATTATTATATCAGTAGAAAATTTAACATTTATAAATATATATGAATATAAACAAATTAAAATAAATAAATATATATATTTCAAATTGTATTTTTCCTCCTTTCACTTTCGTGTTGAAATGTGTAATTTTTGTAGTGGAAGTTGATCGTACCAAAGAGGATGTACATAATTATTAATTATCAGCCATGTTTTGTAATTAATTGGACCACATCTGTCATTCTATTTGTATGTCTCTGTCAATATAATGCAATTTATGTTTGTTTAGTAGGAAGATGATCGGTTGTTCACCTATCTGTGAATTCTGGTTTTTCAAATTACAAGACAGAACTTTTGTTTGTAATGTACAAACACAAGGGACAAATGATACTAGTGTGTGTCCAGTGCTGTTATTGAAACCTGTGGTTTACTTTCTGTACTTACATTATTGTTTTCACAGTTGCAAAAACTGAGATGAAATGAAATGTAGAAAAGTGCAATTTCTTTTAAGAACCAAAGAGGTACACTTATTGGTAAATTGGTTAAAGTGTGTTAATTTTGAATGTATGTACCTAGTTCATAAGTCAGTCAGTGCTCTTGGGTACATACATCATGGAAATGGATTTGAAGCATTTTTTTATTCGACGAATCCTCGGCTTCAGTCTAAATGACTTAAGATCTGCACTGGATTATTATAAATGTGACTGTTACAATAATATTTATTCAATGTCCTCACCACCCAAGTCTATGGACACTTTTTACATGTTATTTTTAAATGTCATTGTTAAAATTTTTCCATTTACTATCATCCTGTACTCTCTGAGTGTGCTTCTAACTACTTGAGTTTTTAATCCATGTGGAATTTAAAAGACAGTTTAAATGGTTCATGTTCTGAAACAGATATAGAATACAAATATCATCAGTGTAACAGAGATGCTGACACACACACACACACACAAACACACACACACACACAAACACACACACTGGTGCCTGAGTGGACATATAAGTAATAATTATTTTAAAAATTATTTCATATTAGTGTTCCAGCAAAGGTACTGTAAGTGCTACAGTGTTTTAGATAGTTTGATGGTAAATAATATTAAATAGTCATTTCAACAAAGTGCTCTTCTTAATGCAGAACATTATTCAGGCATATGTGATGCTGATTATCTCCCTCAAATGCACTAAAATATGAATTTGAAATACTGAATATAAAATTTATTCTCTGATCAAGGATTCTTTATATTTGACATTAATAAAGGGCTGTTTTTATGCAGTATCTGTGGCTGCTGAATTAAAGTTTTAGTGCTGGAGTGGAAAGAGATACATATTTCAAAAGGAGTTCCTGTTTGCGAATGTATTGACACATGTATATCATAGGTCTGTACTTACTGGTTGGCAAAGGTTACTTTTATATGGTGAGGTCATAAGATGGCAGCACTGTCCATCACATATTAGTAAACAATTTACAGTTGAACATTTCGTTTTTGTGGTTAAAATATTTGATGTGAATGCAGCTTTGTGGTATGAATAACTTGCATTTTGAAGTCCTATTTGCTGTATCGTGTATGTTGATGAATTAAGACCATTGAATTTTTTCCATTGACACATGAAATTTATACTCAAATATTGGAACACTCTTTAAGAATTTTTCAAGTGGACCTGACAATTCAAAATTTTTATGCAGAAAAACATAATAAGGATAAATTTTGAAGGGTGTAGATCCTACCAAATTTATCGTAATTCAAGTCTGTGATTCGTGGTTAATGTATATGTGGTTCACCATGATATTCTGCAGCTTAAACTGTGGTATGTTAGGTTGATCATTGATTTTTATGTGTATTGCTAGATGGACAGTAGCGCACTTCCCAAATGATGATCACTTTTCCCTTATTCATGAAGGTTTTTATTTTATTCCCATCTTAGCAGCTTTCATGATGCCCATTGTTTCTACTAAGTAATAAATAAAGCCACTGATTTGCTCGTATCATTGACTCACCGATCGATTTTAGAACATGTAATTATGCTAGGCCAGTGAATCATATGCAGACATGCAAAGGACATAACATGAATGAAATGTGAGAATTGAAAACAAAAAACAAAATCATGGTACCATAATCAGAAGTAAAGATGAGGGACACCTGCTTAGATTCGGCTCCTTTAAAATGCTTTGCAGAGAAAGAGCAAATGTATCGTGTAGGGGCAGGTGTGAAGTTACGCACGTAGTCATGTTCGCAGGAGTAATAGCCAACCCATCTATGAACTTGGGTTAACGACAGGTGAAGTCTGTAACAGTTATGTAATTGTGGTAAAAGATAAGTATTGAAAAATATCGAGAGGGTAAAATTTTTTATGTGGGGTTCCCATGGCAATGGTTATCAAGACCAAAATGTGGTGCCATGTATTTTAGGAGAAGGGTACTGACCTTTCCGAGGAACATGATGCCTCAATCCCTATGACACTGGAGGTAGAAAGTGCGTTTCCTAATGTTAAGTTGACATTTCTTGTGCAGGATATCTTTTCACATGGGGAACAGGTCAAAATAAAAAACTCATGGAAATATTTTTAGATGAAACAGTGAATGTTGTGCGAAGGAAAACATGTTAAATGGGAACCTGTTAGGTAGTTTCTGTGGTATTTAGAATCTTTGATATGAAAAATTACTTTCACAATTCACACACTTGAAAAGTGGGTGAACGTGGCCATTATAATCAGCAGCTTATAAGAATCTGTCATAAGAGTTAATCAGACAGAAAAAGAAGAGGGTTTGTCTATGTGGTCATCAAGGAAGGTGAAAATTTAGAAAGGTAAGCTTCATAAATTGTAGGCAAAATTCAAATTTCACTTTAGAAGTGACCTTAAAATGCATGTGCAGTGTGTACAGTGATGGCCGTGGAGACGGCTGTTTTCTGAGGTGTTCCATTGTGTAGTGTGTAGATTTTTACTGGCATTTCAGTAGAAAGTGATCTATCCAGATTGAAAGGCAGTGGGTTTCTCTGAAATGTCGGTATAGCTGATTGACTCATGACCTGTGAGAGGGCATTGTTAACAATGTGTCTTCCTCACCTACCAGTCCATGTGCAACATGGACTGTCAGTTGTCGGAGGCCACTCTCTTGGCCACATCTGCGCAGAGCTCATGATTGGATTAACAACCTATACCCCTACCAGACTACATAGTGTAATGTCCAAAAAGATGGTCTTGACTGTAGATTTTGCTGAGCTGTTTCATTTCATATCAGATTACTCTGAGGAGCATTGTATACTGTTAGGATGATCATAGACAGATAATAGTTTCCAAAAAGCAAGGCATTTTTTAATTTCTCTTTTATGTCTTATATTACATTTGTTAGCTTGATGATGGACCTAAGAGGTTGAAACATGTCGCTTTATTAAACACTTAAGACTTAGTTTTGTCGACTCTTTCTTTAACCTTAAAATCAATAGTCGAATTGGATGTTGTGGAAAAGTGAATCACAAATGTGACTTAGAGAGAGAGATTTAAGAAGTAACTGCTATTTAGGAGAACTTGGCCTCTTCTTTTTTATTACATGTTATCCTTTTCACCCCAGCTATAAAGAATGATCATTCTGGTCATACATGTCACAACTACAAATTCTGTGAAACAAACGCTAGAGCACTTCGATTTCAGCCACTTCATTCTTCTTACCCATACAGTTTCTGTTTTTTACATGTTCCTCTAGAGAATGGCAAAAAAAGGAACCTTTCAGGAGCTGGAGTGTGTTTGTATTAATGTTTATGCAAAACACTCAAGTAGTATTAATTTATAAGAGCACAGAAGTATGATTAAATACTGGAGAATAAGAAGTTCAGTAATTGCTTCTTAATTATATAATTAATTTCCTGTAATTCACAAAGTAAGTTAAGATATGTTATTTACATGTGAAAGCTCCTCAGTTTTAAGTTGCATGACAAATTTTTTGCTCCACTGAGGATACAAAAACCCATTTTATTGCCTCCAGATGTACGATTTAACATTGTGCAGCTCTTGAATGTGTTTCAGAATTAAAACATCAAATTTATTTGTAACGGCAGCAAATGTAGAATTTGCAGGCAGTCCTTGTTTAACGTTTCCTGAAAAAGTTTTGCTTTAACACTGATAAATTTCGTTGACCGTTGAGTAGACGAACATTGCTTGGATTCAGGTTAATGTTGTTTCTGCTGACAGCTGGCAGATTCTGTTCGGATTCTCAGGTATTTTCATTAATTCATGTTGGAGAACATTTTTTGTTTTGCTGTGTGTTCTAATTTTCGGAACTGTAAGCCCAACATTAAATGAGGACTGACTGTACATAGAGCAAACAGCTCCATGTTTGTAGTAAATTAAATAACTTTCTGAGATGATGAAACTGGAAATATTTAGTGGTTTTTTTTTGTAGAAGACATAATATGAATTCTGTAGTTCTTTCTCACTTCCTTTACATGTGATCAGTAACACTTATGAATATATCTATCACATGTCAATGTGAAAGTGATCTACATAGTTTCATATCTACGCTCTCTCTCTCTCTCTCTCTCTCTATCCTGTCTGTCTGTGTATTATCTCTCTCTCTCTCTCACTCTCTCTCATTCTCATCCTAGAGTTTTGTGGCTGCTGTAAACATTTTCAATATAGTTTTATTCCAGTTGTCAGTCTTATTAATGGTCTCAGTATGGAACTTCTTTTTCCCATGTAGCACTGTTGTTATGCATAATCAATTCTACTTTTTCTATACTTGATTATATTCATGCTGGTTTTACAACAGTTGGATTTTATGCTGTTTTTAATGACCCAACAACATACAGAATGGGGAAAGAAAAATTCAGTAGATGGGTATCAGTTTATAGATTAAAGTGACCATTTGTCCTGGATTTTTGGGGACAGTCCCTGAAATGTATGTGGTGGGCTAATTTTGTACCCAATCTTGTCCCTTTTCTTTATTTTTTACGTTTATATTCCATCTTCCAGATAATAATCTTTGGAGCAGAGAGTTTCTTGGATATTGTCAGCAAATTTCCCTATGAGGAGATGGCAACTCTGCTGCCCATTGAGCAGTAAAGAGGAAAGATTTATGTAAGATATAAAAAAAGTGTGACTAATTTGTGTATGGTTTTAATCGGTTTCTAGTGCTGCCCGTGTCCTGGAAAACACCAAGGAAAAGCTGGTCACTTTATGATAGATCAAATTATACTTTGTAGCAAAGACTATGTTGCAGGGAATTGGTTTCTCATATGTGTTAATATAATTCACCCTCTACAAACTGCTGTAGAGATCAATATGTTTTTGTATATGCATTAAATTATAATGTTCTGATGTAATAAATAATCCCTGCAGAATATGAAGAGATAATATGCCTTGTTAACAGGAAGTTTTATCAAATAAAAGTGTAATTATGCGAATTATGGGTTTGAGGTTCAGAATCGTCTATATTCTGGACAGACTTCTGTCTGACTTCAAGTGGTTAATAAGAAGCAGACTATCCTACAGTTGTCTGTGTTGAGCATAATGCAGTTTTATGTATCGGTAGACAGTGGTATAATTTTTATTTTGTACAAAATTTGTAGAATAGCAGATGTATGGTTCCTGTTCATGGTGAAATAACACAAGATTTTAATCTTCTTAGGAACTGAATACATCATTTTGCCACAAAAATGTGTATGTCATATGAACATTAATATAAAACCAATTCTTACAGACATTTCTCTCAATTAATTATGATAGAATGCATCGATTGAGGGTTACTTATTTTGCACTTTGCATGTATCACAATATGTGTGGAGCACATATTTAAATTTGTGTTTTACGGTAACTATGAAATTAATAACCTAAGTTTATTCTTTGTAAGGTGTTCTGGAAAAAATATTTTTTGCTTTGAATTTAAAGTTACATGGTTATTGAATGAGTTTTGATTTAACATTGCTTTGTAATGCTGAAAATTTCTAGTTTTTTGTTAATATGACATTTAAAAACAAGCATTGGCTTTTGTTGTTCCATATGGATACTGGAAATGTGTGTTGTTAAGTCATCTTTATGTGTCCTGAAATAATGTTGGTTTCAAATGATATTTTGAAGAAAATTGATTTTAAAGCTTCTAAATTTTAAATTTGCAAAATTGCTCTTTCCAGTGTTATGAATGTGTGTAATGTCCTTTACTTCTTATCACTGTAGGGAATTTTTTATATACATGTATACAGTTGGCAGCCTAACACATCAAGAAAGACAAACACTAGTTGTACCCACACAAGATTGCTATAAGGAGAAGGCTGTCATTTGGGCATCATTATGAACTATTTCTTTTTGCACAAATGCAGACTGAGCAGTTTCATTTCATAACTTTGTATTTATTTCTATGTGGGACATATCGTCTACGAAGTTTTGTACATGTAAAGGATATTTGATTATATGCATTATTTTGAGTTCCAGATTATTCTCCAGGGAAAATAATGTGGCTTTTCTTAAAATTATGTCATAAATGGTCATTTTTATGTGAATCAAATGCTACCATAATGATTGTAATAATGTACAGAGTGATGCTGTATGAAGCTGAAAACACAGAGAAACATAATTTGAATTAGCATACGTATATACATTATTGATAATTAATTGCAAAATTTGAAATGCCATTGTTTTTATCATCATTTTGCTCAAAGCTATGCAAAATGGAAAGAATGGGATGGTAGATGTATCTGTTCATAACACTCCTGCACTCACCTTTGTAGTCAGTGCTGTGTCTGAGACTTAAGTTTTTGTACCGACTCTGTCTGTTCTCACTTCTTCATAGGTTGTCTTTCTTTTAATTTGCACAACAACTGTAACACTGCCAGTAGAAACAATGCAGAAATAAATGTTATAATGAAAATATGTGTTTTTTTCCCCATGTATATACAAATGAGGAAATTAATTCAGAGTCACAGTGTAGCGACTCTTGACCTTCGTGAATTATGGGTACAGGAAAGGTTTGACAAACAAGAATGTCGTATTATATGGAAATACGGAAGTACTGCTATAGTTGCTAAAAAATTATATGAAGTATTTTGATGATTGTTACTGTCATCACATCACCCCACTACCCCACCACTTTTGTTGCTGCCGCCACCACCACCACCACCACAACAACAACAACAACAACAACAGTCATCATCATAATAGTTTTGACCATTTCACCTTTCTGTCATGTCTTTATATTTGTTTTGATACATACATTTTGATATTTGTTTCCAATGCTGCATTTACCTGAGTGTAATATGGCTTCCCTTCTCAATCCTAAAATTTCAGAAAAATAACTATGCAGTGCATGGAACATGTTTAACTTCATGCATGATTTTAAGCATCCTCACATCAAAATTTTTGTTGTGTATTTAGGTGAATACAATGAACGTTTTTCTTACGTACTCTGTTTGGTATCCAGTATTCACACCCTTCAATACAATTTGGAAACTTGTTTCAAAATCTTCAGATCTTGTCTTCATAATTTGATCTCATTTTATGGACAGTCAGGGTAACAAATATTGCCATTATTGTGGTAGGTAATGATATACTCATCACTGTTACATTGATTAAATCGGTGGTTTTACTGATTTTGCTGTATTGCTTGGAGGCCATAAATTTGACTAACACTGAGGATCTCTGCATTTACCGTACAGCTGAACCAAGCAAAGTGAATTTCGTCATATGAAGGCACTTCATGTTCAGATGTGAGTGTTGATAAAGTGAAAGGTATTGAGAAAACTGTGAATGGGAAGAGGATGATACAGAATTCTGCACTTTTGATTGATTCTACATTCTCACAAACAGACAAGTTATGAAGTTGGTGTAGGACTGCTCGGGTTTTTAATGCTCTCTGTCATGGGAACATTAGGCGATGGATGAAGTCCAAACACTCAATATGAAACTTTAAATGACCTAGGTTTACGTATGTGAATGCACAAAAAAGCACCCCTACGAATTCAGTTTATATATTTAGGTTACAAGGAAATTTATTGCTTTTTTAAGGCATTGTGTATAATCTCTATTTTATTTTAAAAATGTCATTTAGTTTGTAATTTTATATTTTTCTGTTCAAATAATACGTTTTTCATTCAGCATGAATGAAAATTTAGGTACCACCCCTGTGTTGTTGACATGTTGATGTACTGTCATCAGAGCCCTACAGAAATGAATGAGGTTGGTGCTTTTGATGCTGTAAGAAAACCAGTAAAGGAATGAGTTTCCAAAAGTAACCTGTTGCTCTCTGAGCTCA
>Ga0123353_10019214_pt1 | contig 10140 bp, 9 predicted proteins | sample TergutLab28metaG_3_FD_92763 | JGI IMG/M metagenome (GOLD analysis project Ga0123353, IMG submission 92763) | Labiotermes labralis P3 segment gut microbial communities from Petit-Saut dam, French Guiana - Lab288 P3 | ecosystem: Host-associated > Arthropoda: Insects > Digestive system > Gut ...
GCCCCCCTGGGTAAAAGTTTCCTCTAAAATTTCGCTGATCTCTTTCGCGTAATCCCGTGTTACTTCGTGGTTGCGATCGCCATAAGTGCTTTCCATGAGCACATAATCGGCATCTCGGATAAACTCCGGGTCGCGGATAATAGGCATATTTTTATTGCCAATATCCCCTGAGAAAACCACCTTCCGCTTGACGCCATCTTCTTCCAGCCACATCTCCACACTGGCGGAGCCTAAAAGATGACCGGCGTCTACCAAGCGGAAACGCACCCCGGGGCAAAGCTCCACGATCTCGTGATAGCTGTGGGGCAGGAAGCTTTCAATGGTGTCTAAGGCATCTTCGCTGGTGAAGAGAGGCTCCACCAGGGTCGCCCCCTGGCGGTTACCTTTGCGGTTGGCGTAAGCCGCATCGGATTCCTGAATTTGGGCGCTGTCTTTAAGCATAATCTCCATCAAGCTGCAGCTAACATCGGTAGAGTGAATATACCCTTTGTAACCCAGCTTCTTGAGCAAGGGTAGCAGCCCCGAGTGGTCGATATGGGCGTGGGTGATAATCACATGGTCAATGTCGTAAGGTTCGAAACTAAAGGGCTGTTCAGCCCTGCTGTTGTGGGCGTCGTGGCCTTGCGCCAAACCACAGTCCACTAAGATATTTTGCCCTCGTACCTGCAGCAGATAGCAGCTGCCGGTAACCTCCTGGGTTGCCCCTAAAAATGTGAGTTTAATGGCTAACTCCCCCTTGATCTAGAGTTTTTGTTTGTTGGTGTTTGACTTACCACGGCTTCTGGGCTATAATCTACAGCAGATTTATGGGGACAAAGCAAGACCAAAAAAAGTGGGAGGCTATATGATGAGTAGGTTAGCCAGGATTAATAAGACGGTCATGACCGCTGTCTTTGCTGCTCAGGGACTTATTCTAGTCGGTTACATTTTGCAAATTTACTTTCCGGGTGCTACTGCTCAAACCTGGGGGGGAACCTTGCAGGCTTTCTTTACCCCCATTTTGTGCGACCTGCTGGCTCTCAGTTTTTACGGGCGGGACAAGGAAACCCCTTTAGTGCGCTACGCTTGCCTGGCTTCCCTGCTGCTTTTTCTGGGAGTTACCCTATTCCTTCGGCACAATCCGCTTCTGTATATTGTCGGTTTTCCTATCTTAATTGTCTTCAGTTATTATCGAGATTATCAGTTTACCTTCTTTAGCTGTATATCTCTACTGGCGATTAACCTTCTGGCGGTAGTTTACTATGTTATAGCAGTGCCCGGCTATCTTGCCGATAACACTCGGATTATGTTTCAAATAGCTCCCCACCTCTTTCTCCTTTTTACCTTGCCTCACAGTGTGCGCTTCACCAACGAAGCCCATCAGGAGAACCTAGAACAGGAGCGAGTGCGAGCTGAAGAAATATCAGAACTGCTGCACCAAGCAGAACGCACTGCTGAAACCGATAACCAGGTTATGCTAAATGTCAATGCCAGGGTGCAGGAGCTGCTGGAGATCCTGGAGCTTTTCCGAGAAAAGGCTTTAGCCAACGCCAAAGATGCCGAGGAGTCCTCGCAGTTGGCAGAACGGTCGCGGCAAGACCTAACCCAAAGTAGCAACCAAATGGAAGGTGCGATTAAGGCTATCAACAGTATTCAAAGTATCTCCCGGGAAATTAAGAATATTAATAACACCATTGACGGTATTGCTTTCCAAACCAGCATCTTAGCCCTTAACGCTTCGGTGGAAGCTGCTCGTGCCGGGGATGCGGGACGTAGCTTTGCGGTGGTAGCCGAAGAAGTCCGTGCCCTCTCCCAAAAAAGCACCCAGGCAGCCACGGAAACAGAGGCGCTCATTCAGCGTACCTTAAACGCCATTAACGACGGTGATGCGGAAATTAAAGCAGCGGCGGGCACGGTTAGTACCGCTCATACCGACTCTGCCACCTTAAGGCAAAAAGCCGAAAGTATTGCCCGTTCCGTCCAGGAACAAAATAGCTTGATGGAGCGGGTAACCTCCATGATTAAAAATATTGAAGAACTTATCAGCTCCTTAGAGCATCAGGATGGGTATCAGAATGAGAACCAACTGCCGCCACCTCGCTATCCTAAAGCGCTCCCCAGCGGTAGATTCTAATTGGGCAACCGGCTAGTTGGTTGCCTCATAGTGGTAGATTTGTCTTAGTCGTTGGATAATTTCGAAGACGATAGGGCACACTACTGCCAGCTCAATAACCCCAAAAAAGTTATCCAACTGCCCCGGCTGGTCGGTGAAAGGAAAAGCCCGACAGACCCGGGGCTTTATTTCTTGGACAAAGCACTTACCGTCACGCAGTAGAAAAGGGCAGGGAGGTGGAATATCGTATCCTTCCTCCGCTGCCACAAAATGCCCCTTAACAAACTCCTCCCGGGTAGTTTGGAAAAAGGTGACCAGAGGGGCAATATCCTCTTCGTGGATGGAAATATAATACGAAGTGCAGCAGTTGTTGCAGTAGCAGCAGTCGTACTGGGCGAACAACTCCTGGTGTAGCTCGTAAAACTGGCGATCCAGCTCCTCCGGATCCACGTGGTCTTTGAGGTAGACGGCAAAGCGCCAGTTTTCTTTTTCCTGCTCCGTGGCAACCCTTTTTACTTCGCTGGGTGCGATCATCGGCGTCACTTCCTTATAGCTTGGGGACTATGCCTCAACTTGCGGTGCGGGCTCTCCAGCCTTAGGCTCTGAGACTACCGGCAATATTAGCCTTTCGCTCTGGATACTATTTTTCGCTCCGTATTTACCCAGCTCTGCCGTAACCCACTGCCAGTCGATTTTGTTTATATCTTCGTTCCCTTCGATGTGCAACCCTTCCAGAGGAAAGACCGGGGTAATATTCCCGGTGCTAAAGGAGGTGCTATAAACTTTTTGACCGTCTCTCAGGCGCCAACAAGCGGTAACAAAACCGCTGAGTTCGGCGACCACATAGAGCTGCTCCCCGCTGATAACAATATCTCCCACCATCAGCGTGGTGCGACGGGTGGAAAGGTAAGCCAAGGCCTGGTGGGTGGTAAGAACCCGGAGGTTGGCTTCACTGGAGGAGTGGGACATAGTTATAAACCTCCTTTAACCTTTGACCATATCGACGAAGAGATTTATGGGCGCCACATAGTAAAGCCGCACCGTACCGGTAGGACCGTTACGCTGCTTTGCCAGGATCAGCTCCGCCGTATTAGGGGAGGGGCTTGCTTCTTTGTGGTAGTAGTCGTCGCGGTAGAGAAACATGACCAAGTCGGCGTTAGCTTCAATGCCACCGGATTCCAGTAAATCTGAAAGAATAGGGCGTTTATCGGCACGCTGCTCCACGGCACGGCTAAGTTGGGATGCTGCCATGACCGGCACATTCACCTCTTTGGCCAAGGCCTTTAAAGCCCGGGAGATAAAAGAGATTTCCTGTTGCCGGTTTTCAATACGGCTGCCTAAAGTCATGAGCTGTAGGTAATCGACAATGACTAAGCCGACATTATGCTCCATTTTCAGGCGCCGCACCCTGGAGCGCAAATCGGCTATCGAGAGGGCACCGGAGTCGTCTATATAGATAGGTGCTGCCGCCAAGGTGCCGATAGTCTGAGAAATGGTTGCCCAGTCCTGGTCCTGCATTTTGCCGTTAATCAGGTTTTGCAAGTTAACCTTGGATGAGGTGGCAAGGAGGCGCTGCGCCACCTGCAAGCGGGACATTTCCAGGGAGAAAAAGGCTACAGGTATCTCCTGAGTGGCAGCAGCGTGGAGGGCAATGTTCAGCATCAGAGCCGATTTTCCTACCCCAGGCCGGGCAGCCAGGACAATAAAATCCGAAGGTTGCAACCCGGAAGTAAACCCGTCTAAATCTTTAAAGCCGGTAGCGACACCGGTAAGAGCCCCTTTATTTTCCATTAAATAAGCTAAGTTCTCATAACCCTCCACCAGCACTTCCCCCAGGGAGGCATAAGGCTTCTCCCGGTTCCCTCGGGTGGCAATCTCCATAATATCCCGCTCGGCGACATCGATAATATCTTCCACCGAGTCGCTGGCAGTAAAGCAGAGGTTGGCGATTTTGCTACAAGCGGTAATAAGCTGGCGCTGGGTAGAGGCGTCGCGCACTGCCCGGATATAGAGCCCCAGGTGGGCAGTAGTGGGCACCGCCAGCCCTAGCTCGTTTAAGTAGGTCCAACTCCCTACTTCCTCCAACTGTTGGCGGCGGCGCAACTCCGTGGAGAGGGTGACTAAATCCACCGCTTCCCCTCGGTTATAGACAGCGTGGGCAGCACCGAAAATCTGCCGATGCTGCCCGTGAAAGAAGTCTTCTTCTCTGAGCTCCTCCATGACGCTAATCACCGCTTGGCGGTCTAACATTATGGCACCCAACACCGATTGCTCAGCCTCTCTGTTGTTGGGGGGAATACGCTCGCGCTCACTCATGGTTTAACTCTCACTCCTGGGAAATTAGGATACCAGCACGCGCTGTAAAACCTCTTCGATACTCTGTAGGGGCACCAAAGGTATCCCCACAATCTCCTCCCTGAGCTCCTGGGCATTTTCCTGAGGGAGCAGCAGCTCCTTCATGCCTGCTTGCTTAGCGCCGTAGGCTTTGCCATATAAGCCCCCTACCGGTTTTAAGCGACCATGGAGGGAGATCTCTCCGGTAATGGCCACATCCTGGCGCACAGGCACCTGGCGCACGGCACTGGCGATGGCTACCGTAAGAGCCGCTCCTGCCGAAGGGCCGTCCACATTACCGCCGCCCACTACGTTGACATGAACATCGAAATCTGCCAGATTTAAGTTATATAACTTGCGAATAACTGCTGCTGCCACAAAGACGGAATCTTTCGCCATAGAACCGGCCGTATCGTTAAAGCGGATAACCCCTTTACCCGGCTCGTGGCTGGGGAAAGAGATAGCCTCAATTTCCAAAGCAGAACCTAAGAAGCCGTAAGCCCCTACTCCAAAAACTTTGCCGATGCGAGGGGTCTCTTCAGCTTTGTAAGGAGCGTTAGGGGCGAGACGGGAGATTTGCAGAGCCTCCTGCACGGTGGTTAAGCCGGTAGGTAAAAGACGCCGTCGGTCTAGTTTGGCGCCGCTGGCGTAAAGGGTTAAGCCATAAACATCGGCTAAAATGGACACTGCTCGCCGAGCTTCATCGGCATGGTCGGCGATAAGCTCCGCCACCCCCGCCTCCAGATTCATCCTTAACCTTTTGGCAGCGCCTTTCACCACTAAAATAATTTCGTCGCGGTTCATGGGGTCGAAGAAAACCTCGGCACAGCGGGAACGGATAGCCGGGTTAATTTGCTCCGGGGCTCGGGTGGTGGCGCCAATTAAGACAAAGTTTGCCGGAGCGCCGTCTTTAAAGAGCTTGCGGATATAGCTGGGGATATTGGGGCTGGAGGAATCGTAGTAGGAGGATTCAAAGCGCACCCTCTTGTCTTCCAGCACCTTAAGCAGCTTCGCCTGCAACATGGGATCCATCTCGCCAATTTCATCGATAAAGAGAATCCCCCCGTGAGCATCCGTGACTAAGCCGGGTTTAGGCTCCGGCACAGCGCCGTCGGCAAGGTCGCGCCGCGCCCCCTGATAAATAGGGTCGTGGACGGAACCCAGCAAGGGGTTGGTAATTTCCCGAGGATCCCAGCGCAGGGTAGTGCCATCGACCTCGATGAAGGGGGCGTCGGCACCAAAAGCCGAGTTAGGGAGAGCTTTAGCCACCTGTAGCACCAGCCGCGCCACGGTGGTCTTGCCCACCCCCGGAGGACCGTAGAGCAAAATGTGGGGCGGGAAGGGGGTAGCCAGCTTCGCCATCATCGCCTTTTTCGCCTGCTCTTGGCCAATAACTTCGTCTAACTTCTGGGGACGCATACGCTCAGCGGCAGCAAGAGGGGCTAAACGCCGCTCCAGAGCTTCCAGCTCCTGGAGTTTGCGGGTGCTCTCTTCCGTTTCCGGACCGTTTTCTTCCTTTAATAGATTAAGCTTAATCTCCCGCATATAGTCGTCTTGCCGTTCGTGCATACGCTCGTGAACCATCCGTTCCAGACGTTCCTCTACGGAACGGCGGGCGATCATTTCGGCAATATCTTCGGCTAATAAGTCTAAAATATGGGGAATTTCGTCATAGCGGGGCTCTTCCAGAGTGGGGTCGCCCAGCAGTAGTTTTTGCAGGCCTAAAACCTTTTTGGTAAGGTCTTTGTGGTCAACCAGCTCCAGCACTTCCATTTTATTTGCCCGGGAAACCATACGCTCCGGTCCCCATAGCTGGGCCATGAGGACATAAATAGCCGACACCCGGTTGCGCAACAGGGAATCCCCGTCCACCAACTGGCGCCAGTCAAACTCGTTAGCTTTGTTTAAGTAGTCTTTTAAAATATCCTGTAACATGGTATCTCCTTATGTGTTGGTCCTAATCTTCCGGGTGGATATTAATATTTATGGTTGCCGTGATCCCGGAATAGAGGCGCACCGTCACCTCATAATGACCAATCATTTTAATGGTGTCTTTTATTTCAATCCGTTTGCGGTCTACTTCCAACCCTCTTTGCTTTTTCAGCTCTTCGGCGATATGCACATTGGTGATGGAGCCAAAGAGCCTGCCGCCTTCGCCATGCTTAGCCTTGATGATAATCGTAGTCCCTTCCAGCTGGGTAGCCAGCCTTTGGGCGCGTTCCTTTTCCCGCAGCTCTTTCTGCTCCTTCACCGTTTCCCGCTCTTTAAGCTGCTGTAGAGCCCCTTCGTTGGCGGTAAAAGCTAAACCCCGGGGAATGAGAAAATTACGTCCGTAGCCATCGGCAACGGTTACCTTTTCCCCTCTTTTCCCTAAACCTTTAACATCTTCCCTGAGGATTAAAATCATGGTCTCCCCCCTTTTGAGATAGCAGCGCTAAACCACGCGGTTATTCCGTATTCCGTTTCAGGCGGCGTAAATCGAAGCCTACATCCAGCATACCCAAGAGCAGTGCCACCGTCTGTAAAGATGCCATGAGCATTACTAACAAGCGCAAAACTAAACGCAACCATTTAGGGCAACGCCAACGTTGTAGGTAAAAATCTTGCACGGCTACCCCTAACAGGATGCAGAGCAGCAAAATAAACTGATTAATGCTGTCCAGTAAGAAGAGATGCCACCCTCCGTTCTCGCTGGCAAAGAGGAGGGGTAAAAAAGTGGTCATGAGGACCATCATCGTGCGTTGCGGCAAAGTCCACAGGTTGTAGCGGGGTAGGAAAGGTAGGGGCATGCCGGAATGCAGCAGCAGGAACCTGGTTGCCATAAAGGAGCAGAAGGTTACCAGCATAGCTCCCACACAGAAGTAAAAGAGGGTGTTGGCCATAATCTCTTCTTTGAGCAGAGCTAAGCGACGCACCGCTTCCGCTGCTTGGGCGCCTTCCTGGGAGAAACTGGCGATATAGCTAAAGGTTTGCTCTAAGCTGCTCGCCAGGGTAGATGCCAGAGGGGAGCCGGTAAGGGTGGGAACCAACCCTACCAGGGTAGCTGTCCCCACCATCGCCCCGGCAAACCCCGGCAAGACCACTTCTAAGGCTTTGTGCAGCAAATCGTCGTAAGTGGGGTTGTTGCGCAGCCCTGTGACCATTTGCCAACGGAAGCCCCAGCCCAGCCCCAGCCCGGCAAAGTAGAGCCAGATAGCCATAAGCATCAGGGTCTCGGAGAAAAGGGCAAGCAGGGAGATAGTACACAAGGCAAAGCCCACTGCCACCCCGAAGCGCTGTCTTAGAGAGTATACCGCCGGGATGGTAGGGAGCACTAACAAAGCGAGGATACTTATTAAAGGAGGGACATGCTGCACCAGGTAGAGTATAACAACAAACAAGGTGGCGAAAAACAACCCTTCTACCAAGCTGTAGATGGCTCTCCTTGTTGGCACATGAGCACCTCGTTTCGGTCACTTGATACTTCCCACCACAGAGATTTAAAATGGCACGCCGGCTTATTCGCCGCAAAACGCACTCTTCAGCCTCGTTATTTACTTAGGCGTTTCAGGCTCTTCCTTGACGCTCGGGTCCATCCAAGGAGGGGCGGCAGTGGTCTCTTCGACAAACTCACCTACAGCGTCGTCGGCCAAGGGCTCTCCCGACGCCGGGGGGTCTCTCTCTTCCACTTCCTGGAAGGGGGTAAAGGAGGCGAAATCGGCAGTATCTTCCTCCAGCTCCTCGGGGATGTACTCTTCCTCCTCTTCTTCTTCCTCTTCATCATCGTCGCCGAGACCAAAGAACAGGGAATAGTCTTCGTCGTCCAGCTCATCGTTATAATCGTCATCATCGAAGAAGATGCGGATAATCATGTAGGTAACAGACAAGCAGAAAAGGACGAGGAGCAAAGGACCCCAGCGCTTGACCTTCTTGTTGTGGTAAGCCCCCAGCAGCAAGCCGAAAGCAATTAAAGCCATTTTAAAAACAACAAACTCTCCGGCCTTGAGACGACGCAGTTTACCACACAAGGTTTCAATTTGTTTGTTTAAGACAGTAGCCATGCGTAATACAGCTCCTTCGTTGTTAGGGTTTCCCTATTCTACCACAAATATTTAAAAAAAGAAACTGAAAAATATGTGAGCGCCAAAGGAAGGTTCAAGTAAGCAAATTGGCACCATAAAGCAGTCCATGCAGGAAAAGAAGGAAGGAGATTTATCGAATTTTAAATTATTTCATAGTATTATGTTGCTGTTGCTAGAATTGTGCTGAGATAGCTAGAATTTTGCATCTTCTCCGCTAAACTGTTCCTCTACCTTTTTTCCACAAGGAGTTCATCTGCTGCAACGTGAAGATAAATGAACCACCTAGAAAAAGGGGAAATAACACTACAGGGTTTTTCTGTAACAGTCGTAAGGGGTGCTTGCCTGTGATATGCTTATGATTCGCGTGGCTCGGGTGGAGGGTAAACTCTGGCAGGAGTCAGTGGTGGATGGCCCAGGCGTTCGCTTAGTCCTCTTCCTGGCAGGCTGTATACATAACTGCCCCGGCTGTCACAACGCCTGGCTCCAAGACCCCACCGCCGGGGAAGCCGTTCGGGAACAGGAAGTAGTCGCCGAGCTGCAAAGCAGCTTCTTACCTGCCTGGCACGACGGTATTACCATCAGCGGCGGCGACCCCTTTTACCAAAGTATAGAGCTAGCCACCCTTTTGGCCTTGGTGCGCCGCTCTTTCCCTGTTATAGACACTTGGGTTTACACTGGCGCCCTCTACGAAGAGCTGGAAGGGGAACCGGCTTTATACTATTGCAATACCTTAGTGGACGGTCCCTTCATCGCCCTTCGGGCTAACGAAGGGCAAAACTACCGAGGTTCCGGCAACCAACGCCTTATCCCTCTGCAGCAAGGTAAGTGGCAAATCAACAATTGGAGCGAGGTTATCTAGCACATGAAAGAAATTATTAAGCGCGACGGCAGGCGCGACCCCTTCGATCCTATGAAAATCTCCCTGGCTATGGAGAAAGCCTTTAAAGCCAGTGATGTGGTTATCGACGGCTTGGAGCTTTTCCATCTTACCCGCCAGGTGGTAGAGAGTCTTCAGGGTGAAATCTGCGATGTGGAGCAGGTGCAAGACTTAGTAGAACGGACCCTCATGCAGCACGGTTATTTTCAGGTAGCTAAGCGTTACATTATCTACCGGGAGGAGCGTTCCCGTGCCCGGGAGATGCGCCACCGGCGCTATACTGCCGTCAGCCAGATCATTAAGCAAACCGACCGGGAAAACGCCAATGTAGGCAACGGTCCTTCGGCTAAGCTGCTGCAGATGGCAGAGGTTATCGGGCGGGAGTTTATGGAGACTAATCTCACTGAGCCGGAGGTTTTAGGTGCCATGCGGGAGAACCTGCTCTACCCCCACGATTACGCCTGGGGGGCTATTGGCACTACTACCTGCTGCTTTATCCCTCTAGATAAGCTGCTGCGCACCGGCTTTAACACCGGTCACGGCTTTATTCGCTCTCCCAAGCGCATTAAAACAGCTACCGCTCTGGCGGCGATTATTATTCAGGCTAACCAGAACGATCAGCATGGGGGCCAGGCCTTCGGCTGGTTCGACCGGGATATAGCCCCTTACATCGAGCTGGAGTACAACTGGCAGCTTAAAGACCTGCAGCAAAATATAGCCCTACTTCAGCAAGAAGCCCCGCCGTTAGAGCAGCTTAAGGAGCTGGCGTGGCACAA
>Ga0123353_10019215_pt1 | contig 10139 bp, 8 predicted proteins | sample TergutLab28metaG_3_FD_92763 | JGI IMG/M metagenome (GOLD analysis project Ga0123353, IMG submission 92763) | Labiotermes labralis P3 segment gut microbial communities from Petit-Saut dam, French Guiana - Lab288 P3 | ecosystem: Host-associated > Arthropoda: Insects > Digestive system > Gut ...
CGGGTAGCATGGGTTGGCACGGCGGCGGCGGCGTAGGGCAAGGAAGACGGAATGCGCAATATTCGCTCAATTTCGGAGTCAAAAAATCGCTCTTGAAAAACAATGCCATGTCGGTAAGTTTAAATATTCGTGATTTAATCTATAATCCGAAAACTATTATTAATTCTTACGATTATACGCAACCTAATAGCGGTTATTACTCCAACAGTACGCGTTGGCGCAGCGCTTTTCAGATGAATTTAACTGTAACGTACAGGTTGAACAACTACAAGCAACGCAGGGAGCAGATGCGGGATGTGGATACGGATATGCCGATGGGGGATTAATTTTTAACGTTTCCACTTCCTCCAACCCCAATACCCAATTCCAACTAAAATAGTTAGCCCCAAAATTCCAAGCGAAATGAGCGCCAATCTATCGCCTTTCTTTATACTGTCGGGGCGGAACTCAAAGCGGATATGATGCTCTCCTGCCGGAACATTTAATGCACGCAGCATATAATTTACACGAAAATGTTCAACAAATTCTCCATTGATATACGCCTTCCAGCCGTAAGGATAATAGATTTCGGAAAACACTACTACTCCGTCTCTGCTGCTGCTTGACTCATATTCAATATATTCCGGCGTGTATTTTATTAAATGAATTGTGGCAACGCTGTCGTGCCCGGCAATAAAATTTTCTGCAAAACGGGCAAATTGCCTATCCAAAACTGCGGTATTTCGCAGGTTGATGATGTTTAGCGCATCGCTTTCTTCGCACGGCGTATCCACAATTTTTAGTGAATCAATAAACCATGCGTTGCCAAAGGCATCAGGATTATATTGCGGAAAAGGATTTCCGTTATTGTCTTTTACTATAAAATATTTGGTATTCAGCATATTCAGAACTTCCATGTTCATTTTGGAAATATGCTCGTCAATCAAATCTTGATAGCGGCGCAATTTTGCAGCCGAATACCCACCGATGGATTTCAGGTAGTATGAAGGGCGTGCATCATTAAATGGGTTGCCGGTAATATCAAAAACTCTGAAATGAGGATCTTTATCGTTATCAAGAATCATTTTTTCATGGGGTTGCATTTTAAAGGCATCTTTCATTCCTCTTGCCGGTTTAAAATGACCATCATTAAGAAAGCGTTTGTTTACGGGCCACATATCAGCCAAAATCAACACACCTAAAACCAGCACAAAGTAGCCTAATTTTATTTTTTCTTTTACAAAAAACCAAAGCAATGTTGCTCCTAATACAATGAAAACCAATGAACGGATAGCATCAGATCGCAGTAGTGAAACCCTGTCGGCAATGATTGCTTCGCTTAGCCATTCCGGAAGTTGCTCAAACATTCGGGCATCGTTTGGTGAGGAAAAATTGTACAGCATTCCACCGAAGAGTGCGAAAAACAAGCAAATTCCTCCGGTAATTCCCGCCGACCACTTAATATATTTGAGTACTTTTTTAGTTTCAATCTGTTTATCCATGATTGCCTTTATTGCTAAAAATCCGAGCAACGGAATGGTTATTTCGGCAACAATTAAAATTGATGACACCGCTCGAAACTTGTTATACATAGGGAAATAATCGAAAAATAGTTTCGTAAACCACATAAAATTATGTCCCCAAGAAAGTAAAATAGAAAAGATAGTTGCCGCCAGCAGCGCCCATTTGTACGGTCCTTTTACAACAAAAAGGCTCAAAACGAAAAGGAACATTACAATTGCCCCCATATAAACCGGACCGTGAGTAAAAGGCTGTTTTCCCCAGTAAATAGGTGCATTTTCCACAAAATCACGGGCGGAAGCGCGTGGAACACGATTGGCAATCAGCGCCTTATAGGTGTGCGAGTTCTCGCCGAGACTATAATCCGATGCTCCTCCCTTAAAGTCAGGAATCAAGAAAGTCAAAGACTCATCAATTCCGTAGCTCCATTGCGTAGCATAATCCAAATCAAGTCCTTTGGTTTTGGTGGTTTCATCTTTTTCTTTTATAAGTTCAGAGTGCCCGCCGCGCATTGTTTGTTCGGCATATTCGGTATTTGCAAAAATTCGCCCGCTTTGCGTGCCTAACCCTACTACAAGTGCGACTGCAAATATTGCCGTTCCAATCAGCAAGTCCTTAACACGTTTTTCCGTGATATGAATATAAACTTCAGCAAGAAAAACAAGCCCGATTAACATGGCTACATAATACGACATTTGTGGGTGCACTGTAAATCCTGCAAGTATTGACAACATTATTATTATGGCGCCGATCAGGTATTTCTTTTTGAAAATGAGCAACATAGAAGCAAGCACTATCGTCATCCAAATAATTGAAGTTGTTTTTCCATTGTGCGATGCGGCAATTATTATAAAAAAGTAAGACGAAAAGCCTATGGCAAGCGCGCCTGCAATACTTAGCCACACATTAACTCCAAAAGCGCGCATCAAGACAAAAAAAGCAATAAAAAAGTAAAGAAGGATGAAAATTTGATTTCGATGTCCCCACCGCATTATTTTTAAAACGGGGGCTGTAATTTCTTCGGACGTTGTTACTCCTCCACCAATTTGATAATTAGGCATTCCGCTAAACATTGAGCCGGTCCAGAAAGTGCGATTTCCGGTTTTTTGGAAATAGTCCACACTCTCTTGTACCGCAGCTTGCGGTTGTACACTATCGGAAGCAAGGATTACTTTTCCTTCTAAAACTGGAGAGCAATAGAGCACGGCAACCAAAATAAAAACGACAAGAGCTACCAAATAAGGAGCCCATTTTTTAAACAACTGTTTATTCATATTATATTTATTTTTAATTTTTTTCAGATGGCAAAAGTATTATTTTTTGCGAAACACCGCACACCGCTAACCGCACACCGCACACCGCTACAACATCCTTTCCCAAATCCAATTCGGCACAATTCGCATGGCAAAAACAATCAAGTGCCACTTGCCGTCCACAAAGACGTAGCGTTTTTGTTTAAGTAACCCTTTTGCGATGATGCGTACTGCTTTCTTTAACGGAAGTGTTAATGGATATTTCTGATCCTTAATTAAATCCGTATCTACAAAACCGGGAATAATCGTAGTAAATTTGATATTCACTTTTTCATGATGCGCAGTTTGCGCCAAACTTTCAATGAAAAGGCGTTGATACCCCTTAGTGGCAGAGTAGGAAGGGGCACCGCGCAAGCCTCGGTATCCCGCCACGGAAGAGATTACGGCAAAGTGCCCATATCCTTGATTTTTAAAATAATGGTAAGCAAAACAGGCAATCCGTGTAAACCCGTCAATGTTGGTTTTGTTGGTGCGGTTTTCATTTTCGTAATCAATATCCAAAAGCTCCTTGCCGATTCCGGAAGAATATAGCAACATATCCATACCATCCAATTCTTGAATCAGATTTTCTAAAACAGCAATGGTATCTTCTTGGGTAACATCCATTTTTGCTGTTTTTATGTTAGAAAACTGATTGGCGAGTTCTTCTAATATGTCATTCCGTCTGCCGGTAATTCCGACTTGATGTCCTTGATTTGCGAATATTTCTGCTGTTCCGCGTCCTAAGCCTGAGGTGGCTCCGATGATGATGATTTTCATGCTGTTATTTAAAAATTTAAAGATTTAAAATTTAAAGTTTTTTTATTTCTATATGGCTAAAATGTGAATTATTTCTTGAAGAGACGTTTTTATTTGCTCCCCTGTTGCCATGTTTTTTAAAGTAAAAAGCGATTCCTTTATTTCTTCTTCGCCGGCAATGATTACAAAAGGAATTTGTTTGGCATTGGCATAACTCATTTGCTTACCAATCTTTGCTTTGTCGGGATAGAGTTCTGAGGCAATGCCATTTTTGCGTAGTTCAGAAAGCGCTTTCAAAGCGTAAAGTTCTTCCGTTTCGCCGAAGTTCAAAAACAGTGCTTTTACCGGTGTTCCGATTTCGTTGGGAAACAAGTTACACTCATTCAAAATGTCGTAAATACGCTCTGCGCCGTAAGAGATGCCCACGCCCGACATATCTTTAAGCCCGAAAATGCCGGTCAGGTCATCATAGCGCCCGCCGCCGGAAATGCTGCCCATGGCGACATTAGCGGCTTTTATTTCAAAAATGGCGCCGGTGTAGTAGTTTAAACCGCGTGCTAAAGTGATATCCAATTCCGGCGCTATAATTCCGATTTCTTGACAATAGGCAAATACTGTTTTAAGCTCTTGAACACCTGCTTTTCCTATTTCACTTTCTGCGAAAAAACGGGTTAAAAAAGCTAACTTTTCTTCATTTTTGCCAAAAAAATCGAAAAAAGGCTCAATTTTAACTATGGCTTCTTCCGGGATTTCGCGTTCTCGTAATTCGGCAAAAACGTTCTCTTTCCCAATTTTATCAATCTTATCAATGGCAACGCAAATATCGGTAATCTTTTCCGGCAACCCGATTACTTCAGCAATGCCTGATAATATCTTTCTATTGTTAATTTTTATTACAATCGGAATGTTGAATGCGGCAAATATTTCATAGCTAATTTGCAACAATTCAACTTCTTGCAGCAAAGATTTTGTTCCAATCACGTCCACATCACATTGATAAAACTCACGGTAGCGACCTTTCTGCGGACGGTCGGCGCGCCACACAGGTTGCATTTGGTAGCGCTTAAAGGGAAAAACCAATTTATCACGATGTTGCACTACAAAGCGAGCGAAAGGAACGGTTAAATCATAACGCAACCCTTTTTCGCAGATTTTGGGCGCTAATTGATTCGGTGTTCCTTCATTAAAATTCACCCCCGCCATAAAATCTCCCGAGTTTAATATCTTGAATAAGAGCCGATCGCCCTCTTCCCCATATTTACCCATGAGGGTGGATAAATTATCCATAGATGGCGTTTCAATAGGAAGATAGGCATATTTCTCAAAAACTTTTCTAATAGTATTGAAAATATAATTTCTCCGAATCATCTCTTCGGGAAGAAAATCGCGTGTGCCTTTGGGGATTGCGGGACTTTGAATCATAATTAAGAATTAAAAATTAAAAATTAAGAATTAAGAATTAAGAGATTTTGGGTTTTGAACTAGCTAGTGGTGGTAGTTATTTTGATTTTTGCGAGGATTTTGCATACTGCAAAAGCAAAACTTTTATCCTGTAATATATTATATTTCGCCATAATTTCTTAATTTTTATAATCTCTTAATTCTTAATTTTTAATTCTTAATTTCTCTGAATCCATGCATAAAAACCCCTGCCGCTATAGCTGCATTCAATGATTCCGGCGCAGAGCCTTTGTGCGGGAACATAGGAATTTCTATTTTTTTATTGATGTAAGGAGCTATTTCTTCAGAAATCCCATGACTTTCACTTCCTATAACTACCATATCATTATCTTTAAACGATTGTTTCTGAATAGCTTCCCCATTCATATATAATCCGTAAATAACTCTATGATTTTGTGTTTTCAGATAATCGGCAAGATGAGTATAAACAATTTTCACCCTTGTGAATGAGCCCATTGAGGCTTGAATTACTTTAGGATTAGTAAATTCCACACAATCTTCCGAACAAACGATTTGATCAAACCCGAACCAATCTGCTGTGCGGATGATGGTGCCCAAGTTGCCCGGGTCTCTGATAGCATCTAACAGCAACAGCGGTTTTGCATCATTCAGATCCTCAAGTTGATATTGCGGTTTTTTAACGATGCACAAAATTTCCGGTGCCGTGGTCATGCAACTGATGCGTTCCATCTCTTTTTCGGAAATGGTAGTGGTATTTGAATGAGATTCCGGGTCAAGCGCGGAATGACGGCTTATAGTAAAGCACTGTACGACTTCCAACTCCGATTGTAACGTTTCCATACACGATTTCACGCCTTCCACAATAAAAAGTTTCTGTTCATCACGGTGTTTTTTGTGATGCAGCAAGCGGGTTTGTGATATGATAGTTCTGGAAATCAAGGCGATAGAATATTGGCTTTGGGAAAAAATGAATTTTTGCTTTGGACTGCAAAATTATATGAAATTCCAATACTACGTCAATTCTTCTACCGCCTCTTTTATCCTACGGCAAGCCTCAATTAACGATTTTTCATCAGCAGCATAAGATAAGCGAATGCAGTTATCATCTCCGAAAGCCACGCCTTGCACGGTTGCTACATTGGCGTCGTACAATAAATACATACTCATATCGGTAGAATCGTTGATTACCGTTTTTTCGTAAGTATTTGCATATAAAGAATTTGCGGGGACATTTTTACCATACAATGAAGAAATCACCGGAAAGAAGTAGAAAGCACCTTGCGGTAATCGTGTTTCAAAGCCATTAATCTCTTTCAAAAGCCCAAACATCAAATCTCTTCTTTGTTTAAAGATGTCTCGCATGCGAACAATATCGGCATCAATGGCAGGAGAGCTTTCCATTGCTTTCAATGTAGCACGCTGAGCAATAGAGCAAGTTCCTGAAGTGATTTGTCCTTGTAATTTTTGGCAAGCATTGGCAATCTCTTTGGTGGCTCCGAGAAATCCTATACGCCAGCCGGTCATAGCAAATCCTTTCGCTACACCGTTTATGGTAATTATCTGGTCTTTAATGTAATCAAACTGCGCAATACTTTGATGTTTTCCTATAAAATTGATGTGTTCGTAAATTTCATCAGCCATCACCAACACATGCGAATTTTCGCGCAATACTTCGGCAATACCTTCTAATTCTTCTTTCGTGTAAAGCATGCCTGTAGGATTGGAAGGACTACTGAACATAATCAATTTGGTATTAGGTGTAATGGCATTGCGCAATTGCTGTGGCGTTACTTTAAAATCATCTTCTAACTGCGTTGGAATGTAGATAATTTTCGCTTCGGCAAATTTGACAATCTCTTTATACGAAACCCAATAAGGCGTCGGGATAATCACCTCTTCTCCGGGGTTTACAGTAGCCATTACCGTTTGAAAAATAGATTGCTTGGCACCGGTAGAGACCACGATTTGTTCGGGTGTATAATGGAGACCATTATCACGTTCAAACTTTTTGCATATAGCTTTGCGCAAATCCAAGTAACCCGGCACAGGTGAATAATGCGAGTAGTTTTCATCAATCGCCAATTTTCCAAACGCCTTAATTTCATCCGGCGTATTGAAATCGGGTTCTCCGATGCTTAAACTAATTACATCTTTTCCAGCTTCTTTGAGTTCGCGCGCAATACGCGTCATAGCCAGCGTTTCAGATTCTGCCATTGTGGCAATACGTGTTGAAATATAATCCATATTTGCTTTTTAAAATTAGGGGGCGAATTTACATGAATTTTTGAGATTATTTCATAATAAATTTTAAAATTTCACTTGAAACCACATGCAGCATCTAAAAAAACTATATTATTAAATGAATTAATCTTCAAAAATTATACTTTCGCACCCCAAACTTCGTTTATTACAATAAAAATTTATTATTATGAATGATCATGTAACTGAAAAGAATCCCCTCAAAAAATGGGTTATCTTGTTGGCTATTTTAGCTTTCATTTTTTTTGCAACCACGTTGTATTATGGTTTTTTTGGTAAACCGGCTTTCAACCAAGCGTTTGTTAAAGCAGTGGTAGAAAACGAATACCTGCAATCCGAATTAGATTCATTGCTGTTTGAACACGAACGTATTAAAGAAGAATACGGAGAATTATCGGAGCAACTTGCCGAAAAAGACAGCGTTATTTTAGCAAACGCTGCCGAAATAAAAAAATTGATTGCCGGTCAAGCAGATTATCGCAAAATTAAACGCCAGTTAGAACGCTTGCAAAATATTGCGAAAGAATATGTGGAAGAGATTGACCAACTCTTTACGGAAAATAAGCAGTTAAAGGAAGAAAATACGCAAGTAAGAGCGCAGTTATCTGAAACAAAGAAAGAAATGGAAGCTATCATAAAAGACAAGCAAGAGTTAAATGAAACGATTAGCACTGCTGCCGTTCACACTGCTTATAATATTCATAGCAGGGCGCTTTACTTTAAAAACAGGAATAGAGAAGAGGTAATTACCGAAAAAGCAAACCGTGTAGAACAAATCAAAACTACCTTTATTCTGGGCGCGAACTCGTTAATTCCGGCAGGCCCCGTTACGGTTTATGCACGGATTGCCATTCCGGGAACAGGAAGAATTTTAACACCCGGCTCCGGCGATGCTTTTGCCTTTACATATAACGGAGAAAAACTGCAATTCACCGCTAAAAAAACTGTAAATTATGACAACAGAGCCGAAGTTGTTACCATTGTCTGGGATTTAAAAGATGATGATAAAGCTGTGAAAGGCGTGTATATTGTGCAACTTTTCACCGATAATCAATTTCTGGGAGAAACCAGTTTTGAGTTAAAATAAAGCTATGGTAAAATCGCAACAGTCACTCGACAAGATTACACGCACCCGACTATTCTTTTCCTCCATTGGTTCTGTTTTTAGCATTGCGCTTACCATGTTTTCTATTGGAGTATTAGTGTTTTTCGCTTTCTTCTCCATGAAATATATGCAAAACCTATCTCAAAAAGTGGAGATGGAAATACTTTTCTACTCTGATGTGAAAGAAAGCGACATCATGGCTTTTGAACAAAAACTAAAAACACAACCTTATATTTCTCAATCCCGTTTTTGTTCAAAAGAAGAAAATACCACCGAAGCGATTAAAGCTATTGGCAACGACTTTACCGAAATCATCACCAATCCTATAAACGCTTCTATACTTATCAGCCTTACCTATAGTTACGCTAATGGAGATTCGCTGAGGGTAATTACAAAAAAGATAAAACAAAATCCGGATGTACAAGATGTTGATTATCCAGAATCTATCGTAAAAACCGTATTGGATAATTTCATAAAAATACAGATTGCTGTTTTTGTAATTTGTGCTGTTTTTATGCTGATATCCATGCTATTAATCGGTAACTCTTTACGTTTGGCTATTTATTCCAAGCGTTTTAGCATCAGGAGCATGCTATTAATTGGTGCTACCCGTTCATTTGTTCGCAAGCCATTCATAATTAAAGGATTTGCCCAAGGCATTTGGGGCGGTTTCATCGCCTGCCTCTTAGTAGCCTTAGCACTATGGGAAAGCAACACCGTACTCCCCGAATTTGTAGATTTTCAATATATTGAAGAAATAACCATACTGCTTGCCGGCATATTTGTTTTCTCCGTACTGTTCACGGTAATTGTATCTCTGTTTTCTGTAAATAAGTACATTAAGATAAATAGGGATGCGCTTTATTTGTAGGTGAAAATTTTTATTTTATTTATTTTTTGGGCGTTCCCCTCACTCTCCACCGCACGGGGCAGGTGTGAAACCTGCCCCTACCCACCCACGTTCGGGTCGGGCTTTCCGCTATACTCCGCGCTTTACTTGCTCTGTGGACAATGACATAGCATTGTCCCTACATGCCGTGCTTTGTGGCTGCCTCTGCGCTTGCGGGGTGCCGCTTCAATCCCTAACGCAGGACTGAACAGCCGGTGCTAAATGGCTGAAAACCACGCGATATTTCAGCCCATGGCAACGCCATGGGCTGAAATAAATTGCGCTTGCAGCGCGCCTACCGGCTAAAACTCTTGTCTATCAATAAAATTTAAATTACTGATAGATAGATAGATAGATAGATAGATAGAAAAAACAATTTTTGGGCTAAAATTTTTATTTATTTCGCACAAATTTTATTCACCAAAAAACAAGTACATATACGGCTGCGGGCGATGCTATTTTTGAAATCTCATCGGTTGAAGACTTGAACAGTAAAACCGCTCAAATTCAACAAACTATTGCGGACGGAAAGAGCGTAGAGGTAAAATTTGTAGGCTCGCCAACCACCGCCCAAACGCAATTCAGTATTCTGGAAACTTTCGGCGGCATTTACCGAGAGCACATAGAGAAAGTGAAAATTAGCTACAACGGCTTTGCCGTAAACCCTGCAACCGAAGGCTTGCTTTTAACGCATGAAACGTGGAAATCTTGGGGCTGTTTGAAATTGGGCGCGAACGGCAGCATCAAATGGGTGGTTCCGTCAAACGAAGCCGCCTTGTTCAACAACCAGGGCCAAGGCAATGCGGTCGTTGGCAATGCCCCGCCGGTGACCAAGCGCACGATTGATGTTCAAACTAATGCGGAACTGGTCGCGGCGCCACAGCAAGTTCGTGATTATCTGCCGATTTACACC